>Ga0210044_10009010_pt1 | contig 12276 bp, 12 predicted proteins | sample CryGey13umfilter_2_FD_183959 | JGI IMG/M metagenome (GOLD analysis project Ga0210044, IMG submission 183959) | Groundwater microbial communities from aquifer in Utah, USA - Crystal Geyser 4/9/14 3 um filter (SPAdes) (version 2) | ecosystem: Environmental > Aquatic > Deep subsurface >... | reverse complement strand
GGTTCGATGCTGTCGCTCTACGCTGGGTTTGAGCGCCTCGGTCCATATTTTGACTCCGATTCGCCGCACGACTGGGGGCAATCGGCTTTTCACCGTTCGCCAGAGTTTTGCGGCTCGTGTCATGATGTATCCAATCCCGTCGTCGGCGATCTGGCGCACAATTCCGGCGCGCAACGCTGGGCGGACCCCGTCTTACGGTCAGGAGTCCCCGGAACACCGGTTGAAACCAAGGCCGCATTTAACAACTTCCCATATATGTACGGCGTTGTCGAACGGACTTTTTCCGAAAATATGGCGAGCGCGTTTCCGACTCTTCGCGTGAGGGATTTTGCTAATCTCCCGGCGGAACTGCAAACCGGGGAATTAGCAGAGGTTTATCAGAAAGCACTCGCCGGCGGCCCGAACGGCGATTATGCGGATGGGACACCTCGGTTTTTCACTTGTCAGACGTGTCACCTTTCGCCTGCCAACGGTCGCGGCGCATCGTTCGGGAGGGAGCGGTCGGACATCCCGGTCCATGATCTGACGGGCGGGAACTACTGGGCTCCCGATCTCATTCAGAATCTTGATTCGCGGGGCAAACTCCGTCTGGGGTCGGGACTTACGAACGAGATGATAGATGCGATGACCGACGGAAAGGATCGGGCGATTCATAATCTGCGTGAATCCGTGGCAATGTCGATTACCGGGAATACGGTTCGGATCGCCAATCTGACCGGCCACAAACTCATCTCGGGTTATCCGGAAGGGCGTCGTATGTGGTTGAATATCAAGTGGTTCGATCGCAAGAATCGGCTCATCCGCGAGGATGGGGAGTACGGCGACCTTAACATAACCATTCGCAATAAAGATCTGACCGTGCGGACAATACTGAACCATGATGACCCGAATACGATCATCTTTCAGGCGCATACGGGCATGACGAAGGAATGGGCGCGACAACTGCGACAACTCGGTTTCCCAGCAGGACTTGCGCTTGCTTATGACCGCATAACGGGGGAGGTTGTATACACGCTCGGCAACCTTGCAAATCAACCGCCTGGTACGGAGTGGGAAACAATGCATTTCGTCCTGAATAACACGATTTTGCACGATAATCGTATTCCACCGTATGGGTTTTCTTACGATGAAGCGAGGAAAAGGAACACGCTACCGGTTCCGCCGACGCAGTATGGTGATCCGGGTCCGGGCGGAGTGTTTGACTACTTCAAGGAGTTTTCGTTGAATCCACCGGCCGGTGCGATAAGTGCCCGTGTGGACTTACTTTATCAACCGACCTCGTGGGAATATGTACAGTTTCTCTTCCTTGCGAATGATCGGTCGAACCAGTTTCTGGCGAATGTGGGGGAGGATCTGCTTGATGGTTGGCTAGCGACGGGGATGGCGGAACCCGTTGTCATGGCGACGGTTACGTGGCGTGGGTCAAGTGGTGTCGGGGGCGGTGATGCCGGGAGTAAGGTCAAGGTGAAGAATGCGAAACCGATCAAGCCGTGATGGAGGGGGTGTTTCGCGCCGTTTTCAGCACAAAACTGGAAAGAACTGCAAGATCGTGCAAATTTGAGCCATTTTGAGCGAGAATGCGCAGAAGAATGCAAAAACATGCACAATCGCGCGCATTGGGCGCGCATGCGCTCCACAATTTTCATTTCTGATGCGTTTGGATGCGGATTTCATTCGGGATAGCGGAGGATGATGGTAACGGGGCCGTCGTTGGTGAGATTGACTTCCATGTGGGCCTGGAAGACGCCGGCCTTGGTTGGTATGCCGTGTTTTTGGCGCAGGAGGTGGACAAATTCGTCGTAGAGTTCTTCAGCGAGATCGGGATCGGCGGCGTTTACGAAACTTGGGCGGTTTCCTTTTCGGCAATTTGCGGCGAGGGTGAACTGACTTATCGCGAGAATTTCGCCGTTTTTGTCGATGACGGATTCGTTCATTTTTTTGCAACTATCTGCAAAAATACGCAAATTCGCGCATTTTTTTGCCATCCACTGCGCACCGATTTTTGAGTCATTTTGCTCGACGCCGAGGAGGATGAGGAGGCCGTTTTGGATGGATTGAAAATAGTTGTCGATGTCGTGCGCGCGCACGGAGGCGCTCGAGACACGTTGTACGACTGCGATCATTTTTACGGTGCTCCGGAACAGGGTGGGGGAGTTGAATACTTTGCTCGTGTGTAATCACTCTGCATATGGTATTGATAGAACGATAAAAACGAAACCGGAGCGGGGATGCTCCGGCTCTGTTTTTTTGTGGGGTGGGTTGGGTGATAGGAGGTACCATCTTATTTGATCATGTTGCGAATATCGAACCCCACGATCTCTCAAGCGAGATCATGGGAGCTTTCGCGGATTGGACTGGGTTGGAGAGGATTCCCCGCGGAGGAGCCGCGATTGAAGTGGGAAGCAGCTCTACTTTTGAAGATGGGTTGTGAATGCCGGATCATTGTATGGAGTCATTGTGTGGCGGGAAATGAATGAGGTTCAAGGCCGGTTCCGCATTCGGGGCATATCGAGGTGGTCAATCGGCGTGTGCTGTAGCCACATTTTGGACAGGTGTGATTGATATCCTGTGGATTGCTCGGCTTCTTATTATATGGAAATGAATGAGCGATAGCACCAAGAAAAAGAATACGGAGTCTGCAATAAATGCGAACATGCGCGGCCGATAGCTGGAGAGGTCAGAGAGGAATGAGTTGGGCGAGAGATAGTAAGGACAAATGATGATTTGGTCGGGGTCGGACGGAAGTTCCTCTCGAGTCTTTCGCCCTTTTTGAATACTTCGAAGGGGCCAGCCGAGACGTACGGTTGCGACGGGAGTCCTTGAGGATCATCTTCGATCCACTCAACGGTCGAATCTACGCATACGCGATCGGCGTACCGCGTGTAACCGGCGGTTTTCTGGAGTGGTCGATATCGGGGCTGCAATCTGGCCGCCGGGGTTTGGTTGTGATGGTTTGTTGAGACGCGCGGATTTCCATCTTCGGCTATGCTTCGTTTGAGTTGAGTTGAATGGAAATTCGGCTGCCAAGACGGCAGGGTTGGGGGCCCAATCGGGGTTCGGCGGCGCAGTTTGGAGGTGTTTTGGGGGTGAAATCGCTGATTTTGGGTTGTGAGCGTGGGTCGGGGGTGGCATTGGGGTTGCATTGAGTAGGGTTTGTGAGGTGTCGTGGTATTGTGGCATCGAGGCATTGAGGGATTGAGAGGTCGAGGTGTCGAAGTGCAGAAGAAACTTAGAGAGTTAGGGTGCGGTTGATATAGTGAGGGAAATCAGGAGGGGCGTGGGAGTATTAGGTGACAATCGATCCTTGTCAGTCGCGGCCAAACGGCGGAGGTGTCGGGATTTGATTGCCGGCTTGTGTTGCGAAATTGTTATAATTGACTGACTGAGTGACTGACTGACTTCGTAAATGTGTGTGTGTCTGTGAAATTTGAACCCCTTGATCCGAAATACTGGAGTAGCGGTTGATGAGGCCGCGGGGAAGGAAATACGTTATGTCAAAGATTATCGGGATTGATTTAGGTACGACGAATTCGGTTGTTGCGATTATGGAAGGCGGGGATCCGAAGGTTTTGATTAATCTTTCGGGGAATCGCACGACGCCTTCTATTGTTGCGTTTACGGATAAGGGTGAGCGGCTGGTTGGTCAGCCGGCGAAGCACCAGCAGGTGACAAACCCGCAGAACACGGTGTATTCGATCAAGCGTTTCATGGGTCGCCGACATGATGAGGTGCAGAGCGAAGAGAAGATGGTGCCTTATGAGATCGTCGGTGGCGGGAATGAGTATGTCCAGATTAAGGTTCGTGACAAGACGTACTCGCCTCAGGAAATTTCCGCGATGGTTCTTCAGGAATTGAAGAAGACAGCGGAGGATTATCTGGGTGAAAAGGTTGAGAGCGCGGTGATTACGGTTCCGGCGTATTTCAATGATGCGCAGCGGCAAGCGACAAAGGATGCGGGGGAAATTGCGGGGTTGAAGGTCGAACGAATTATCAATGAGCCGACCGCCGCAGCGCTTGCGTACGGGCTGGAGAAGAAGGCGAACGAAAAGATCGCGGTGTTCGACTTCGGTGGCGGTACTTTTGATATTTCTATACTGGACATCGGCGAGGGCGTGTTTGAAGTTCTTTCGACGAACGGGGACACGCATCTTGGTGGTGATGATATTGATCAGACATTGATTGATTACATTGCGGAGGAATTCCGCAAGGAGCAGGGGATTGATATTCGCAATGATTCGATGGCACTTCAGCGATTGAAAGAAGCGGCGGAGAAGGCGAAATGTGAATTGTCGCAGATGCAGGAAACGAATGTTAATTTGCCGTTCATCACGGCGGACCAGAACGGGCCGAAGCACTTGCAGGTGAGTCTGACTCGTGCGAGGTTCGAGTCGATTTGCGAGCCGCTTTTTGATCGATTGCGCGGGCCTTGCGAGCAGGCGTTGAAGGATGCGAAATTGCAGCCGGGCGAAGTCGCGGAAGTTGTATTGGTTGGCGGATCGACGCGAATTCCGAAGGTTCAGGAGATTGCAAAATCGGTTTTCGGCGGGAAGGAGCCGAACAAGTCGATCAACCCAGACGAGGTTGTTGCGATTGGAGCAGCGATTCAGGGCGGCGTGTTGCAGGGTGAAGTGAAGGATGTCCTACTGCTCGATGTTACGCCATTGTCGCTTGGTGTTGAGACGCTGGGCGGGGTGATGACGCGTCTTATTGAGAAGAACACGACGATTCCGACGAGTAAGAAGGAGACGTTCTCGACGGCGGCGGATAATCAGACGAGTGTGACGATTCACGTCTTGCAGGGCGAGCGTGAATTTGCGAACGACAATCGGACGCTTGCTCGGTTTGACCTGACGGGCATACCGATGGCACCGCGCGGTGTTCCGCAGATTGAGGTTGAGTTCAATATTGACGCCAACGGGATTTTGAACGTCACGGCGACCGATAAGGCGACGGGTACGAGCCAGAATGTGGAAGTGAAGGGCGCTTCGGGTCTTTCGGAAGCCGAGATTGAGAAGATGAAGTCGGATGCGGCAGCGCATGAGTCGGAGGACAAGGCGCGTCGCGAGTTGGTAGATTTGAAGAATCGTGCGGAGCAGATCGTTCATCAGACCCGGAAGAACCTGGAGGAGCACGGCGAGAAGGTGCCGGCTGAGGTTCGTGGAAATATCGAGAGTGCGTTATCAAATGTCGAATCGAAGTTGAAGGAAGACAGCAAGGAGGCAATTGAGTCGTCGTTGAAGGACCTGGAGAATGCGTCGATGGAACTTGGCAAGGTGATGTACGAGCAGGCGCAGGCGGCAGCAGGGGCCGGCGGCGGTAAAGCGGCGAGTGGCGCGAGTGGTGCGTCGGCGTCGGGGGATGGCGTGGGTGCGAAGTCGGATGATGATGTGATTGATGCGGAGTATGAGGTTAAGGAAGGCGATTGACATCGGCTCCTGAATCAGTACATGGCGTTCAGAATTGAATAGATTGCGCATTTACCCGGAGATCGCCGATTGCGGTTTCCGGGTTTTTTGTTTTTGGAATTGGATCGTAACGCAGGGTGGCGGGGGACGCGTTTGGGTGCGGTGCTTGCTAATTGCGGTCTATGATCGATGCAATGTTGTTGTTGAGAATCATGGAACGGAAGTGCCATGGAAATCTTTGTTGTCTGCAATCCGGTTTCGGGGAGGGGGAGAGCAATAGAACTTGCGCGCGAGTTTGAGGGGTTGGCGACCTTGCGCGGGCATCATGTTTCGTTTGTTGCGACAAAGAGTGCGGAGGAGATGGCGGGGATGGGTAGTCGGATTTCGGAGGAGGCGGATGCGGTGGTTTGCGCGGGGGGTGATGGGACGCTTAATGCGCTGGTGAACGGGATGGATGACCTTGGGCGGGTGCCGATTGCGCAATTGGCGACGGGTACGGCGAATCTGCTGGCGCGTGAACTGGGTTTGCCAAGCGAAGCGGGTGCGGTGCTTTCGATGATCGAGGCGGGGCAGACGGTCGATTTTGATTTGATGGTGATTAATGAGGATCGCAAAGCGTTACTGGTTGCGAGTGTCGGGTTTGATGCGATGGTGATTGAGGAGATTCATCGGAATCGGAAGGGGGTGTTGGGGTTTCGAGGGTATGCACGGCCGATTCAGAGTGTGATGCGGAGGTATGTGCCGCCGCGGTTACGGGTCTGGATTGATGATGGGGAGGAAGCATGGGAAGGGGGCTTGGTGGTGGTGGGGAATATTCGGCGATATGCTGCGTTTTTTTCGATTACGGATCGGGCGCGTTTTGATTCGGGTGCGTTGGATGTTTGCATTGTGCCTGATGCGAGTCGGTTGGGGTTGATAGGGTTGCTGCCGGCTGCGCGTCGTGGGATGCTTTCGGAATCGGGACGGGTGAGATATCGAAGGGGAAAGCGTGTGAGGATTGAGTCGGCATATGGAGATGACGGGGAGGTTGCGGTAGAAGTTGACGGGGAGTATTTCGGGCGGACGCCGATTGAGATATGCGTAGAGGCGGGTGCGGTTCGGGTGTTGGTGCCGTGATACTCTTATTATGGATTTGAGTCGATAGAGAGTGATACGGGAGTTTCGTTTTCGGGTCGACCTTGTATGGTGAGTTTTTTGGCGCGCTGGGTTGACCAGTCGGTAACTTTGAGGTCGGGGGAATCGGCGGAGTGGTGAACACGGAAAAGGTTGTATTCGTTGTCACGCTGGGCGGGGATGAATCCGGCGTTTCGTATGAGACGACAGAGGAGTTCTTCGTTGAGGCAGTAGGTTGTTCCGGCAGCGGAGACGACGTTTTCCTCCATCATGACGGAACCCATGTCGTTGGCGCCGAAGTTGAGGGCGACTTGGCCGATGTGCGGTCCCATGGTGACCCAACTGGCGCCGATGGAGTAGATGTTATCGAGGAAGAGTCGGCTGATTGCCTGCGTGCGAAGGTAATCGGTGGAGCCGGCCATTCTGGTGGCTTTGCCGAATTTAGGATGGACATCGCCGGTTGCGCGTTGATCGCCGGGGAAAGGTCCGGTGGAGGAATCCCATTCGGGGAGTCGACCGAGCGAGGTGTTTTCGCGTTGGAATGGCCAGGCGATGAATGCTTTGTATCGACCTCCGCCGTGCCGTGCGAAGTCTTTGATGGATCGATCCTGCCAATTGCGGATTCGGTCGAGGTGATCGATGCGGTCGGCGATTCCTTCGATGTGGCCGAACATCATGGTTGCGGAGGTGTGCATACCGAGTTTGTGTGCAATGCGCATGACGGTGAGCCAGGCATCAGCGGTACACTTTCCGAGGCCGATTTTTTTGCGGACGGGTTCAGCGAAGATTTCGCCACCTCCACCGGGGAGTGAATCGAGGCCGGCGTTGATGAGCCGTTTGAAGACGTACTCGAGTTTGGATTCGAGATTGTCGCCGGGCGGATCGAAGAAGTGGACGAACTCGATGAATTCAGGCGGGCTGAAGGCATGGATGTGTACGCTGGGGCAGGCGGATTTTATTTGTGATAAAAGGTTTTCATACCACTCAAGGGGGAGTTCGGGGTTCATACCCCCCTGCATGAGGATTTGCGTTCCGCCGATGGCTTCGAGTTCTCGGGTTTTTCCGATGATTTCATCGGCGGAGAGGGTGTAAGTGTCATGGTCGTCGGCATCGCGGCGGAAGGCGCAGAAGGTGCAATGGGCGGTGCAGACGTTGGTGTAGTTAATGTTTCGGTCGATGACGTAAGTGCGGATTCGGTTGCCGTGGAGGAATCTGGTGCGCTGATCGGCCCATTTGCCAAGTTCGTGGAGAGGTGCGCGGTGATAGAGGTCGAGCGCTTGATCGGTGGTGAGACGGGTTTCGCCGTGGATGATTGCGCGCAACCAGCCGGAGTCGAATTCCTTGTAATCGGGAAATCGGTCGAGTGTGTCGTCGGGTATTTGCGTCGCGGTGATCACGATACTCTTGCGTCTCCGTTAGGGTTGTTGAAGGACTATAGGCAGAAGTTGGTTTTTTTCGGTCCTTTGAGAGGAGGATGGGGGTTCTTTGGGGTTTTTAGCGGGGGGAGAAACTCACATTCGGCGAAAAACTGGTTGAGTGGGAGTTCTGTTGAGCCGATAACTGGCGGGGTTACTCGTGTCGGGGAGCGTGCATCGTTGGTTGCGCTTCGCCGTCGGTTAGTCTCCGGGGCGGTCGGTGAGTTTTCGGATCGGTTTGTACAGCCAGCGAGAGTGTGTTATGGGGATCTTGCGACGGGAAAATGCTGGATCGAATGCGCTTCGTCGTTTGCGTTTCAGCGTGACGACGGCGTGTGTAATGATTGTGGCTGCGCTGATCATTCACATTCTGGTGTGGGCGTTCGCATCGTTTACGGAGGTTCGGTATACGCGTATGTCGGCTACGGGCGGAGAGCGGTCGGCGACGGTGGTGGTTCAGGGGCGCGAGGTTCCGAATACCAGAACAGGAGGGGAAGTGAGTTCAGGCCAGACGTCTCGAGTGGAAGGGGTGCGCCCGAGGGGCGGGCCGGAAATCAAGAGGATTGACGCGAACCTGGTAACGACGGGTGTGGACACACAATTGCGGATTCTACACCAGATTGCGACGGCGCTTGCGTATATTGGATTCGGGCTACTGTTGATTGAAGCGTTGCTCGGAGTCGTGGTTGCGGGTGGGTTGCGCGCAAAGGGCGTGGGGCGAATTGTCAGCGCTCAGTTGTGGTCGGTTTTGGTGTTGGCGCTAGTGGTTCCCTGGGATCATTTTATTTCAGGATTCGCCATTTCGGGGGTCTTGCCGTCTTATTCGGCCATGATTGCGTTTTCTGAGTCGTATCAACGCCATGATCCGGGTGCGATTCCTGCAGCTCTGTTTTACGGAAGGTTTCTCGCGATGCCGGCCGCCACGATCGGTATTGTCGTGATGATCGGCGGGAAGTTCTGGATAGGCTCTTCGTCGTCGATTGCGAGTGATCAGCCGACGGCAACAGAGATTGCGGTAGAGCAGGAGGCAAGCGAACGACAGGCGGGAAGCGTGATGTATGGGGGACGAGCGAGCGGGGCTCTTCGGTTTGCGATTCCGGAGGATGAACAGAATATGGGCGGCATCTCGCTGAAGCCCAAATCAAAAGGGAAATCCATAGTGAAGGGGAAGGTGAAAGGGAGCGGGGAAGTTAAACAGCAGCAGGCCAAGGAAACGGAAATCAATATCGGGTTGATGACGGGAACGGGCCCGTTTGTGCATGCGTTTGACGAAGTTGATGCAGAAGAAATGGGGCCGATTGAAGAATCACGCGGATACAGGGATGTGGACAGGTTGGTGGATGATAATGAGGGGCCGAAGCGCCGACCGATTTGATACGATTGTCGGTGATGGAACGCTCGATTCCGATGTTGGGAGATTTTGACCTTTGAGAGAAACGGAAGTAATGGAGATACGTGAACGACACGTTCGAGAATCAATCGCGCTCGACACGGAGGACTCCCTTCGGTTGACGGCCGCGCCACGCTGAACGAAGTTGCAGATCGGCTGATCGGTTCAAGGATCAGAAGATGAAAAGACCCCTGCGGCGCTAACGCGCGGCAGGGGTGGTTGAGTATCGGTCGGATTCTATTTTTTCAACTGGCGGCCATTCGTTCGGCCTTAGCACGAGCGTCATCAAGTGATCCGACGTACATGAACGCACCTTCGGAGAGGTCATCACCTTCACCGCCGCAGAGGCGTTCGAATGAATCGAGTGACTCTTCGAGCGGGGAGTCGATACCGGGCTGGCCGGTGAAGACTTCGGCGACGTGGAAGGGCTGCGAAAGGAATCGTTCGATTTTTCGTGCTCGCGCGACGATGAGTTTATCTTCTTCGGCGAGTTCGTCGACACCGAGAATCGCAATGATGTCCTTAAGGTCGCGGTATCGCTGGAGGATGCCCTGCACTTGTTTAGCGATAGCGTAGTGTCGTTCGCCGAGGATGTTCGGGTCGAGGATTCGTGAGGTTGAGGCGAGGGGATCGATCGCGGGATAGATTCCCTTTTCGGCGATGGATCGTTCAAGAACGACGAACGCGTCGAGGTGGGAGAACGCGGTGGCCGGTGCAGGGTCGGTGAGGTCGTCGGCCGGGACGTAAATGGCTTGGACGGACGTGATGGATCCGCGGTCGGTGGAAGTGATACGTTCCTGAAGTTCACCCATCTCGGTACCGAGTGTGGGCTGGTAGCCGACGGCTGATGGCATACGGCCGAGCAATGCGGAAACTTCGGAGCCGGCCTGCGTGAAGCGGAAGATGTTGTCGACGAAGAGGAGTGTTTCCTTACCGGACTCATCACGGAATTGTTCGCACATGGTGAGTGCGGAGAGAGCGACGCGGAGTCGCGCGCCGGGGGGCTCATTCATCTGCCCGAAGACCATCGCGACTTTATCGAGGACGCGTGACTGGTTTCCGTCAGCGTCGGTGTAGATGGCTTCTGCCATCTCGCGCCATAGGTCGTTACCTTCACGAGTTCGCTCGCCGACGCCGGCAAATACGGAATATCCGCCAAAGTTTTTGGCGACACGAGCGATCATTTCCTGAATGATGACGGTTTTGCCGACGCCGGCCCCACCGAACAGGCCGATTTTTCCACCCTTGACGAAGGGGCAGAGGAGATCAATGACCTTGATTCCGGTTTCGAGCATTTCGGTCTTTACGGAAAGGGTGTCGAAGGCGGGGGGTGACCGGTGAATCGGTCGGTATTCCTTGATATCTACGGGCCCGGCCTTATCGACGGGCTCTCCGAGGAGGTTGAAGACCCGGCCGAGCACACCTTCCCCGACGGGAACCTTGACGGAGGCACCAGTATCCACGACGGTCATCCCTCGGCTGAGTCCGTCGGTCGAACCGAGAGCGACGGCCCTGACTTTTCCTCCGCCGAGTTGTTGCTGGACTTCACCGGTAAGATTGATCTCGTTTCCGCGGTTGGAGCCGGAAATCTTGACGGCATTATAAATTTCGGGGATTTCTTTTTCGGGAAATTGTGCGTCAAAGATTGATCCGATGACCCGTGTAACCGTGCCTTGCGTGGCCATAAGGTCCTCTTCCATTATAATAAAGAGTGATTGGTTTTTTTCGAATGTTCGCTTGCCGATCGTTCAAAAACAACGGGAAGAGGGTAGGGGGTTGAGGGCTGATTGGCAAAACGTAGCCGTGGTGAATTAAGGAGGTGCCCGTACGGGTTGCGTGGGCTGTAAAGGGAGATTCCGGAACGCATCCGGGAGGACTCGAACCTCCAACCCTCGGCTTCGAAGGCCGATGCTCTATCCAATTGAGCTACGGATGCATAGGTTGTGCCAAGGCGATCGGGACCATTTCATCTTGCAAAGATTAATTAAACCGGATCGCGCGGGGCATGCATGATAGTCGGTTGTGTGAATGGAGCAAGGGTCGGTACTTTCCCGGACCGGGTTTGACCCGTACCCTTGCCGCCTCTCCGTTGGGGGCGATGATGGGCGGAGGAAAGTGGTTTCTTACAGAGCCAGAATTCAGCATCGGTGAGATTTCGGCCGAGATTTGATGATGAGGATAAATACGTTATGGGTGTGATGGAAGGCAAGAATGGCTTGGTGATCGGAGTGGCGAACGATCGAAGTTATGCTTATTACATTGCGGAGGCGTTGAAATCGCAGGGTGCGGGGCTGTTGTTTACGCATTTGCCGGGTGAGAAGATGGCGCGGCGGGCGATCATGGCGATCAAATCGTTGTACGGGGAGGATGAGGCGGAGCCGTGGATCGCACCGCTCGATGCAACGAACGAGGAAGAGATGGAGTCGCGTTTTGCGGCAGCGGCGGAGCAAGCGGGCGGGAAGTTGGATTTCCTCGTTCATTCGATTGCCTTTGCAGACCGGCGGTATCTGGAGATCGGAAAATTCGTTGAGACGCCCAAGGATGTTTATCTGCAGGCGCTTGAGATCAGTTCGTATACCTTGCTTTCGATGGCGCGAGCGGTTCGACCGTTCATGAAGGACGGCGGGGCGATCATTGCGATGAGTTTCTACGGGGCGGAGAAGGTTGCTCCGGGATACAACGTGATGGGCGTCGCGAAGGCAGCGCTTGAGTCGACGGGTCGTTATCTGGCGGCTGAACTTGGTCGAAATGACCCGACGATTCGGGTAAACATCATTTCGGGAGGCCCGCTGCGGACGCTTTCTGCGATGGGTGTGGGCGGGTTTTCGTCAATGCTTGATATCGTCGCAGAGCGGAACCCGATTGGCCGGAATATTGAAGGGGCTGAAGTGGGGGCGACGGCGGCTTTTCTGCTCAGTGATATGGCGGCGGGTATTACGGGGCAGACGATCTA
>Ga0210044_10009009_pt1 | contig 12281 bp, 14 predicted proteins | sample CryGey13umfilter_2_FD_183959 | JGI IMG/M metagenome (GOLD analysis project Ga0210044, IMG submission 183959) | Groundwater microbial communities from aquifer in Utah, USA - Crystal Geyser 4/9/14 3 um filter (SPAdes) (version 2) | ecosystem: Environmental > Aquatic > Deep subsurface >... | reverse complement strand
CAATGAAATTATCAAAGCCGCTTTCAATGACCCTGATGAAAATAGGCTCATGTTTAGTGTTTCTGGAAATACAAATGAGTCAGCGGTAACAGCAAATTTTGATGATGTTTCAAATCTGACTCTAACGGGATTACATGTTGGTACAAGTACTATCGAAGTCACTGCAGACGATCAATACAATGGAATAGTTACCACAACATTTGATGTTGTTGTTACAGATTCTACTCCTACTAACAATGGTGGTGGAACATTCCTCCCAAATACACCTCCAACGGCAGCATTTACGACTGGACAAGAAGTAACGATAGCAGTCAATACAGAAGTTACGTTTGATGCAAGCGATAGCACAGACAAAGAAGGAAATATTCAATTTTACTTCTGGAACTTTGGAGACGAAAGTGCTGAAGAATACTACACAGCTCCAACCGTCACTCATACGTATACAACAATCGGTACATACACACTTGCTGTGCGAGTCCGAGATTCACATGGTGCAGAAAGTACAGCAACAGTTGCAGTACATGTAGTAAAAGAAAATGGCAGTACACCAACCACAGAAACCGGAAACTCAGGAACACCTTCAACGAGCACACCAAGTACAGATAACGGAACACCTACAGACAATGGAAATACGCCAGAAGAAACAAGAGAGACAACAGTCCCTCCAACAAGAGAAACTACAACTCCAGGTACTCCTACTGAAGCAACCCCTTCAGGAGAAGAGGTTACTGAAGAACCGACTACAGACAATACAGAGCAAAAGACAACAAATGATAATGGTGAAGAAGTTGAAACACCTACCACCGAAGAAAAACAAGGACTTCCAACGTGGATCCGTATCTTCTTTGGCAGTGGTGCCGTGGCAGCAATCGCTGGTGCTGGTATCGCAATCAACCGAGCACGCAAAGCTCTCTAATACAAATAACGAACACAGAAAACACTACAGAGGCATCGATAACACCAAACACCCTCCGTGATATTCTGGCATCTGGCAAAAGTCTCACCTGTACCTTTTCTCAAGATGATGGATATGGCATACAACAAGGAACAACCTATATCGATACTGGACGAGTTCGTGGCGACATTATGGTCACAGAACAAGATGGCACGACAAAAGAATCACATGTCATCCTCAACGATGGATGGGCATACACCTGGGGCGCAGCATTTGATGCCAAAGAAGGGCTAAAAATGAAAACAGTTATAACGGCAACCTCGACAGCAGACAGTAATAACTTTCTGGACCCAGATCAACACATTGAGTATTACTGTACACCATGGCATGCAGACAACAGCATATTTGAAACACCAAAAGATATTACATTCAAAGAATTTTCTCTTGGAAGCCAAATGTTCCAAACCACCACTGACGCATCAAACACAGCAGTAGACTGCAGTATCTGTGACCAAGCACCTGGCCCAGATGCACAGGCGCAATGTCGTACAGCACTAGGGTGCGAATAACATAAAAAATCCAAACAACAAATAAAAATCGCCTACCTGGCGATTTTTATCATGATATAATCGCGCACTTACACGATATCATCACTATTTTTATTTTTCGAAAAATATCTCATTGCAAAAATAACACCAACAAGTACGACCGCCAAAATACCTACAGCAAGAGGATGACCAAATATACCAAGTGCATTGTGGAGATCACTGTCCGTATGCGCAAATACAACACTAGGGAAGAAGAAAAACAAAGCTGCTGGGAAAGAATATATATAGTTCATACCAACAATACAATGAATAAGCATGATATACTGTATGATATATGAATCATACAGCAATCACAAGAGCCATACACCAACAAGCAGACACTGCGCGTGCGATACATTCGATGCGTTTTTTTAAAACTGGCACAAGAGAGTATGGGGAAGGAGACATATTCCTCGGTCTGACCGTCCCTATGCAACGAACCATCGCAAAAACATTCCGAGACCTGCCGATGCCTACTATATTGAAATTGTTACACAGTACCTATCACGAATATCGCCAGATTGCACTTTTTATTTTGGTATTACAATTTGAACGAGGCGATACACGTATACAAAAACAGATCGTCGACATCTATCTTTCAAATACTGCATGCATTAATAATTGGGATCTGGTTGACCTCAGCGCTCACAAAATTCTTGGCGTGTGGCTTCGAACACGAAATAGGAAAATACTCGCTCGTTTGGCAACATCAAAAAGTTTGTGGGAGCGACGTATTGCGATTATTTCCACTTTTGCCTTCATTGCCGAAAGACAATTTGAAGATACCATTGCGCTCAGTACCATCTTGCTTCAAGATACACATGATCTTATACACAAAGCAGTCGGATGGGCACTCAGAGAAGTAGGGAAAAAAGATATCAACGTACTAAAACATTTTTTGAATGTGCATGCAAAGACAATGCCCCGAACCATGCTCCGTTACGCTATAGAAAAATTTCCAGAATCAAAAAGAAAACAATATCTTACTATGTAACCCTTTTACATGAACTCACGAATCATCTTCTCTATAAAACATACTGTTCTCGTTTTTTTTGGCACGTGTGTATTGGCTCTGCCTACACACGCCGCAACAATACTTTCAGTACCCTTTACCTCGCAAGCACCTGATGGCATATGGATACAACCATGGCTCGATGCTTGTGAGGAAACAAGTGTCCTTATGGTACATAGATATTACATTGGCACAGATATACAAAATAGTACCGATGCAAAAAAAGGGATTCTTGAAATGTTTGACATGAAACATGTACTTTTTGAAGAAAGTTTGGACGAATCAATACGTACTATGACTGACGTCATTAATAATTTTCTTCCATGGAGCGCGCACGTTGTAGAATATCCTACACTCGACGCAATAAAAGCTGAAATAGACGCCGGACGCCCGGTCATTATTCCAGCATATGCTTCCGCACTTCACAATGAGTATTTTCGTGGATTTTTTCCTTATCATATGTTTGTCATTTCTGGATATGACGATAGGGATCAGACTTTCATTGCCGAAGATCCAGGGAGCCACTATGGACACGCATACCGCTATAAATATGATACTGTGCTGAGTGCCATGCATGATTTTCTCCCCAACAACATACAGAATGGTTCAAAACTTGCCATGTTTACTAATCCAGAACTCGGAAACACAGCAAACCTTGATGGTGACCAAGATGGTCTGACAAAAGCAGAGGAATTTTCAAATGGAACAGTCTCTTATTTGTTTGATTCTGATGGCGATGGTTTTAGTGACGGCATAGAAGTGAAGTATGGGTATCTTCCAACAAAAAATGAACAGACTGCTGTAACACAAGGAGCTCTTCTTATCGCCCAGGGATCACCACATGTCTATTATATGGATGCTGGGACAAAACGACATGTTTCAAATGAAACTGTTTTTTATCGTCATGACTGGAGTTGGGGTATGCTTGAATGGATCAGCGATGCCATAATGAAAACAATTCCAGAAGGAACACCATTGACTTCATAGACAATACAGCCTATGATAAGGGCCGTTTTGTCGTATGCATCTATGAAAGAGCGCTATACCGTCACAATTGAAAAGCTCATCTTTGGTGGTCAAGGTTTGGCACGACTTGGTGATGTAGGGAATCCAAGATTCAATGGCAAAACAGTCTTTGTGTGGAATGCATTGCCTGGAGAAGTCTTGGAGATAGATATTGTAAAAAATAAAAAAACATATCTTGAAGCCATTGCCGTGAATATTCTCGAGCCATCACCAGAACGAATTACACCAAAAGAGGATCATTTTCTTTCTACCAGCCCTTGGCAAATTATTTCGTTTGACCGAGAACAATATTGGAAAAAAGCAATTGCCGCTGAAACATATAGTAAAATTGGAGATCTTATTCTCAACGATACATCACTTGATATTACGACAGATGGTAACACTGGTGGATATCGCAACAAAATGGAATTTAGTTTTACAGAAGAGCATGGAAAAATTCATTTGGCTTTTTTTGAACGAGGAGGAAAGGAACGTTTTGTTGTAGAACAATCTTCTCTCGCTATGCCAGTCATCAATACGGTTTCTACACACATCCTCGATTGGATACGAGACAAACACATTCCGCTTCGCAGTTTGAAAACGTTGATCGTCCGGGCAAATACTGCTGGCGAAACAATTGCGGCATTGTTTATCAAAGACAAATTAACTTTTGAAACATATCCCGCTCTTTTAGAAAAACAACGTGGGTTTCAACTTTATTATTCTACACATAAAAGCCCTGCTGCCGTCCCTACAAAACTTCTCTATACGGTAGGAAAAAACACATTGACACAAGATATACTCGGTACCTCACTTGCGTATGGTATATTTAGTTTTTTTCAAATCAATCCACCCATATTTGAAATGGCATTGAAAGACATGGCGGCATTTCTTGATCCAAAAAAACCACTCTTAGATTTTTATGCTGGCGTTGGAGCTATTTCGCTTCCGATAGCCATGAACCGAGAAGAAACAATACTGGTAGAAAGCAACAAAGATGCAGCGGCATTCGCACGAGAAAACATTGCCCTCAATCATACGCCACATGCAGAAGTGTATGATATGCCAGCAGAGCATATGACAGATGTCATAGATAGCAACAAACAAATAATTCTTGATCCACCAAGAGCTGGCCTACATGTATCGGTCATCCAAAAGTTATTGTCAACAAAACCAGAACGCATTATCTATCTTTCATGCAATCTGTCTACCCAAGCACGCGATATGAAGATGCTGAGCGAACACTACAAACCAATGTTTTTCAAACTTTACAACTTCTTTCCACGTACACCACATATAGAAGGATTGGTAGTATTGGAAAAAGTATAACGATGACATTTGCTAAAAAAACTACACCATGTGTATACTATATCTATGAAGAGGGGGCACGGTGCCACCTTTTTTTTGTCTCTAGCCAGAGGAGAGCCGCCATGCTTCCCGTCTCGAAGCACAGCCAGCCCCGCCGATCCCACCAGCACCTCACCGGCGGGCGCGTGAAGAACTGTCGGCTCCTCCGACCAAACAATCGCGCGGGATAGGCGCGACCCCCTCCTGCGTGCGAGATGCACTCAGATGAACGGCGCCACGCCGTGTGATGCGCGGGTGTTGAGTCGCTGAGGCGACTTCACCCATGACAAGCGTCACGAAACCAAGGTCCGGACGGGAGCACACCGGCTCACTGTACATGAGCACTGTGTCACCCGTCCGGACCGCGGTGCATTCTAAAAAAGAATATACAAAAAAACATCCCATTCAGGGATGTTTTTTTATATGAATATTTACTTTGCTGTAAATCCGAGGAGTCCTGCAATACGTGCCTGCTTGATTGCCTTGGCAACCTTGCGTTGATACTTTGCAGACAAACCAGTCTTTCGTCGAGGTTTGATCTTCATATTTGAAGAAAGAAATCGACGAAGTGTTTCGATATCTTTATAATCAACGTCTTCGATATCGTGCGCCTTGAAAAAACAGTATCTTTTTTCCTGTTTCTTTGGAGTGTTATTTCGTTGTTGTTGTCTTCGTTCCATAAAAAGCTTAGAATGGGATGTCTTCTACTTTGATCTCATCGTCGCCAGTATTATCATCCATTGGAGGCATACTGTCATCGCCGCTGCCTGCTGCTGGAGCACTTCCAGTACCACGTGGGCCATCGAGCATAATCAGATTGTCAGCAACGAGCTCAGTGCGATATTTTTTTACACCATCAGCACCTACCCAGTCACGTGTCTGAATTCGTCCTTCGACGTACACACGGCGTCCTTTACTGAGGTATTGTCCTGCAATGTCTGCAAGTTTTCCCCAAAGAACACAATTGTGAAATTCAGATTGTTCCTGCTTTTGACCAGATTGATCTGACCAAACACGATTGGTTGCCACACTGAGTGTAGCGACTGTTTTTCCACTCGTGGTAGAGCGAAGTTCTGGGTCTCGGGTGAGTCGCCCGAGGATGGTTGCGCGATTGAGATCCATAGAGACGTGGATTAAGAGAATAGTGTCTATATATTACACTTGCTTGAGATCATCTTCAAGTAGCTGATCCAATTTTTTGTCGATATCTTCCATTGCGATTGGCGTAGCTTCTTCTGCTTCAGGTTCGCTTTTCTCCACAGGTACTTCTAGAGCATTGGTTGCTATTGGTACTACTGTTTCTTCCTTTGTCTCACTTGTTGGTATGTCTCTTGGGGTCCGCTTCTTTTCGTCCACCATAGGTTCAGGACCTTTTGTTTCTCCACCAAATCGTTCAAATACGCTTGCAAGGGTCTTCATAGGACCTTCTTCTGTGCGTCCAAGTTTTTTTTGTGTCTCAGCACGCATCTTTGGATCAAATGTAGTGATAATCGCACGCAAGATATCTCGGATCAAAGACAATTCTTGTTGCATCTGAGTAATTTTTGACCCATCTTCTGCTGTGAAATGAACAATATGGAAATATCCATATCGGATATGCTTGATTGGGTATGCGAGTCTACTTTTTCCCCTATCTTGCATGGTAATGTTTTCTCCACCGTGCTTTTCAACAATGGTTTTCACCTGCTGGACCATGTCAGAAACAATAGTTTCTTCCATAGTTCCAGGAAGTACGACTAGGAGTTCGTACTGCTTCATAGTATGTTATATAAGAATTTATCCCATCTCCTCCGACGTCAGGGTCGACCTCCCGACAGACAGGTGCGCTATATCATTTGTAGTAGGGTGCACTATAGCAGGACAAGGTCGTATTGTCAAGGTTTTGCCTGTACAGAGCGCTGTTCTTTCAATATAGGTCATCGACATCCTCAATCACTCGTCATATATATAGTTTATATGCTATGATACGTATATCATCTATACTATATATATGTTCCCAAAAAACATTATAACAACGTATCTTACGGAGGATCAAAAATTGAAGCCAGCAAAAGTAGAGGATCTTATAGCTGCATCAAAAGAGTCAGAAAAAAGACTTGAACTTTTTTTGGTAGACGAAGGAATTGTCAAAGAAAAGGATCTCTATAAGTACATGAGCAAAAAAATGGATGTTCCGCTTGTTGACCTTAGCGAGATGGAAATTCCTCGAGAAACCCTTTCTATCGTACCTCAACCTCTTGCCGAGACACACTATATTATTGCATTTGAAAAAACAAAAGATACCATTCATCTGGCAATGCTCGATCCACTCGATATCCAGACAATTGAATTCATGCGACGAAAAACTGGACTCGTACCAGCAGTTTCACTCGCAACACCGAGTGGTATAAAACATTCACTGCGTCTGTATCATGCAGATCTTGAAGAAGAACTCAAACAAGTTGGCGTTTCAAATAAAAAAAATTACAACCCAGAAGAATTAAAAAAAGTTGCAGCGGAATTGCCTATTATCAACATTGTAAAAAGTATTTTGGAACATGCTATTTTTCAAGACGCCAGTGATATTCATATAGAACCAACCGAAAAAGACGTCTCTGTTCGATATCGTGTCGACGGCATTCTCCATTCAGTCATGCATCTACCAAAACAAGTACAAAACGGTATCATGGCACGTATAAAAATACTTGCGAATTTGAAAATTGATGAACATATGGTACCTCAAGATGGACGATTTAAAATCGTAGTCAACGAGGAAGAACTTGCCTTTCGTGTTTCAGTTATTCCAGTGTATGATGGAGAAAAAATAGTCATGCGCGTCTTGCACGAAGGACAAAAGCCACTCACACTGGATCAGCTAGGCTTTCTTCCTGGAGCAAGAAAACTTGTAGACGCTGCTATCAAAAAACCACATGGTATGGTCCTTGTCACAGGACCAACAGGGAGTGGAAAAACAACGACACTCTATTCGTTGTTGGGTATTCTCAATCAGCCAGGGGTAAATATCTCAACAATAGAAGATCCTATCGAGTACCATGTGGGTGGCATCAATCAAAGTCAGATCAATCCACGTGTTGGCTTTGATTTTGCTTTAGGACTTCGTGCATTTTTACGTCAAGATCCAGACATTATCATGGTGGGAGAAATCCGTGACCAAGAAACAGCCGAAATTGCTATGCACGCAGCCATGACTGGACATCTGGTGCTCTCCACACTGCATACCAACGATGCTCCGACCACGCTGCCTCGTCTTATGGACATGGGAATTCCACCTTTTTTGATTGCATTTACTGCAAATATTATTGTTGCCCAACGTCTTGTACGACGCCTTTGTGAACATTGTCGTACGTCATACAAACTTGATGGACCGGCTGTGAAAGAACTACAAAAATTGGTCGATGTCAAAACGATTTTATCACTCTTCCAGGCACATGATATCACACTCAAATCGGCAGAAAAAAAACTTGCCTCCATGGAATTTTTTAGATCGCCTGGCTGCCGCAAATGCGACAAGAGTGGCTACAAAGGACGTATTGGTATTTATGAAGTCCTCGAAGTGGATGATGGCATTTCAGAACTGATCAACAATCGTGGCACTGCTCCACAAATTCATGACTACGCAGTAAAACATGGCATGGTCACCATGCTCGAAGATGGACTTGTTAAAGCTAAACAAGGCATGACAAGCATGGAAGAAGTACTGCGCGTAACGAGAGAATAATAATGATGGAAGATATTCTCTCTTGTACATCTTGAACACGTAGAACAATTACAACATTTAGAACATACTATGATATACTACAGGCGAAAATCACGCCTGTTTTATGTTTGGAAAAAAGAAACAACCACGAAAGCTTTCTTCATTTGAAATAAAAATGAATGATTGGTTTGCAAAGCATCTCACAAGAATTTCTTTTACAGAAAAAATGTTTTTTGTGGACCATTTAAAGATCATGATCCATGCAGGATTGTCACTTGTAGAAGCACTCGAAATTCTTGCAAAAGAAACTGGCAACAAAGCACTTAAAATGACGATCGCAGACATTACAAAGGATGTCAGTGGTGGAAAACAACTGAGCGATGTCCTCCAAAAACATCCAAAAGTTTTTCCAAGCATCTATGTCAAAATGATTGAGGCTGGCGAAGTCAGTGGCAAGCTGGAAGAAGCACTTACACAGATTGCTATCCAGATGAAAAAAACACACGATTTAACATCAAGCATTCGTGGTGCTATGATTTACCCTTCGGTTGTCATGACAGCAATGATAGGAATTGGATTTCTCATGACAACCGTTATATTGCCAAAATTATTAACTATTTTTGATGAATTTGATAGTGAACTTCCTCTTCCTACACGCATATTGATTGTGATTACAAACTTCATGAGTAAACCATTCAATCTTACCATGATGGCAGTGCTCACTGTCTCCAGCATTGCAGGTTTCATTTATATGATGAAAAAATCAATGCGCTTCCGTTTTGCCGTTCATACCATAAATCTGCATTTACCGATTGTAGGAGGTGTTATAAAAAAAATAAATTTGGCACGTTTTTCATTGACACTTTCGTCTCTCATGAAAAGTGCTATCCCTATTGTAGATGCAGTCACTATCACCGCGGATACCTGTAGCAATCTCAATTACCGTATCTCACTCATGAAAAGTTCAAAAGATTTAGAAAAAGGAGTACCACTTTCAGAATCACTTCGTAATTATCCACACCTATACTCCCCCCTCGTCACTGAAATGATCATGGTTGGCGAACGCACAGGAGAGATTGACACACTTCTTACAGAGCTTGCATCGTTTTATAATGAAGATGTCGACAAAACAATGAAAAATTTCACTACTATTATGGAGCCGGTACTTATTGTTTTTCTTGGTCTTGGTGTCGGTGGTGTAGCTGTATCTGTTATTATGCCGATGTATTCTCTTGTACAAAATTTTTAATATGTTATTTCATCCATATCCAAATGCATTTGGGCTCGACATTGGCGACTTGTCTATCAAGATCGTTCAGCTTGAAAATAAAACTGGTCACAAACGAACACCTTCATTTCGCCTTAAAACAGTACGGCAAATTTCACTTCCACCAGGACTCATTGTCAACGGGGAAATTCAAGAACCCGAAAAAATCCGAAAATACATTCAACATCTTCTCGAAGGGAAAAAAGGGACAAAACCCATCGAAGGGAAATGGGTAGTGGCAACCTTGCCTGAAATTCATAGCTTTATCAAAGTCATTCATCTTTCAAAAGAGGCAAAAGATGTTATTGAAGATGATATATTGTTTTTAGCAAAACAACATATTCCATTTGATGAAGAAAGTTATTATCTCGATTGGCAAATCTTACCGGAAGTAGATGCGGGTGCAACGCGCATTCTAATTGGCGCCGCCCCAAAATATATTGTAGACATGTATACCTATCTGATAGAAAGCCTTGGGCTTGGTATTTTATCTCTTGAAATTGAGGCACTTGCCATAGCACGATCACTTGTCACTTCAAGCAAACTCTATGAAGGCGAGGCACGTGCAATCCTGGATGTTGGGGCAACACAAAGTAGTCTTATTATGTATGACCATGAAACTATTCAATTTAGCAAAACTCTTCCGTTTTCCGGAGAACTCCTAACCACTGCTATCATGCAGAGTCTCCAAGTATCCCAGGCAGAGGCAGAAAATATAAAGAAAACATACGGTGTCATGTACACAAAAAAATATGGCAAAGCTCTTGGTATAATAAAAGAAAGTCTTGATATGTTCATAGAGACAATAGAGCAATCTTTTCAGTTTTATTATTCCCACTTTCCGCATACCAATACTGTCACACATGTGACGATGTCTGGCGGGGCAACTAATACGCTGCATCTCGCTGAACTTCTTACCGAGCGCCTCGGTGTCAAGTGTGCACCAGGAAAAGTATGGAAAAATCTTGGGAGCAATCCGGGGGCAGTGCCCAACGAAACATCCTCTCTAGGATTGGCAACAGCGATTGGTCTTGCACTCAGGGCTGCAGAAAATCCTTTCCATGCTCACGATATGATATAACGTTCATATGTATCCAATCAGACTCAACCTCATGTCAAAAAAAAAACAGCAATACGCAAAGCGTATTATGACGATGGGCTTTATCAAAAATACGCTCGCAATTATCTTCATTATGCTTTCTTGTTTTGCTGTTTTTGCTATTCTTTCACAACTGTTTTTGCAAACACAATTTGCAGATATTGCACTACAGAGTCTTCGCGTACATACATCCGTAGGAAAAACAAATGCACGTATTCAAAAAATAAATACGATAACAAAACAGGCGTCAGCAATACAGATACAATATAAAGAGTGGTCATCATATATTCTCCTCATTGCACAAATCATTCCACATGAGACCACGATTTCACAAATTTCATTTCGAGCAAATGACAACATACTTGAGATTGTTGGTTCGTCTCCTTCACGAGAAGCTTTTCTTACACTCAAAGAAAAGCTTGAGTCACTCGATCAGATTGAAAAAGTCACCATTCCACTCAGTGATCTTACAAAACAAGACAAAATAGATTTTACACTTTCTATCCCGTTTACTTTTTGATCTATGTTTCATAAGTTGAATCTCAAAAAACAGTTTTATTTGGTCTCCGGTGCGCTTTTGATCGGTTCTATATTTCTTGGTGTCTTTATTATTTATCCAACGTTAAAAAAAATGTTTTTAGTTAGTGACGATATCAAACAAATTCAGCAAGATCTGGAGAATCAATACAATGACACACAGACAATGCGACGGACGATACGTGAGCTAGATGCTATAAGCGAAGAAGTGCAACAATACAAAGCCCTTGCCATGCCAAACGGAGACGAACTTACGATTATTGAGGAGCTGGAGTCTTTGGCAGCAATACACCACCTTAGCCAGACGCTCGGTGCAACATTTAGCAATACACCAGATCCTGCAGTAGGACTTCCCTACTATACTTTTTCTTTTGTCCTCAATGGACCATTTCAAGATATTTTTTCGTATGTAAAAACACTTGAATCCCAATCGTACTACGTACTCATACCAGGCATGACATTACAAAAAACCGGCGATCCTGGACATGCAACCCTCAAGTTTGAGGCACGTATTTACGCGCGCCCTACCTCAGCATAACCGTTCTTCCTATGTCAACAAAAAAGAAAACAACATCTGTTATGTCTCCACCACCAGCTATTCAGGCAACACCAGATCCAACACCTGAGTCTGCCTCACAAATGCAAAAATCACAAAAAAAACTGAAATTTGCAGAAGCGCATGCTGCGTCCAAACAACGTCAAGCTTACTCACAAACGGTATATACCAGTCGATTTGCCCAATTTCGTGTATTACGTGTTATCTCATGGAGCATAGGGATCTTTATACTCGTAATTTTGTGTTTTGGTCTATGGCGACTCTACAGAACAGTCTTTG
>Ga0210044_10009007_pt1 | contig 12282 bp, 10 predicted proteins | sample CryGey13umfilter_2_FD_183959 | JGI IMG/M metagenome (GOLD analysis project Ga0210044, IMG submission 183959) | Groundwater microbial communities from aquifer in Utah, USA - Crystal Geyser 4/9/14 3 um filter (SPAdes) (version 2) | ecosystem: Environmental > Aquatic > Deep subsurface >... | reverse complement strand
CCTTCGTCCGGATGCGTGGCGCCGTACTCCAAGCCGGAGGTCAGGTTCTGACGCCACTGGTCCCCCTCGCGCACCACGAAGAGCCGATTGCCCGCCTGGATGCCCTGCTCCGAGCCCACGTCGACGAAGACGATCTGCTGGTCAGCGCTGAGCTGCAGCGGACGCAGCGTGGCCACCACGTGACCCTGGAGATCGCGGTCGTTGGTGACGGGCGGGACCTCGGAGAAGCGACGAGGCACGGCGGCGACGCGGAAACCGCGCTCGATGGGATCGAGCGCCTCACGGATCAGGGCGCGCCCGATGTGACGCTCACGGTCGTAGTTGCGCAGACGAATCGTGCCGAGGATGCGCACGAGCTGCCCGCGCTCCTCCGATCGTCGTTCGCTCGGGCGCATCTGACGGAAGATGGTGTAGTCGGTGCCCGGACGCGCGGCGTCGTCGTTCTGGAAGCGAACGTAGACCTCGTCGAAGGGCGAGAGCAGCATCTGCTCCTCGGGCGAGCCCACGATCTCTCCCGAGTCCTCGAGCGCGTCGGCGTCGAGGTAGCCCTCTTCGCGAAGCCAGATGGTGCCTTGCGCGGCGTGTTGCATGCGCAATCCAGGATCCGCGTTCGGCAGCTGGGCCTGCATCGGACCATTGGGGCGCAGGCGAAGTCGATCTTGCGGGTAGATCCAATGGGGATTGGTGACCTCGGGGTTGTACGACCAAACGCGCGGCCATTGCCAGGGGTTGCCGTAGTAGCGCCCGGTCACATCCCAGAGCGTGTCACCCTGACGGACGTTGTAGAACTCCGGCACGACGCCTGGTGCTCGGGCACCGCGAATGCGAATGCCGGTGCCCGTCGCGCGCGCCTCGTCCATGGAGTGGCTGCCTTCGGCGCTATCGGAGACCGTGTCCTCATCCCCATCTTGGGCGCTCACGGCCGGGCCAGACAGCGCCGGCGCGGCGAGAGCGATGAGCAGCGTGAGCCTGAACCACTTCTTCATGAGGCGTCCTCCCGCGACGCTGTACGCGCCGCGACGCTTTGGGGGAAACTCTCGCGCAAGCGGCGGAAGCTGGCACGCGCTCGGGCCGCGTCCCCCATTCTGAGATGACAGATCCCGGAACGAAGCAATGCGTCCGCCACCTTGTTGCCGTCTGGATAGGTCGAGAGCAAGCGCGTGTATTCACGGAGCGCCTGTGGGAATTGATGCCGAAGAAAGAATACCTCACCGCGCCAATAGAGCGCGTTGTCGGCGTAGGGATGATCGGGGTGCGCGGCGACGAAGCGCTCGAGGGCTGGCAGAGCCTCGTCGAGCTGACGATCACGAACCAGGGCGAGCGCCGCGCGGTACTCACGCACGGCGGCGTCGTTCGGGGCCGCAAGCGGAGTATCGCTCGTCGGGACGGGTGCGGCGCTGGCCGACACCTCGGGCAAGGGGGCGACGGCGGGTCGCACGCCGAAGGTGGCCGGTGAGAGGGTCGCCGCGTTCACGCTGGCCTGCTCCGGCAGGGCCTCGGGCGTCCCGTAGAGACGCAGCACGGGTCGCGGGGCGTCGTCGTCGACGGGCGCTTCCGCCTCCGCCGGCTCCTCCTGAGCCTCGTCGTCCGGCTCGGTCGCCTGAGGGGCCTCGGCCGAAGCCGGCGCCGTGGCGGCGAAGCCGTCCTGCTCGATCCAGCCGTCGTCACTGGCCAAAGCGCTCGTGTTCGCGCCCAGCTGACGGGTCCGGCGACGCAGCTGAAGCTCGGAGCGAAGCTCGCGAGCGTCCGCTCGAGCCAGGGCCAATTCCGCCCGAAGGCGCCTGTCGCGGGCCTGAAGCTCGGTCTCGTGTCGCTCGAGACGTGCCACCTGGGCGTCTCGCTCCTCGACCGAGGCGCGCAGCTCACGCAGCTGACCGAGGCTGCCTTCGGCGTTCGCCGCCCCCGAGGCGCAGCCGAAGGCGCCGGTGGAAGAGAGGAGCAATGGGAGGAGCAAGCGTCTCATGAGATGGATGGGCCCTCGTGACCGTGACCCATCGTAAGGAGCCGACACGAGCCCGGTCAAAAAACCGGGCGCGTTCTCCGACCTCGAGCTGCCCACGCGCAGAGCGATCCTCGGTCGCAGGACTCTCAGGACTCGAGGAAGCGGCCGAGCGCCCGAAAGCGAGCGTAGCGGTGCTCGCGCAGCGCCGACCCGTCCAGCTTCGACAGCTCGGCGAGCTCCTCCCGCAGCGCCTGCCCGAGCGTCTGTGCGGCCGCGTCCGTGTCGCGCTGGGCCCCGCCGAGAGGCTCCGGCAGCACGCGATCCACGATGCCGAGCTCGGCCGCCTTGCCGGCGAGCAGGCCGAGTTGCTCGGCGGCGTCGGCGCTGCGAGCCCCGTCGCGCCACAGGATCGAGGCGCAGCCCTCGGGGGTGATCACCGAGTAGGTCGAGAACTCGAACATCAGCACGCGGTTGGCCACGCCCAACGCGAGCGCCCCACCCGAGCCTCCCTCGCCCAGCACGGTGGCCACCACGGGCACGGTGAGCTGGGACATGACCAGCAGCGATCGACCGATCGCCTCCGCCTGGCCACGCTCCTCCGCGCCGATGCCTGGATAGGCGCCGGGCGTGTCGATGAAGGTGAAGATGGGCCTGCGATAGCGGTCGGCCAGCTGCATCACGCGCATGGCCTTCCGATAGCCCTCGGGGTGAGCCATGCCGAAGTTCCGCATCACCTTCTGGCGGGTCGTGCGGCCCTTCTGCTGACCGATGACGGCCACGGTCTCACCGTCCAGGCGTGCGAAGCCGGCGACGATGGAGGGATCGTCGCGGAACAGCCTGTCCCCATGCAGCTCGACGAAGTCCTCGAAGATGCGCTCGAGGTAATCGTTGAAGTAGGGCCTGTCCGGGTGACGGCTGAGCTGGACCTTCTGCCAGATGGTCAGGCTTTGGTAGAGATCCTCGCGCAGCTCGACGGCTCGCGCGCGCAGATCCATGAGCTGGCCATCCATGGCCAAGCCTTCTCCCTGGGCCAACGCCTCGAGCTCGCCGATGCGCTGCTCCAACTCGGCCAGAGGCCGCTCGAAGTCGAGATGCGCCATAATCCTTCCTCAAGTCCTGGTGGGGGAAAGCACGGTCGGGGGAAGCACGGTCGGGGGAAGCACGGTCGGGGGAAGCACGGCGGATCGCGTCAACGCGGCACCGTGCGGTCGTCCCACATGTCGTCGCCCGGCGTCTTCATGCCGATCACGTTGAAGATGCGCAGCGCGTTGGCCTTGCCCTTGACCCTCGCCGGCGGCAGCTCGACCACCTCGAAGTGATCGACGATGCGCGAGTAGGTCGCTTCGCTGATGATCACCTCGTCGGCCTTCGCCACCGAGCACAGCCGAGCGCCCGTGTTCACCGTGTCGCCGATGACCGTGTACTCGAGCGCCTTGCTGGAGCCGAGGTAGCCCGCGACGACCTCACCGGTGTTGATGCCGATGCCGATCTTCACCTCGGGCTTGCCGTCGGCCATGCGCTCTTCGTTGAACTGCTTCAGCGCGGCGCGCATGGAGAGCGCGGTGCGAACGGCGCGCACGGGATCGTCCGAGTGTCCGATGGGCGAGCCGTAGAGCGCCATGATCTCGTCACCGACGAATTTGTCGAGGGTGCCCTCGTTCACGAAGATGATCTCCACCATGCGCTCGAAGTACTCGTTGAGCATCTCGACCACTTCGCGCGGATCCATCACCTCACTCATGGCGGTGAAGCCGCGGATGTCGCTGAAGAGCACGGTGGTCTCGCGGACCTGACCGCCCTTCTCGACCTCGACCTTGCCCGCGAGCACCTGCTCCGCGATGGCGGGCGAGAGCAAGCGCTGGAAGCGCTCACGGGTGACCGCCTCCTGCTCCAGCTTGAGCGCGTACAGGCTGTTCTGAATGGCGATGGCCGCCTGATTGGCGATCGTCTGGCAGAGCTGCAGATCCTTCTCGTTGAAGGCGTTGGCCGCGATCTGCGAGTCGAGCATCATGATGCCGAAGACCTCGCCGCTGTGCAGAAGCGGCACGGCCATGCTCGAGCGGATGCCCTGCATGATGATCGAGTGGGCGCCCTGGAAGCGCGAGTCCACGGAGGCATCACTCGAGAGCACCGCGGCCCTGTCGCGCAGCACCTCGTCGATGATCGTGGTGGAGAGGACGAGCTCCTCGCCTTGCGCCTGAACCTTGCGAGTGCGCACACAGCGTGGCTCGAGCTTCCGGCCGCCGCTGTCGTCGACCTCGCCGTAGAGCAGGATGACGCCGCGGTCGGCCGGCAGGAGCTGGAAGGTCGCGTCGACTACCTTGGCCAGGAGCTGATCGACGTCGAGGTCGACGCCAATGGCGCGGGTGACCTCGTAGCTGGCGCGCAGCTTCTCGTAGTCACGTCGCAGGGAGTCCGCGTCCGTGATCAGCTTCTCGGGCAGGAAACTGTGATCCTGCAGGGGCGAGAGCTTGCTGCGGATGTGGCTCTCCACCATGCCCGGCGCGATCGTGACCTTGGAGGCCACCGGCGCACGCGGCGCGCGTGGCCCCGCCGGCCCGACAGGCGGCTGAGGCGGGACGAAGGCGCCCGAGGCGGCGGGGATGCGAGCGGCACCCCCGAAGGCAGGCGCCGCGCCCATGCCCGCGGTGGTCTTGGAGGCGGGCGCCGAGGGGAAGGCGGGCCCTTCATCGCCTTGATACAGGATGCGCGTGGAGCCGAGCGTGATCTCGTCGCCGGTGTTGAGCACCCGCTGATCGACGCGCTCGCCGTTGATGAACGTTCCGTTGAGTGAGCCCAGATCGCGCAGGACGTAGCGTCCGTCGCGCTCGTCGATGTGGCAGTGCTCTTTCGAGACGATGCGATCCAGCACCTGGTGCGTGTTCTCGGGATGGCGACCGAGGGTGTTGTGGGGCAGCAGCTCCCGCTCCACCCGTCCCTCGGGCCCAATGATGATGATCCGCGCCATAGTGGAAGTTTCTTGGACCGCTACCGGCCTGCCCGCATGCTATCGAGTGCCCCGTTGGGAGTAAAGACGAAGCCGCACGCTCCACGTGGTGGCGCTCCAGCGGGGCGACCCGACCTCGGGCGCCTCGGCGGCCTACCCGCGTGGAGCGGTGGACGTCCGCGCGTGCCGGGCCCATATCGCGGCCTCGGGGGCGAGGACGTCCGCTCGGAGGTCTTCACGGACGCGGCCGGGCTCGCCCACCGGGTGGGCGTCGCGCTCGAAAAGACCCTGCGACCGGCGCGTTGCTACGTGGCGGCGCTGGGCACGGACGCCGAAGACCTGCCCATGACCTCCGCGCACCTGCACTTCAACCTGGTGCCGGTGCCCGAAGCGCGCGCGCGACCCAAGGACGTCCTCACCTGGTCGAACGGCATCTACGACGGAAGCCCCGAGGAGTGGCGCTCGCTCGCCGCGAGCCTCCGCCGCGCCCTCCGAGGCCGTACCGGGTACGCCTGGCAGGACGAGCCGGGTACGCGGGGCGCCCATCCGCTTGCCCCGACACCTTCGCGCTGCTAGGTTCGGCGACCCTTTTGGAGGCTCCATGGCTCGCGTAACCGTCGAAGACTGTCTGCAGCACGAAGAAAACCGCTTTGCGCTCGTGATCCTCGCGTCCCGACGCGCCCGGCAGCTGATAAAGGGTGCCCCGGCGCTGGTCGCCAGCAAGAACCGCGAGTGCGTGACGGCTCTGCGTGAGATCGCGGCTCAGAAGGTGCGCTTCTCCCGTCCCGTTCGCGAGGCGATGGAAGAGTTCATCATCGAGACGCACAACGCCGACATCCCCGGCACCTGATCTGGGCGGCCTGGCCGTCACTCTCTAGGTGAAGCGAAGCTTGTCGGTGCGATCACGCCGATAGAAGCGGCGAAGCTCTGCCGCCAGCGCGCGCATGTCCCCGCGCTCCACGAAGCGTCGCTCGAGGTGCGCGGTATAGCCCGACGCCGCCCGCGTGGCCTCGCGGTAGCGATCCCCTTCGGGCGTGCCCGGATCATCGAGGTAGGCGACGTCGCAGAAGAGTCGCTGCCGCAAGGCCCGACTGCGCTCTTTGAGCAGCCCCACGCCGTTACCCGCGAGCAAGCCGAGGGCGTACTTGTCGACCTCCGCCTGCACCTCGAGCTCGAGCTGCGTGACCGTGTGCTCATGAGAGAGACGGAACATCAGGTAGAGGAAGTGGCTGACGCCCTCCGCCACCAAGCAGAAGGACTCGAAGCGTCCGGCGCCCAGCCAATCGCCGTCGTCGGCCAGGACCTCGAGCGCCCCCGGCGCGAGGTAGAGCCCGATCGACACGTCGTCGGGCTCTTCGAGCACGAGCAACGCCTCACCCCGCTCCACTGCCTCGGCCGCGGCCTGCTGGGCGACGCGCTCATCGCACACGAAGTCCTCCACGCGATGCACGCCATCGAGGTCGTAGAGCGCCCGCAGACGCGTCTCGATCTGCGTCAGGCTCAATGCAGCGTCCGCTCACGCCCCGCGAGTTGGGGGAACACACCCGCGGCCTCGAGGCGCTGCGCCAACAGCGGAGAGCGCGTCGCGCGGTAGCGATCGAGCAGGCGCACGATGTCCTGAGGTGTGCGAAGCGCCGTCTCCTCGCGTACGTCCGCCAGGGCGCAGGCGAAGCCGTCGAAGCCGTCGGCCAGCTCGCAGAAGATCTCGGCGCTGGGCTGGCGGACGCTGCGCCCGGCCTGCTCGGCCTGTCGGTAGGCGCGGGCTCCCATGCCCACGACGTAGTCCCGGCTCACGCCGCGGCTCTCGAAATGCTCCGCGAAGAAGCCGCAGCCATGCAGCGCGCCGTCCCCAGCCTCGCGGAAGCGCCGAAAGCGCTCGTGGGGCTCTTCCGTGGCGAAGGCCTGGGCCAGGCGCGTCACCAGGGGCTCGTCGAGGCCGGCCGCCGTCAGCTGGCGGGCGAGCAGATCCAGGAGGTAGAAGCGGGCCTCCTCCGAGACATCGAGGCGCAAGCGGGAGAGCGCGCGCTCCAGGCGGTCGTGAAAATACCCTCGGGCGTCGGCATGGGCTTCGATGTGCATGGTCTCCTCGGCTTCCAGTCAGGCTTACCCTTTCAAGATAGAGGTACAGACGGCGTTCCCCAAAGAATGTTCTGACCTCGATCGAGGACCCGCGGGGTCGGAAGCCGTTGCGCCACATCAAGTGGCAGCCAGCGCCCCAGAGTGCTGAAGGAAGGGCGCCGCGGAACCCGCTCTTGCAAATCCTCGAAATCATTGACGAGTGCGTTTGCTCACGGACTCCAAAAGGCGAGCATTGACTCCTGTGCCCCACGGCTTAGGTTCCCCGAGCTTCGCTAAGCACTCACCGGGGGGGAGTGCCAAGAAAGCAGTCTGGGCTTCCCGGACATGCTCGAAAGATACCCCTCGCACTTCTCATCTTCCCGACGGTCTCAGCATTCCTGGCACCGTCACCGACCGTCACAGACACATCAGGAGTCCTAGATCATGGCTATTCGACCTCTTCACGACCGGATCCTCGTCAAGCGCGTGGACGAAGTTCAGACCACCAAGGGTGGCATCATCATCCCCGACACGGCCAAGGAGAAGCCCATCGAGGGCAAGGTCGTCGCGGTGGGCAACGGCAAGCTGCTCGACGACGGCACCCTGCGAAAGCTGGACGTCAAGAAGGGCGACGTCATCCTCTTCGGCAAGTACAGCGGCACCGAGGTCAAGCTCGACGGTGTGGAACACCTCATTCTGCGCGAGGACGATGTCCTTGGCGTGATCAGCTGAGGAGAACACCATGGCTGCAAAAGAAATCGTCTTCGACGTAAACGCACGCAACCGCATCCTGGCCGGCGTCAACGCCCTCGCCAACGCGGTCAAGGTCACGCTCGGGCCCAAGGGCCGGAACGTGGTCATCGAGAAGAGCTTCGGCGCTCCCACGATCACCAAGGACGGCGTGACCGTCGCCAAGGAGATCGAGCTCGAGAACAAGTTCGAGAACATGGGCGCCCAGATGGTGCGCGAGGTCGCCAGCAAGACCTCGGACGTGGCCGGCGACGGCACCACGACCGCCACCGTGCTCGCCCAGGCGATCTTCCGCGAGGGCTCCAAGATGGTCGCCGCGGGTCACAACCCCATGGAGATCAAGCGCGGCATCGACGCCGGCGTGGTCTACCTGCTCGACAAGCTCACCAAGCTCTCGAAGTCGACGCGCGATCCGAACGAGATCGCCCAGGTCGGCACGATCAGCGCCAACGGTGACACCACCATCGGCAAGATCATCGCCGAGGCCATGGAGAAGGTCGGCAAGGAAGGCGTGATCACCGTCGAAGAGGCCAAGGGCCTCGAGACCGAGCTCGACGTCGTCGAGGGCATGCAGTTCGATCGCGGCTACCTCTCGCCCTACTTCGTCTCCGACTCGGAGCGCATGGAGGCCGTGCTCGAGGACGCCTACATCCTGCTCTACGAGAAGAAGATCTCGAACATGAAGGATCTCCTGCCCGTGCTCGAAGCCATCGCGCGCCAGCAGAAGCCCCTCCTCATCATCGCCGAGGACATCGACGGAGAGGCCCTCGCCACCCTGGTCGTGAACAAGCTCCGTGGCACGCTGCAGACCGCCGCCGTCAAGGCGCCCGGCTTCGGCGACCGCCGCAAGGAGATGCTCAAGGACATCGCCACCCTCACGGGCGGCCAGGTCATCACCGAGGATCTCGGCATCAAGCTCGAGAACGTCACGCTCAGCGACCTTGGCCACGCCAAGCGCATCTCGATCACCAAGGACGACACCACGATCGTCGACGGTGCGGGCAAGAAGGCCGACATCACGGGCCGCATCTCCACCCTTCGCCGTCAGATCGACGACACCACCAGCGACTACGACCGTGAGAAGCTCCAGGAGCGTCTCGCGAAGCTCGCGGGCGGCGTGGCCGTGATCAAGGTCGGCGCGGCCACCGAGGTCGAGATGAAGGAGAAGAAGGCGCGCGTCGAGGACGCGCTCCACGCGACTCGCGCGGCTGTCGAGGAGGGCATCGTCCCCGGCGGCGGCGTGGCGCTGATTCGTGCCCAGAAGGGACTCGAGAAGCTCGACGTCTCGGATGAGCAGCGCGTGGGCGTCAACATCCTCTCGCGCGCCATCGAGGAGCCCCTCCGTCAGATCTCGGCCAACGCCGGGCTCGAGGGCTCCATCGTGCTGAACGAGGTCCGCAAGGGCAAGGGAGCCTTCGGCTTCAACGCCGCGACCGAGGTCTACGAGGACCTGCTCGAGGCGGGCGTCATCGACCCGACCAAGGTCGTGCGCACGGCTCTGCAGAACGCCGCTTCCGTGGCTGGGCTGATGCTCACCACCGAGGCGCTCGTGGCCGACATGCCCAAGAAGGACGACGAAGGCCACAGCCACGCGGGTGGCGGCGGCATGGACTTCTAGGCTGAGCCTCGCTTCATGCGAAGACGCCGGATCGCGCTACGCGGTCCGGCGTTTTCGTCTCTGGCCACCGTGACGCCGACGAGACGACGGAACGATCCACCTGCGATGCCGGTGACCTGCGATGCCGGTGACCTGCGATGCCGGTGGCCTGCGATGCCGGTGGCCTGCGATGCCGGTGACCTGCGACTAGAAGCGACCGAGCAGACGAAGCAGCGCGCCCACTCGGTCCGCCGTCGTCGTGTCGCCGGTCGCTGTGGCGTCGCCCAAGAGCGCCTCCAGGCCGCCGCGAGCCTCGGCCACGGCCCCGCGTAGCGCGCTCGCCTGGGCCTCCACGCCCTCCACCTCGCTGCGCGCCCTGAGCATGTCCGCGTAGCGATCACGCAGCGTCTGGCGCAAGCGCTCGAGTTCGGCGCGCGTCGCTTCGTCTCCACCTGCGGCCGCCGCCGTCTCGCGCGCGGCACGCTCATGGGCCAGCTCGGCGCTCAGCTTGGCGACCGTCTCCTCGAGCGCGAGTCGGGCGGAGTCTCCGTCGGACGCCGCCGTCAACCGCGCCTCGAGGCCACGGATGCGATCGTTGCGCTCCTCGAGCTGCGCGGTCAGCGAGCGCATCAAGGTCTCGTCCGCGTCGGACGGTGCGTCGCTGCCGACCGCCGTGATCTCCGCGAGCTTGCGACCGCGGGCGTCGTGTTCCTGGCGCAGCTGAGTCAACAGCCCTCGCGTCTCCTCCAGCGCGACGCGGGATGCGTCCGCACGCGAGCGCGCGAGCTCGAGCTGCGCTGCGATCTCGGCAGCGCGTTGCCGCTCCGCGCCCAGGCTACCCTCGGCGGTCGCCGCATGTGCCGCAGCCTCGTCGGCGGCCACCCGGGCAGCCTCGGCCACGTTGCGCTCCGAGTCGAGGCCGTGTTCCGCTTCGCGCAGCGCGCGTCGAAGTTCGATCTCCGTCTGTTCGAGCGCGTCGAGCCTTCCCGGCGGCTCCGAAGGTCGCGCGGCGGCTTCTTCCGCCGCCCGCACCACGGCGTCGCGTAGTCGTGCGCACTCGGCCTCGGCGCGCTGCCGGGACTCCTCGCGGCGACGCGAGCGCTGTTCCTCTTCCACCAGATCGAGCTGAAGACGCTCGACGAGCGCGTCGCGCGCGGCGCCGAATGAAGCGAGATCCGCGGCGCGGGTCGCGTGGACCTGCGAGGAGCTCGAGAGATCCGCGACGCGCAGCGTCAGCTCGTGGCGCACATCCCGAAGCTCAGCCACCTCAGCGCGCAGCGCATCGACCTGATCGAGCAGCTCGTCGATGCGGCCCCGGGACTCGACTCCCGCCGCCGCCTCTTCGTCTGCGTGGCGAAGCTGGCGCACGGACGCGCGGGCCGCCAGCGCCGCTTCGCGATCCCCGAGGCGGGCCTTGAGACCGGCGATCTCTCCGCCCAACTCGGACAGCATGGCGGCGTGGCGAAGGTCGCTCGCGAGGCTTTGCTCGGCCGCGTCGGCGGAGAGCTCGGCCACGCGTCGCGCGTGACCGCGCCGCATGCCCTCGGCGGCGTGCTCCAAGCTGCCCACGAGGGCCAGCAGACGCAGGCTCTCGCCGCGTGCGTGATCGCGCTCCTGCTCGAGCTGTTCCAACTGTCCCTGAAGCTGACGCGCGCCCGCCTCGAGCTGCTCCAGCTGCTGCTCGAGAGCCGCGAATCGGGCCTCGTTCGTTCCCTCCGACGCCGGATCGCCGTGCTCGAGAACGACCGCCATCTCGACCGCTTCCTCGGCGTCCGCGAGTCTCCGCTCGACCCGCAGCTTCGCATCGGCCGCGTCCTGGACGTCGGCGTGCGCCAACGCCAGTTGCGCCTCGGCCGCCTCCCGCATCTCCTCGACCTCGGCCAGCCGCGCTTCGAGTCCGCGGGCGCGTCCTTCGAGGGCGGCCTCGGTCAGGTGCGCCCCCTCCGCGTCCGCATGGGAGGCCCGGAGCGCGAGCCTCAGCTCGTCGGCTGCGAAGCGCGCCTGCTCCCGGCTCGCCTCGGCAGCCGCGGCTCGCAGCGCGTACTCATGCGGCGTGCTGGTCTCGGCCGTCTTCACTGCGCGCGCGGCATGAGGCTCGGCGGCGGCCGCGGACGCCCAATCGCGCAGCAGTGCGCCGCGTCGGTCGCGCTCGCGCTCCGCGTCACGCCGGAGCTGGGCGGCCCGTTGGAGCTTCTGCTCCAGGCCCGCGATCTCGTCCGCGTGGGATTCGTCCGAAGACGCACTCGACGAACCGTCCGGGGACTGCAGCCGTGGACCGACCGTGGGCAACGCCACGACGACGTAGCTCTCGAGCTCCGACAGATCGGCGCCCGCGAGCAACACCAGGTCCACGGGCGCGCGCGACGCAGCGAGGGAGTCATCGAAGGCGACACCGTCGGGAGACGCGCCCAGCTCGGCCAGGCCAGCGGCACGCAAGGCCGCGAGACCGAAGACCCGAAGCTCGGCGAAGCGCGCGGCGCACGCTTCCCTCAGCGCCGGCAGCGCGTCACGATCAGAGAGCAGGAGCGCGAGCGCGCGTGTCTGCTGCGAGGACGCCATCAGCGCCTCGAGGTCGTCCAGCGCCGCAGCCGCGGGCCAGCGGCGCACCCACCACCCGAGCGCCTCGCCATCCGGCGGCACGTCCCCCACCGTCAACGTGGCGGCGGCACCTTCGAGATAGGCCAGGCCGGGCCCACCGGCGCCGAGCGCCCAATGCACGCGCTTGCCCTCCACCAAGGGTGCGAGATAGGCCGCGAGGGCCATCTCCACCTCCGCCTCCGAGAGCCGCGCCATGTCGTCGTTGTTCATGCCACCTCGACCCCCCACGACCGGGCGACACTATATCGGCGTCGAGGATCCACGGTCAACGTGCGCCCGGTCTCGGAAGGGTTCGGCGCACCGCCCTGCCGCTCTTCGCACAGCGAGCGCGACGCACGGCTCGATCAAGTCATGGCTCTTGACGCCTTCGCGGCTGGCCTCCACGTCGAA
>Ga0210044_10008996_pt1 | contig 12295 bp, 10 predicted proteins | sample CryGey13umfilter_2_FD_183959 | JGI IMG/M metagenome (GOLD analysis project Ga0210044, IMG submission 183959) | Groundwater microbial communities from aquifer in Utah, USA - Crystal Geyser 4/9/14 3 um filter (SPAdes) (version 2) | ecosystem: Environmental > Aquatic > Deep subsurface >... | reverse complement strand
TTGTGTCGTAACGAACTTATAGCACACCTCTTTGGGGCGAGACACCGAAATCCGGCGGTCTTGCCCCATCGTTTTTTTCGTTAACCGTTTGGGATCAAATCGTTAAACTATAGTGAGACAGGCTCTAGCTATCGGGGAGGTCACAAAGACGGAGAATACGACGATCGGCCGTCGCCGATTCACACTTGTGACGATGACAATCGGGAAGGGTTTCTTCGGTCTCGATGACCAACGCGAGATCCGCTTCCTGTCGCGCAACACACTCTATGAGAATGATGGTCAGACGGTTCGGGACGAAAGCGAAAATTTCCCATGCGTGGTCGTAGGCGACCGCCTTCCGACAGTTCTGCGCTACGACGAAAACGTGAGCGCTGAGATCCCAATCTACATCTACGTGGGCTTTTTAAGAGACGGCACACTGGCGAACGACACGGTTGTCTATAAGGAAACAGACACGGCCCATGACTGGCAGAGCAGCGATGCGGAGTTAGCCAAGGGATCGAGACAGAGCATCTACCGGCACCTGACCGTTGAGCGCACCGGAGCCTGCACACTGAAGCGGGCCCTCGACGAGATCTTCGCCCTAACGAAGAGCGCTATATGGAAGGGGAGCATCGATGAGTAAACGAGCGCGTATTGCATTCCTTCTGGCGATTTGGGCGCACCCACTCTCTCAATGGCTTGCATCGACGTCAACACCGACGTCCCGCTCTACCACCGCAACAATCCGATCTGGGTCAATTCCGGCTATGGCGACATCATCGATGCCGAGTAAGATCAGCCGGGCGGTGGGCGTTGGCGTAGGACAGGTTGGACTTGGTCGGTTTACGATCGATGCCCAGGTGAACCAGCTTGCCGAGGCAGCAAGCGAGGCCGTTGCAAATCTCGCGCAGGGAGTCGGCCTGGGCCAGCTGGCTGAACAACATCGCCGTCAATTGCGTCCAGCAGGTGAAGCCCTTGGCGTGGCGTTCCCCACGGTGCTTCCTGACGAGGCGGGCGAACTCGTTACGGGGAATCTGCTGCAGAAGTTGACTGAACAGGCTGGCAGAGCGTATCATCGACAGGCCCTCCGGGGTTGTGCGGTGAACCGGATTTTTGGTGAAACCCAATTCTCCCACGGCACCGGGGGGCTCTTCAACTCAAGAACTGTTTAGGACAAGAGTGATAATTCATTTATTGTGAGAACAGCCATTGAAGTTGTCATATATTGTCGGGTGATTCATCGCAAAACCCTCAATCTGTTGTTTCCAAATCCGACCGAGCTTTGAGGGCGCAGTTGATCATCCCCTCCGCCTCCTCCCCGGCCAACCCCAGCGACTCCCGCGCCGCCGCATACTCCCCCTGCAGATCCAGGCCGAACAGGGTGCGGTCGTCGGTGTTGAGGCAGCAGGGCACGCCGGCGTCGAGGAAGGCGCGCAGGGGGTGATCCTCCAGGCGGGCGATGCCGCCGGTGGCCACGTTGGAGCGCGGGCACAACTCCACGCACACGCCGCGGTCCGCCAGCAGGGCCAGCAGCCCGGGATCGCCGGCCGCGGCCAGCCCGTGGCCGATGCGCCGGGCGCCGCAATCGATCACCGCCTGGCGCACCGATTCGCGCCCGGCCTCGCCCATGGCCGGCACCTCGCCGGCGTGGATGGTCACGCCGTAGCCCTCGGCCTTGACCACGGCGAACAGCGTGGCGAAATCGGCCGCGGGGCCGTGGGCCTCGTCTCCGCCCAGCCCAAAACCCACCACGCCGCACGCGCGACCCGCGGCATGGGCGGCTTCCCAGGCGCGCCACCCCTCGTCCACGCCCCACTGGCGCACGGCGTCGGGAATCCAGCGCATGGTCACGCCGCTCGTCTCGGCCGTTTCGGCGGCCGCCTCGGCCAGAGCCGCAAAGACCGGCCCCGGCGCAATCTCCCGCTTCAGCATGACCCCCACCGAGACGCTCACCTCGGCGAAACCCACGCCGTCGTCGAGGAATTGGCGCCCGAGATCCAGCGCCAAAGCATGGAAATCGGCAGGCGTGCGGATGACGGACGTGATGTCGCGGTAAAGCTCGAGGAAGGCGGCGAAATCCCCTTGGCGGTAGGCGCTGCCGTCGGGGGTAAGACAACGGGCGGCCAATCCAGGCCGCCCGTGGCGTTCGCACAGATCGATCAGGCGTTGCGGCATGAGACTGCCTTCCAGGTGGGTATGAAGCTCCACCAGGGGCAATCCCGCAGCCGGTTTGGTCATCGGGCCAGGACCACCGGGCGCACCTGGCGTTCGACGGTGGTGCGGATGCTCACCAGGTACAGACCCGAGGCGGCGGGCACGCCGGAATCCTCGCGCCCCTCCCAGGTCAGCTCCTGCAGGCCGCCGGTACCCGGTTCGGCCTGCAGCGTGCTCACCACACGCCCGCGCAGATCCAGGACCTGGGCCGACACGGCTGCGCCCAAAGGCGCGCGATACGAAATGGATACCTGGGGATTGGCCGGGTTGGGCCAGAGATCCTCGATCACCAGGGCCGCCTCCTGCGCGACAGGAATCCCTTGGGCATCCGGGCCGGGCTGCGCCCCCAGAGAAACGGTCTCGCCGTCGACCAGGCGCACGGTCAGGTCGTAGAGCAGGTCGCTGCCGGTGTCCAGCAGGCCGGCCGCGTCGGGATCCTCAAGACGATAGCCAGCGGCCGAAACCTGCAGGCAGACGCCTCCGCCGCAGCTTCCGGGCAGCGAGGCGGGCGCGTCCCAGATGACGCTGCGCGCCGTTTCCACACCGCCGGTGCGGACCGAACGCGTCACGCTCAGATTGGTGACGGTCTCGGCGGCCACGCTGAAGTCCACCCGGGCGACATCGCCGTTCCAGCCCGGCTCCCAGCGGGTCAGCAGGTTGGACACCACCAGCAGACTGGAATCCACGAGGTAGCAGTAGCCGGCCGTGGCGCTGGACAGGATGTTGCCCCCCGGAGCGCCCACGACGTAATCCCAGAAGCCGTCGCCGTCGAAATCCCCGGCCGAGGACGTGGCATAGCCGAAATTGTCCCCCGATGAGGTGCCGGTCACCAGCGGGTTCACGGGAATCTGGGTCAGGTTGGCCGCGCTGGATTGGGACGACGAGCCCCCGGCGTACAGATATGCTCGGCCCGCATCGGTCGCGGTGCCGTCCTGGAAGGGTGCGCCCAGCAGGACATCGTCGAGGCTGGTGCCGATGTTGGGGACGTTGTGGACCCGGGCCAGGCTGTAACCCAGATGGTCGCTGGCGTTGGCGCCGTTGACGTAACGGTAGGCGCTGACCGAAGGCGAAGTGCCGCCGCGGAAGATTTCCACCCGGCCCGCGTTCAATCCGCTCTCGTCGCACTGGGGAGCGCCCACGGCCAGATCGCTGTAGCCGTCGCCGTCGAAGCTGCCGATCTCGCGCACGCAGAAGCCGAATCGGCTGCTCGCTTTGGCCGACGATCCGATGCCGGCGACGAAATCGATGGTGGTGTCGGGGTTGGCCCCGGCCGTCTTGCCCTCGAACACATACACCGCTCCGGCGTCGAGCCCGCCGTGGGTGTTGTTCAGGGGCGCGCCCACAGCCACACCGTCGGCCGCTCCGCCCAGGAAGTTGCCCGCGTCGCTCACCGACCAGCCGAAGTTGTCGTCGGCCACCTCGCCGGCGAACACCGTGGCGTTCGCCAGGTTGGTGCTCGGGCCGGAAGGGGAGCCGTAAATCACGTAGGCGGCGCCGGCGTTCTGGGCCCGCAGGTCGCTGTAGGGAGCGCCCACGATGAAGTCGTCGTTGCCGTCGCCATCGAAATCGCCGGCGGCGCTGACGGCGTAGCCGAACTGGTCGCCGCCGGTGGCGCCGTTGATGACCACATCGCCGGTGGCCGAGGGATTCGATCCGCCATAGAAGACGTAAACTCGCCCGGTCTCCAGCCCCGCGACGTTGGCTCCGGGCGCGCCCACGGCCCAATCGGCATTGCCGTCATGGTTCACGTCCCCGATGCGGGCCACCGCAAAACCGAACTTTTCGGGAGAAGTGCCCGCGAAGGTCCGGTCGGGGACCACGGTCAGGGCCTCGCGGCCGAACCACAGGCTCACCGAGCCGGCATCCAGGCCGGCGGTCTGGTCCAAAGGCGACCCGGCCAGGAACTCCCAGCGCCCGTCGCCGTTGATATCCTCAAGTTCGGAGGCCGACGAGCCGAATCTATCCCCGTCGTCACCTGTATCGGCGACCAAATGTACCGCACCCTGGGCGGGAATCGACCAGGTCACCGCCAAGCCCAGCAGGGCAATGATCACGGCCGTCGAATGCGATTTGCGTTGATGGGGACACACGATTTCAACCTCCAGAGGGGGTTTCCGGGGCCCGCAAGGGCATTTCCGGACGCTCCAGGGGACCTGACGGACCCCAATAGGAACGATGCGAACATCTTAACACGTCAAGGGGCGTCCCTCAACCGGCCGCAGGAAAGCGGCCCGCAGAGAAATCCCTTGCGCAGTCCGGTCGGCTTGGTGCAAGTTTTGTACGCAGAACGCTACCATGCATGACGGACCACCCCGGAGGACGGATCCTGAAGGAATTCCTGGGCAAAATCTCCCCATCCCGCTTCCTGCTCCTGGCGCTCGTCGCCGGCGTCTGCGGACTCGCCATTTCCGGGATCGACTCTCTGGCGCCGGACCGGTCCGTCACCCTGCCCCAGGACGGCAGCGGCGGCCCCGCGGAGATCCTGACCGCAGACCAGTTGCCCCCCGAGCCCCTGGCGGCCGACTTCTGCGGAATCCTCGTGGCCGCGCCCGAGAATTCGTTCCTTTTCCGGGACCGTCTGGGTCCCCTGGAAGTTCCGGCCGGGGAAAACCTCATGATTCTCGGCGCCAAGGAGACCTTCTACGACGCCCTGCTGGCCCGTGGAGCGCCCCACGGCGACATCATGACCCTGGTCAAGGCCTGCAAGAGTTTCCGGGACCTGCGCAAGGTCCGGCCCGGTGAGACATTCCGCATCGTCCAGGATCCCGACGGCGGGCTGCGCTCCCTGGCCTTCGACCTCGACCTCGAAAGCTACGTCACCTGGGTGCGCGCCGGCGACACCTACGAACGCCGCGACGGAACCTACCCCGTGGTCCACCGCATGCGCGGAGTGGCCGGCGAGATCCACTCCAGCCTGTATGCCAGCCTGGACGACGTGGACGCGCCCCTGGCCCTGGCGGCCAAGCTGAACGACATCCTCGGCTGGAACATCGATTTCAAGCGAGATCTGCGCCGGGGAGATACCTTCGAAATCCTTTTCGACGAGGTCTGGAAAGACGGCGAGCGGGTCCGTACCGGGGCCATCGAGGCCGTCAAAATCGTCAACCGGGGCCGCGCCCACCGGGCCTTCTTCTTCGAGGGACCCGACGGCAAGCCCGGTTACTTCGACCAGGACGGCCACAACCTGCAGAAGCAGTTGTTGCGGGCTCCCCTGCAATACAGCCGCATCAGCGACTCGTTCACCTACCGGCGCTATCACCCGGTGCTCAAACGCTGGATGCCCCACCTGGGCGTCGACTACGCCGCGCCCCTGGGTACGCCCGTGCGCGCCGGAGGCGATGGGGTCGTGGTCGAGGCCACGAGCAAGAAGGGCAACGGGCGCTACATCCGGATCCGCCACAACAACAGCGAATACGAAACCTACTATCTGCACCTGTCCCGGTTCGCCAAGGGCCTGCGCAAGGGCAGCCACGTCCGTCAGGGCGATGTGATCGGATTCGTGGGCGCCACTGGCTATGCCACCGGCCCCCACCTCGACTATCGCGTGAAGCGCAGCGGAAAGTTCGTCAACCCGCGCACCCTCAAGCTGCCTCCAGCGGCCCCGGTCAGCGGAGACATCATGGACACCTTCGCCGCCCACTGCCGGCGGCTCACCACCGCCCTGGCTTCCCTGGCGCCCGGCGAGGCCCGCGACCTCGATCTCGCGTCCCTTCCCTTGAGCGACGCACCGCTTCTGGCTTCCTCGCCCTTGCCTGTCGGGGTCAGGGCGACTCCCTGACACCCTGTCCTTGGATGTCTTGATCTCGATGCTCTTTACCGGGCGTCATGGAGGTCCCGGAGCCATGGATTGCGGAGGGGTCGGAATGCCGAGGCGGCAGGAGTCAGGAGGACGGAGGCCGCCGACCCGGTAAGGGGCATCGAGATCAAGACATCCAAGGACAGGGTGTCAGGAAGATGCCATCACCGGTTGGCGAGGTTGCGCGAGGTCACAAGGAGAAAGTCGTTCACCAGGAGCAGTTGGCCTGTCGTGGGGCGCCAAAGAGCCACGGGGGAGGCAGACTCGGATTCGATGGGCAGGTTTTTGCGAGCAGTGTCGGTCAGGAATCCGACCTGGAAGACCTCCCGCTGCGCGCCGCCGGCCTCGTCGTAGGTCAGGGCCACCTCGACCAACTCCCGCGCCTGCAGGGGCGAGGGTTCTTTCACCGGAGGCAGGGCCGCCAGCATGGGCATGCGGTCCATGTCCACGATGATCTCCCCGACCCCGTAGGAGGAATTCCCGTCCTGCGGCCCCGTCGCCGACGGTATGGTGGTTTTCCAGAGCTCACGCCCGTCAATCTCACGCGGTCCCTCGGCCTTTTCCCCGGACACAAGCAATCGGCCATCCCGCCGGATTTCCAGGGCCGATGCCTCCATGGCCGGCCGGGTCAAGGCCAACCGGTTGGTCAATTCGCCGAGGGGAGCCTCCAGGGTCTGGCCGGCCTGTCCGTCGGCGACCAGGACCACCTCCCGCCTTTTGACCGGGATCATCAGGGAACTCAAGGGAACACCGAAAGCGAGTTCCATGGCGTCGGGGGAGCGGGCACCCGGGTCGGGGTTGATGCCCGGCCCCAGCAGGCGCACCGTCCTCCAGGGAGTATCCAGGCCCCACTTTTCCCGCCAGACCGTCGTTTCGTTGACGGGCTTGATCTCCTTGACCACCGTGCGGGTGGTTTCATGAACCAAGGCCCGGACCACCGCGGTGGCGGCCAGGACCCAATCGCCGTCGGTCTCGTGCCGGATCCGGTCGAAATAGTACCGGTTGTAGGCGGCCACCCGTTCGTCCAGCGCGGCCAGGCCCAACGCCGGGACCTTCAACCACCACCGGCTATCCCTGCGCTCCAGGTGGTGTTTGGTCCGGCCTCGCCACAGTTCGATGCCCACCAGAGAGGTGTCCGAAACGGCCGGCAACAGGGTCGTGAGCTCCACCGAGCCCGGCAGGCCCACCAAGGCTTGCCGAGTTTCCGCAGCGATCATGAAACATCCGGCCCGGTTCAGACCCGAGGCGTAGGAGTGACCGGTGACGGGATTGAGAGCGCCCACCGCCAGGGTCATACGCTCACCCTCGGTGGTGAAGAAAGTCAGCCGCATGGCCTCGGGAGTGTTGAAGTCGTAGCGGGGGTCCTCCGGTTCGGTGCCCGGAAGAACGGGTCCGCCGAAAGCCTGGGTCAGGTTGGTCAGGAGAAAACCGAGGGAGCGGGCATCCAGGAAATCGGAAGTGGCGCCGGACAGCGACCACACGTCCGGGCCCTGACGATCGAAGCGGTACTGCCCCCCCTGCCGCGTGAACATCAACCCCGAGATCCGCTCGGTCGGCACCTGGAGCAAGGGGCCCGACAGGACGATGGCCTGCTCACTGCGGCGACCGCGGATCCACACGGTCGTCAGGACCAGCGCGACCGCAACCAGGAGCATCAGCAGGGTCAGCCCCAGACCCGCGGGCAATCGACGCTTGTTGGGTCCGGATCCGCTGGTCATCCCTCTGACCCCGGGTGTCGTTCGGACCGTCGCCGGTGACGCAGCATGATCACGACCGCCAGACAACCGACGAACAACGGCCAACCCAGGGATGAACCCCAGGTCGCCAGGCGACGGCCCTCCCGGCCGAGGACCACGGGTTGATTCAAGGGATCGCGACCACGCAGCTGGATCAGGGCCTTTTCCTGGGCCAGCCAGGCCAGCGCATTGAGCAAAAGATCGCGGTTGGCGCCCAGGCTGAGGTTGGCGTTGGAAACGAACTCCGAGTTCCCCACCACGATCAGGCGTCCCTTGACCTCTCGGGTGGCGTCCGGCGACACCTCCAGGGCCATCGCCAAGGGCAGCGGCCCCGGTACGTCGTGGCCGCGGTCGAAGGTCGGCTTTCCGCTGAACTTGGTGTCCGGGTCGGTCTCCGCCCAGGTCAGGTCGCTGGACACCAGCAGCACCGCTCCCGCAATCGTGCTGTCGGGAGGTCCCACTTCGGCCAAGGGCTGGATGAGCGGGAACACGGTGGCCACCCCCCGCAGGGGTCGGGACACGACGTGATCGCCGTAGCCGTCGCCCACCACGATGGTGCGGGCGCTGACACCGAACTCCTCGTCTGCGAGGTCGGCCGAAACCATGACCCCACCGGTCAGCCCCACCCGCTTGCCGGCCATCCATTCGGCCCACCGCGAGGGGGTCGGAGGATCGAAAAGAGCCAGGATCGCTCCTCCGCGCCGCAGGTGGTCGTCCAGGGCGGCCAATTCGCGCGGGTCGGGTTCGGTGCGGGGGCCCGCCACCAGGATCACGTCGCAATCGGTGGGCACCACGGGGTTATCCCCCAGGAACAGCGGGCTCAGCTGATAGCCCTGATCTGCCATGAGTTGGCCGCACATGGAATATCCCGAGCGTTCGTCGCTGTCGAGCCGGTGCTCGCCGTGACCCAGGAGGTAGCAGATCCGGGTCCGCTTGCCCGAGACCAGCCGATAGACGGCGTTGATGAGCGTGCTCTCCTCCGGCTGAAGCACCGAGGCGCTGCGCTCACCTGCGCTGATCACGACGGTGCGGGAAACCTTCACATCGAAGCGCCGGACCAGGTCCAGATCGGTCTCCGGGTCGATAACCTGGAACCGGAAGGGGGGTGAGGCGTGGGAGCATGACTTGAGCAGGGCTTCGGTGATGTCACGGACCGGGTCCAGCCGCTGATAGAAGGCGTACACCATGAGATGGTCGACAGCCACCGAATCGGGCAGGGCGGCCAGATCCTCCGGCAAGGCCTCGAGCACCTGCAGGGTCTGCGGCGCCAGGCTATAGCGACGATTGCCGGTGGTATCCAGGCTCCAGGGATACAACCCGGTCAGGGTGTAGATGGCCACCGCCAGGACGATCGAGGTTGCGGTCGGCCCCCACACGGCGAACCGGCGGCGGGGAGGCAAACGGCGGCTGTGCAGGGCGCCGACGGCGATGGTCAACGGCACCGCGGTCATCAGTAGGAAGTAGACGATGTCCCGGACGTCCAGGACCCCGCGGGACAGGAGTTCGAAATGGGTCAGCAGAGAGATTTCATGGGCCACCATACCGGCCGGGCCGGGCAGGAACCGCTCCAGGGCACCCACCAGAAACAGGAACAGGGAAAAGCTGAAGCCCAGGAAGTACGCCACCATCTGATGGGCGAAGAGGGTCGAAGCCAGCAATCCCCAGGCGGTCAGGGCGGCCACGAAGAGCAGTTCGCCCAGCAGGGCGGTCAGGGCCGGACCGACCTCGGGAGTGCCCAGCAACCAGACCGAAGCGATGTAGGCGCCGCCGCAGAGGATCATGATCCCACCACAGACCATCGCGCCCAGCCATTTGCCCAGCACCCAGGTGTGGTCGGACACCGGCCAGCTGGCGATCAGGTGGTAACGACCGCTCGAAAATTCGGGAGCGAACAGCCGCATGGTGATCGCCGGCACCAGGAACAGCAGGAAAAAGACGGTATTGGAAACCAGCGGCCGGAAGATCCCTTCGGCCAGGTTGATGGGGGAATCGGCAGCGGGGCTCTGCAGGGCGGTCTGCGACATCTCGCTGTAGCCCAGCAGGAAAATGGTGAAGAACAGGCCCACCGCGACCAGGAAGCCGGCCAACACCACCGCAGCCATGGGGCTGTGGAAGAAGGCGTCGATTTCCCGGCGGGCGATGGCAGTCACACGCGTCATGACTCCTCCGGATCGTCCGTTTGCCGGGAAGGCTCGTCCGGCCCCAGGTTGGCGCCCGTCAAGCGGAGGAACAGGTCCTCCAGGGACGGCCCCTTGTCCTGAACGCCCTGCAGCTGCCCACCCGCAGCCAGGACCGATTCCACCAGCTTCGGCCGGATCTCCACGGGATTCCCCGCGATCAGCACTTCGGCTCCGGTCTCGCTGATGCGGATCTCGTCCACCCCGGCCACTTCGGCCAGGGCGGCGGCGACGCCCTCCCGGTTGCCGTCCCAGTCCAGGATCACCCGGACCGGTCCGCCGGCGAGGCCGGCCAGGTCGGAGGCCGCCACTCCCTCGGCGCCCTGCTGACCGACAAGTCGGCCGCGGTTGAGGATCAGCACCCGGCTGCAGGTGGCTTCGACCTCGGTCAGGATATGGCTGCTGAGCAGGACGGTGCGGTGCCCCTTGAAGCTGCGGATCAGTTCGCGGATCCCCACGATCTGCTGGGGGTCCAGTCCGCTGGTGGGTTCGTCCAGGATCAGGATCTCGGGGTCGCCGACCAGGGCCTGGGCCAGGCCGGCGCGCTTGCGGTACCCGTGGGAGAGACTGCCGACGAGCTTTCCGGCCACATCGCGCAGGCCGCAGCGGCCGACGATGTCGTCGAGGTGTTCCCGGCGACCCGCGGTCGGGACACCCTTGAGGACGGCCACGAAATCGAGGAGTTCCCGCACCGTCTGGTCGGGATAGAGGACCACCTGCTCGGGCATGAAGCCCACCCGGCGGCGCACGGCTGCAGGTTCGGAAAGGATGTCGCAGCCGGCGAGGCTGGCGGTACCGGCGCTGGGGGCGACGGAACCGGTGAGGATCTTCATCGCCGTGGACTTGCCCGCGCCGTTGGGCCCCAGGAAGCCCACGATTTCGCCGGTTTCAATGCGGAAGGAAACGTCCCGCAGCGCCGCCACAGGCCCGTACCAACGCGTCAAACCTTCGACGATAATCATGCCTTGCCCCAGCCGTATGCGCAGGTCATCAGGAGGCGGTCCACCTGACCAGGGTCGCGCCCCAGGTGAACCCGGCGCCGAATGCGCACAGAACCACCAGATCTCCGGGCTTGAGGCGACCCTCGTCCTGGGCCACCCGCAAAGCCATAGGGATGCTGCCGGCCGTCGTATTGCCAAAGCGGTCGATGGTGACCATGACCTGCTCGTCACTCAATTCCAGCCGCCTCTGCACGGCCTCGATGATGCGGATGTTGGCTTGGTGCGGCACCAGCAGTTTCACGTCGGATCCGGTCAGCCCGTTGCGGGTGAGAATCTCCTCGGTGATCGCGGTCATGCCCTTGACGGCGAATTTGAAGACATCCCGCCCTTCCTGGTGCACGAAATGCTGCCCCGCAGCAACCGATTCGGCACTCGCGGGAATCCGGCTGCCGCCGGCGCCCTGGTACAGGAATTTGGCCCCGGAACCGTCGCAGTGCAGAATGGAATCCCGAATCCCGACCTGGTCCTCGTCGATCGCTTCAACGACAACCGCGCCGGCCCCGTCCCCGAACAGGATGCAGGTGTTGCGGTCTTCCCAGTCCAGGATGGCCGACATGATCTCCGTCCCGATCACCAGCACCCGCTTCGCCGCCCCGGTCTCCACCTGGGCGCGCGCATTCTGCAGGGAGAACAGGAAACCGCTACAGGCGGCCTCCAGATCGTAGCCCCAGGCATTTTCGGCGCCGATCATTTCCTGGATCAGGCAAGCAGTTGGGGGAAAGACCATGTCCGGGGTCACCGTCGGAACGATGATCTGGTCGACCTGGTCGGGGCGCAGTCCGGCATGTTCGAGCGCCTGAATGGCGGCCTTGGCCCCGTAGACGGAGGCCCCGGTGCCCTTCTCGGCGATGCGGCGCTCGCGGATACCCGTCCGTTCTACGATCCACTGGTCGTTGGTCTCGACCATCGCCTCGAGATCGTGGTTGGTCATGATGTGGTCGGGATAGCTCATCCCCACCCCCGTGATACCGGCAGTAAGAAGCGTCCTTGCGGCCATGGTCAAATCCTCCATGGATGAAACGAGGGAATCCGGGGAGTGCGGCGGCCCGAAGGGCGCCTGACTGAAACCGGAGAATTAACCGGGCGGCCGCCTTGGGGCCGACCCTGGGTTGCGGGGTTGATTGAAGTGAAATTAGGTCAATCCGGACGGAGTATCAAGGCTTGAGATGATCAGGTTGGCGGGGAGCTTGCAATTTATTGAATTTATATTTTCATTTCAATAAGGCCCGTCGGGGCGAATCCCCTTCCTCCGCCACACTGGAGAGTCAATCCCATTCCTAGTTGAAACTCTCCACGACCTTCGGACCTCAGGCAGCAATTCCTTCGCTCCCTTCTTCCTGCTGGATTTTCAGTTCCTTCATGGTTGCCGCCCGCAGGGCAGGCAGGTGA
>Ga0210044_10008993_pt1 | contig 12296 bp, 13 predicted proteins | sample CryGey13umfilter_2_FD_183959 | JGI IMG/M metagenome (GOLD analysis project Ga0210044, IMG submission 183959) | Groundwater microbial communities from aquifer in Utah, USA - Crystal Geyser 4/9/14 3 um filter (SPAdes) (version 2) | ecosystem: Environmental > Aquatic > Deep subsurface >... | reverse complement strand
TATTTCAGTTTCTAAAATTAAATCTCTTGTGTATTCGTCAAGTTCCTCCCCCAAATAAGCAGGTATACTAAGATTTGCACTAAAAAATTTTGTTAAGAACTCACTTGGATTATCGAATTTGCTTTCTTTGAGATGCTTTTTGATAGCCTTTTCATCACAGGCAATTAGAAAAATAACTTTATTTTGATATTTACTGTTACCATCCAAAAAAGTCTTGATGTCCGTAAGTAGTTGAACAGCATTTTGATGGCTTGTTCTGTCAAGGTTATCAATCGCTATTAAAAGTTTTTTATCTGATATTTTCCCCAAAACTTCGTCGTAGAACCTATATTCAAAACCCTCCGCTGAGTCTGTTCTATCTTCAGTTATTGTTGCGTAAACAATAGAAATGCCAGCCAAAAGAAAATTAAGGACTAGTGCTAAGAACGAAAAGTCGTACATAAACTCTAGGGTCTTAGGATTAAAAATTCTTTTCTCTAGGAGAAAAGTGCTTAGCGTAGAGAACTTTGCTAATGCTAATAACAAAAATACTATAAGTATTCCAAAACCAGAGTACGCTAAAAACGATTGTAAATGTAATTTAAACTGTTGAAAAAGTCCTACGGATATGGGAGTGGTAAGAGATTGATTAAGAACTTTTTTATACTTTAAATTTAAGCCCAATGTTTCGTCAAGGTTTATAAGAAATTGTCTTCTTAGGGAATCTTTTTCATATTTCCAAACATCAAATTGTACCGTTTGTATTTTTTGTTTTTTAAGTTCATCCTCAACTAAGTTAATGATGGTACTTTTCCCCGTACCCCATTTGCCAAAAAGCCCTATTGTAAACGGAGGTTCAGCCTTAATTACAAGTTCAGAAATGGTTTTGCTTACCAATGGAAACCCAAATTTTATATTTTGCATTTGGTCTGCTGTTAATGGTTTATCTGGCAAAAGTTTAAAATTGAAGCCTTTATTGTTTTTATTACTACCTATTTTCATTTCCATTTGTCCTCATTATAATTATAGGATTTCTCGTTTAGTAGGGCAATTTTAAATCAGAAACTTAACAAAACTTAACATTTTATTGCTAACAAATGCTAACATTTCGTTGGAAACTTTACATAATGAAACCTAATGTTTCGAACGAACAGAACATGAGAAAACTTGAGTTTTCACCCCCCTCTGTTTTTCGACAAAAATCTGACAATTTCTGACAATTTTATTTTTGAACAAATCCCTTTCCTAGAGTGTAATATGAGGAAAAAATGGAAAATACATCTGTCTTTTTTAACATTTGAAGGTCTTCGTTATTTAGGTAGTTTTCCCAAAGGTTTATGTTCTCCTCAATTACAGCATTTATGAGTATCGTTTTATCCAAATCCTTATACATCTTCTGTTTGAAATATCCAGCTAACATGCAATCCTCACCGACTTTGAGCAAAATATCTAATTGCCTAGAAGTCAGGTTTGGTAAGGTTCTTAAGAATCTATCTTTAGAGTTAAAGGCTTGAGATGCCATTTCATAATCATCTTTTCCATTTATGTATTCGGAGTCGATGCCAAAAGTCTGTTTTCTATCTCCACGACTATTTTGGTGTGCTGGCATTTTCCTATTTGACGAAAAAACAATATCTAAAATATGTTCTCTTTTTAGCCAATTCGTTATATCCAACAGTTGTTTTGGATTCTCCTGTAAGTCTATTTTTAACAATGACTTAGCCACACCTTTATCTTTAAGCACTTGTAATTCCTTTTGCATACAGTAATCATCTAGCCACAGAAAATCTTTAGAAAAGTCAATCGCGTCAGTCTTTATTAAATCCCATGAAGTAGGTTTAACCTCGCTTAGAAGCGACAAGAGAGGCTCTGGAAGGCTGGTTTTTAGATAGTTTAGAGTATATGAAGCATCTCCCTTGCAATGCGTTGTAAGCCAGTACACATCAAAGTATTTAGTTACGTGTTCAAGAAACTCCTTCAAATAAGGAGCAGGTTTTGTATCTCTTTTTGTTAATAAAACTCCGTCGATGTCTATGTATATATTCATATTCACTAAGACTTACAAATTATCCCTAAAAAACACCCGCCAAATAAGAAGTTGGTGTAATAAATCGCTTTATTCAGTACAAGAAGGATAAATCCCAAAATGATAAATACGGCGATAGCTACAGTTACTATATCCTTAAATGTTTGCTTTATCTTTCCTTTGTTCATATTTCGTCTTTCGTGTGCATATCCATTACGGAATTTTCTAAACTATTTTCAGTATTTCTAAAATGGAATAAGGCACTTTTTAACGGCAGATGTGACGTAGGATGTCCAAATCGATTTTTTCCCTTTTGACCATTGGCAAATAGAACAAAAACACCAATAGCTAAGTTACCTTTATCCAATACAGATAAAATCGAATAAACATGTGGAAATAAGATTGCTTGTGGAAACAAAAGCACTACAAGGGATATGGTCGTACCAAACAACGTGTAAATGATATATGGTTTTCCTGAAATCCCAACATCGTGAAATCTTCGAACTATCAAAACCATCGCAAATGGTACTAATACTAAAGAAGCGACAGCTTTTCCCATATTGGAGCTTCCCATTATTGAACCAGCAGGTAATCCAACGAGCAGATAAATTGGTATCGCTATCAAAAGCATAGCTATTAAATAGTGCTTTCTGCCTAGTCTTGAGGCGAATAATTTTTCTATTTTCATATTTATAATGCGGGGTTTTGAGGAGCAAAAACAATAAAAGCTCCCCGCCAACCCGTAACTCTTTCGAATTACACACATGAGTTTCCCCATATGACCAGTCAGGTAGTTGAACGGAGAGCTTCCGTTCCCTGACTGGTTTTATTGCCATACCCAAGAACCTGAGAAAACCTGAGATTTTCGGGGTTAGGCTATTAACTTACATGCCCATTTTACTATAAACGAGGTAAAATGCACTTAGTATGAAAGATGTATATGGAAAAGCGAAGAAAATCCTACAAACACAAGCTTTTGTAGAGTGGCTAAACAAGTGGAAACTCACTGCAACGGAACTCGGTTGGACTCATTCAAATGACGTTTCAAAAGAATGTATTGAAACATTGGACAGATTACTTGTCGAACACAATTTAGGCAACACATGGAAAATCCCTTTATTAAAGTCGCTTTATCTTGATTCTATTGATGTTCCAATCGGAGAGGGTATTCACATAGAAGTAGGCGGAAAACCGATTACACAAGAATCTATTTCTTCTGGTGAAATAGAGATTGACGCAAATAAGAGACATCTTGGAGTCCATGTCGTAATTACAAAACAAGCAACTATGGGAGAAATAAAAAGTTTCCTGAAAGAAAATGAATTTCTACTACACAACCTGTTTAAAAATTTAGACTTACCAGAATCAACAAAAGAAGGAAAAGAGTTGCTTTTACCTTACGTTGTCGCCGTGCTGAAAGATAACAAGGGCATGACTTATCCAGAAATTGCCACCTTTTTGTGTGATGCCTATGCCAACGATGGATACTCTAAAGATTTTCTCGAAAAATTCAATGAAAAGTATCTGCAGAAGATATATTCAGAATTTAAACAAAAACTACACTACAAAAAATAATCCACTTTTAGTAGTCTGAAATCCCTAATATCGGTTTTAAGATTGCACCATTATGAATAGTGCAATTGAAATGACAAATGAAAATCACCTATACCTATCCGATTTGGGCTTAGTAGCCGCACTCTCTTTAACGTTTTTCCACGAAATTAAACAAGGTGAAAAGAAAAAAGTATTCTTTGTTTTTGAAAACTCCCCTGCAATCCAGGAAGCAATAAACCAGTATTGGAACGGTAATTTATCCGTTGACGCTAAAACTTATTCAGAACAAATAAAAAGTATCAAATCAAGGATTTACCAAACACAATGAATGCAGTAAATGATAAAGGGATAACTGAATATCAAAGAATATACAAAAGGGCTTATGGCGTTGAATTAACCTTAGAAGAAGCTAAGAAGCAGGCTAATAATTTGGTTGATTTACTATGGTTGCTTGTATCCACAAGTACGAAAAATGAAAATAAATATGAAAAATCTAAATGTAGAATCACTAAACAATGAAAGATTGAAAGGCTATGGAAAGTTGCCAAAGGGTATCTTCCAACTTACAAGAGAAAGGCACTTATCTATTTCTGAGGCTTATTACTATGCCTACTTGCTTTTGGTTGCTGTTGATTGGGACAGTAGACACAAGAGAACATATTCTCTAATTAAATATTCCCAAAAAGAGATTTCAGAAGCCTATGGTGTTCATTCGAGTACAGTTTCCAAATATAACTCAAAATTAATAGCTAAAGACTTACTATTTGAAAGTGAATATGGAGTTTTAGGCATTAAAAATTTCCAAAAGTATCAAACCTTGGTAAACCAAAAATCTGTCGGGATTATAAATCTACTTAATTTACCAAGTAATAATGAATTTGGGCAGAAAGGAGGTGATGAAAGCCTTAACGAAGATGAAATTAATCAACTTATGGATGGTATTGAAGAGGAGGAAATGCCTACTACAAAGCCATATTCCCCAGATACCTAATACCCTATATTTAGTACCTTTTAAGGGTGTATGAGTGTATTTAGTTCAGAGTATATAATGAAGTTAGGATATTAATATGGACAAATTAAATTTAAATGAATTAAAGTTTGTTGCTTATCTCCGAAAGAGTACAGACAGAGAAGATAAACAAATCCAAAGTTTGGATACCCAACTCACAGAAGTTAAAAGAATTGCTGAAGCTCAAAATTTCGAAATTGTTGAATTTATCAGTGAATCAAAGAGTGCCAAAAAGCAATCTTCAAGAGATGGTTTTAACACTATGGTCAAGGCAGTTCAAGACGGCAAGTTTAATGCGATAGTTTCAATATCACCTGATAGGTTATCAAGAAATGCAGTTGATGCGGGTATTTTAGCTGAGCTTCTAACAGAAGGGGAATTAAAATTTGTAGTAACAACTGGTGCTAATTATGACTCAAACCCCATGAGTGTTTTAATGTTTCAGTTTCTTATGATGAACGCTAAGTTAGATAACATGGTGAAAGCAGATAAGGTGCGAGGTGGTTTAGCCAGTAAGATAGAAAAAGGTTGGTTTCCAAGCGTTGCCCCACAAGGATATTTGAACACAAAACTTCCAGAAAAAGGTAACAACACGATAATTAAAGACGTAAAACGTTTCAATCAAGTTAGGAGGCTGTGGGATATGGTGCTTACAGGTTCGTACACCATCAATGAGTTAGTTGATATAGCAAACACAAAATGGAAATACAGAAGCGTTCAAAGAAATAGAATTGGCGGTACACCAATATCAAGGTCTGGTTTATATGACATCTTTAGTAATCCTTTCTATTATGGATTCTTCAAATACAAAGGAGAACTACATAAAGGTGCGCATACACCTATGATTACAAAGAAAGAATTTGATTTGGTTCAGGAAATTCTTGGTAGAAAGAACAAGCGAAGACCAAAAACGCATGTACATACTTTTACAGGCTTAATCAAGTGCCCTGTGTGTGGCTGTTCAATTACAGCCACGCATAAGGAAAAGAATTATCCAAAAACAGGAAATCATGGAATTTATGATTATTATCACTGTTCCAGAAGAAACAAAAATATAAAGTGTAAACAACCATCAATCACTGAAAATAAATTAGAGGAACAATTGATAGCAATCCTAAGTTCTATTGAGATACCAGAAGACTTCAGAGATTGGGCAAAGATATATCTAGTCGAAAAAAGTAAATATGAAGCAAAATCTTCAATGCAGATTTTAGACTCTCAGCAGAAAGAATACAAAGCCATCGAAGAACAGCTAACAGAGCTATTGGATATGCGAATGAACAAAGAGGTTACACCACAGGAATATGCTAAGAGGAAATCTACCTTAGAAGAGACTAGAAATGCCCTGAAAGGGGCTTTAGGAGATTCAGAAAAAACCAGAGACCAGTTTAAAAAGGACATTGAAGAGGTTTTTGACTTTGCATGTTCGGCTAGAAGAATGATGGAAAATGGTGAACTTGCCCAGAAGCGTGAAGTGTTAGCTAAACTTGGTCAGAACCTCTTACTAAAAGACGGAAAGCTCTGTATTGACCTACAAAAACCATTCTTAATATTCAAAAAGAGTAAGAAACCTGATTATGTTGAGAACAAGCGGTTAGAACCAGTAGATTTAGTTGCTATTACAGCCAAATATGGTGTTTCTGAACCTGCCGATGTCTCCTGGCTCCCTAGTCCTAGTGATAATATAAACGCCTTTGATATAGAAAAGGTATTGGTAACAATGGAAGATACAGCATATATTGGAATGATGAAAGAAAGATGGGAGGAAATAAAAAGACTAAATAAAGCTCCTGCGATAACTTAACACCATCACGTCTAGGATGTGACTATTACAATCTTTGAAGCTTATGTGTGCCCTTATATTCTATCAATTTCTTTTCTAGCTTACCTTTGTAACCCTTTTCAATTGGTTTTCCTTTTGAAAAAAGAAATAAATCTTCTGTTTTAGTATTATTCCTTTTTATATACCTAAGTCCTACAACTATCCCATCTGCTACTGTTTTGGGAATTGAAATCGTAATATTATCTAGCACACCGTCGTCCTGCCTGACCTTAATGGCGTACTTATTCAATAAGTCTAGTATTTCCTGTCGATTTATCTTCATTGTACCTGCATAATAGGCGTCCGTTAGATTTTTTAGCTCTTCGTAAGAGGTATCTGTATTAATGAGGATAAGCTTTGATATTTTTCTATATTCTTTCATCTCAATCTTGTCATAGCCCCCGAATTGTTTGAGAAACATCTCTAAAAGAGCAAAATAAAGGCAATATGTAACAGGAACAAGTGCCTCAATTTCCTTCGGGTGAGAATCGATTTCCATATCATCAGTTAAGGGATTCCTAAAGGTATCTAAGCCCTGAACAGTTAAATGCGCAATTCCTGAAAAGTAGGGGTAATAAGTGATATATAACTTTTCAAGACAATTCCCGTAATTTAACTTTCCTTTGGCTTTTAAATAGTCGTCGTGTTGCATACACCTTTGTTCAATTAGTGGAAGTTGTGAATCAGATGGTAGTTTGTGCCGTTTTTGAAGCTTTTTTATATCATTTTTTAAAAGGACAATATATTCATCCCAATCTTCAGCCTTCTTTTTGTCTCCAAAGGTTAAACCCCAAGTTGGGTATTTATTTTTGCTATATTTAATCATAAGTGCTTTATATTTATTGGAATATGTCAGAGTGCTTTGTAGCCAATGTATATAAAAAATCGCGGCATTTTTCTGACTGTCACATGCATAAATCCAACTAAGATTTATTAGATTCTCTGTTATTGATCTAAACAAAATAAGTCCAGAATTGGCATAAATGGAAGCATGATTTTGTGTAGGAGTGATGATTTTCAAAATGCTTTCAGAATAACTTTGAGTAGCTCCAAACATGAAAAATAACAGTTCTTTTCTAAGCGATATATGTTTTCTTTTAAGACCAACTTTTGATAACTGGTTATGCCCATAGACCAATAGGTCAGTAAGTCTTGCTAAATGGTTTCTTTGTTTGTCCGTTAAATCCATAAGTTTATTTTATACTATCCTATTTCGATATATCATAAAATCCTCCATCTCGATTTAGTTTCGGTTTCATAGGCTTGTATTGATGAAATTAAACGGGAACCTTATGTATTAGGATAAAATTCTGATATATCAATCTTTAAGACCTTTGCGATTTTGTATAAAACATATGCACTTGGGGAATATCTAGCATTTTCTAAATGTCCGATGTAAGTTCTATAAAGTCCCGATCTGTAGGCTAATTCTTCTTGAGACAACCCGCTTTTTTCTCTAAGCTTTTTTATTCTTTTACTAACGTCCACCGTAAATTTTTCTTTTGACTGCATAATAAACTGATTCTTACTTACTGCTAGAAAACGACAACGCAGTAAACATAGACTTCTGCTTAAATAGTCCTTATAATTAACTTGTGAAAGAGTATAAAACGCTAACATTTGAAGATACCGAGCAAGGTCGTCCTTTTTTTATTTATTATTTATTTAGAACTTCAAAAATCTTATGCCACTAACAGATGAAGAAATTAAAAAAGTTAACGAAGAAGAGGAATATCGAGAATTTGTGAGGTACAAGCTAAATAAGGATAACAGTGACAGCAAAAAATCTCCAGAAATAGCCGCGATATTAAATTTAATTATTCCTGGTACAGGATACATGTACCTTGGTAGCATAGGGAAAGGCTTACTTGTACTATTAATTACTGTAACCGCTTACGCCACCATAATACTTGGAATCGTTATTCACATTTACATTATATTTGACGCTTACAACAAGGCTAAATTAAATAGTTAAAAAGAGATAGTATGGCATTAACAGAAGAACAAAAAATAAAAATTGAAGAAGAAGAATCCAGAAAACATATAAATCAAGATTCCACTTCAAATAAACAGAAATCTGAAAAGAATATCCCTTGGTGGAAACCAAAAGGCAAAGGCGCTTGGTTACTAGCACTATTTTTTGTAACCTATTTTGGACTTGCTTTAGTAACCCCTGATTCTACAAATAAGAGCAACTCAAATAGCTCTACTGAAACCGATAGTCAAAATACCCATTCTTCTTTTAAAGAAGTAAATGAAATTGAAATCGGTGGTAAAAAAATAAAGATTGGTGATTCGGCAGATAGTGTCTATGAAATTGTTACAGATAAGTACAAAATTGATTCTCCTACAATAGAAAGATGGGGGAAAATAACTCACCATTTCCTATATGGAAAAGTTCTTTTTGATATAACTGTTGAAAGGAACGACACGGGCGGAGATTATTTTTTGACTAAAATCGTCATTAAAGACAATAATTATCAGATTCCTAAATCTCAAGAACAGCCACCGACACCATATCAAGTTGGCTATAGCTCAGGAGCTTTAGCCACAATAGCTGTGCCTCAAGGAACTACTAAAAACCAACTGAAAGACCTACTAGCTTATTTCCATTCATTAAATGAAAGGGGTATGCTGGACAAAATAACGCGTGGACACCCAGTAATCAGTATTTTTGATGATGAGAAATGGACTACAGAGAAAAATTACCGTGATATTGTATTAAGCAAAAAGTATTGCAATTACATTAAAGCAACCTACAGTGTAGATATTAACGGTGTTGAAAGAGCTGGTATTGGTGGACTAAATTGTTCAGATTATGAAGAGATTTATTAAGCTTTCTTTCGTAGAATGACAACAAGACACATATTCAAAGTCGAGTTAATAGTAATTTAGTAAGTCATTAGTTACAAAATTATGCTTGAAACTGTGGAAAATAAAATTTACGCGTATCAATGGTCGGCTATCTTAGATAAAGATACCTGCAACTACTGTCGCTCAATGGATGGAAAAGTGATCGCGCCCAACGACGAGGCATTCCACAATCACGTACCCGGCAAAGTACACCATGGTTGCAGATGCATGTGGGTCGCTATTATGAAAGATGATACAAACCCACCTCCAATAACAGGAATTCCTAAAAGTCTAAAACCACAATCAGAAGTACCACCATGTGATTTTCATGACATCCCTGCACCATTGCCCGGAAGCTCATTATTAGATATTATGAAACGCCTATATGGAAAAATTTATAGCCGAAAGAACAACACAGATAATCCTAATTAGTACCATATATCAACTCGATTTACACCTAAGCTGAATCAAGAATATATTGCTTACAGTCCTCTATTAGATCTAAGATGAATGTTTGAAATTTATTTGAATTGACAATAAACGATGGTCGTTTAACTGGTCCAAGCCCACCTTGTGTCCTAGTTATCAAACTGTATGGAAGTGGAAACTCGAAATGCACCCACCCCTTTTCATTCATTTTCAGTTTATCAGCTAGAACTTCACCTTTTACCCAGTCAATTTCCTTAGCCTCATATTCCAAGGTATAAAGGTTTGCTGTCGTTACTACCAAGGGAATGTATAAAATGTCTGTTTGGTTTACATTAACACCAGCAATCTCAAAGATCCGTTTTCGCTTTTCATCAACAAAACTACTTACCGCCTCATTGGATTGCTTCATAGCGTCGTAAGGTCTTCCAAGCTGGGTATTCCTATTTAACTTGCCAGTACTTTCATTAAATTCAAAACTCTCAATCGCTTTATCAAAAAATTTCATCCCATCATAACCCAAGGATGGAAAGAAAATGTTTTTTTGATAGTTAGGCTTTTGTATACCAGCTTCGTAGTATTCAAAGGGGAAAGTAGGCTCCTCTTCTGTCTTTCTTACTTCAAACACCCAATGCTTCTGCTTAGGGTCGGCTTTCTTGCATTCTATTGGGATACATATCAGTAATCCATCATGAATTTTTGAAATAGCTAATACGTCGATAGTTCCTTCAAAGCCTTCAGATGTAAAACCAGAATAAGGCTCTTCTCGTCTAACCTTAAATTCTGGATGTCTTAACAATGAAGTAAAAACTATTGTTTCCAAAAATAATCCTGTTTTATTTAGTTCCTCTGTAATTGTAATCGTAACACCAGTATTCATATAGTTATTTTGTCGTAAATTTTGAAACTCTTGCCAAACCCCCATTGACGAAATATATACGGCTTTTTTGAAACCTGTTAACGTTACCTCAACAGTACAATCTTATTGCTTCATCAAAGCTCTTGGGTGTATATTTCTCCCAATCTTCCTGCTTAATGTATACGGCTTTGTATTCCATCTTACTTTGGCGATTATTAACATCCTCACACCATTTTTGTAATCGTTCAAACTTCAGTTTGTCATCTTCTTCTTCTCGACCTTTTGTTTCAACTATGTAAACGGTCTTTTCATCTGTTTTAACAAAAAAGTCTGGATAGTATGTTGCGATAAATCCTTCCGAATTTTTGTATTCAATCCTTAATGCATTTGCCTCCTTATTTTGAAAATTCTTTGAGAAGGAAATCACATCTTCACAATTTTCGATAAACTCAGAAAAAGTAAGCTCAAAATCGCTATCACCAACAATTTTGTTAAAAACTGACTTTTTAGGTAGTAAATATGCTTTATCATTAACTACAAAAGGTCGAGCCTCGCTGATCTTAATATAGTTTTTGATTTCAGTATCACCGCTATCTTGCACAGTAAGTTCATTAATTGCTTTTTTGAATGAATCTTTAATCAACCTGATGTATTCAACCTCTGATAAATTTCTCAATACATTTAAGTCTGATAAGTCGACAGGAGCATCAAACATATTGCTCTGAATAAACTCTTTTACTTTCCCAAACAAGATGTCATAGCAACCGAATAGTCTTAATTCTCTCATTACTGCTTGGGCAAAGAAACCCATAACACTTCTATAATCAGGTTCAATTTCGCCAGTTAGTACCGTCGTATGATGTGTCTTTTCATCAACCACGTCTTTAAATACAATTTCTCTTTTTTCTTCTTCTGAAAATGTTTTAACTTTGACTTTAGGATTTCCAAACGTCGAAACATCTAAGTTAGCGAGATTTTTATATTCCCTTTGTATCCTCGGAGTCATTACAGGCAGTTCGATATCTAGTTTTTCAATGTCTTTATGAGGATTATCCTTATCAACTTCAATTACAGTGGGTGTAATAGGCTTGGAGCCTTCACCCATGGCTTTCTTTTCCAAAATAACTCCCTCTCCTTTAATTGACTCTACAAAATCCATGAATGCCGGTGTACCGACTACACTAACGTATTCTTCAACATCGTCTCTTCCAAAAAACATTCTTCGTAAACCTCGCCCCAATGTTTGTTCAGGAAGAATTTTCGAATCAGCGGCGTACGGACGAAGCCCAACGATAGTAGTAACGTTCTTTACATCCCAACCTTCCTTAAGCATCATGACAGAAATAATTACTTTAAATGGACTTTCCCAGCTATCTATTTCATTGGCTTGTTTTCTTAGTAAGTCTAATTCCTCCTTATTCTTGCCTGTAACACTTTCTGATATTTCTCCGCTCTTATTAGTATGAATAGTTAAAACTGCGTCTCTAAGGTCAGCAAAACTGGATTTTATATACTCTGCGACCTCATCACAGTTTTTTGTATCATCCGTCATTATAAATAGAATCGATTTTTTACCCATTGGCTTTAGCGTATCGTAAGTTTTACTCCATTCTTCAATACCAAGGTTAATATAGTCACGATATTTTTCACTAAACAGTGCGCTCTGATTTTCTTTAAGTTTCCCCCTACTTGCGGCATCTGGAACAACAGGATTCTTAACTATTCTTTGATGAATTGCCTCAACAAGTGGATAATCGGTTATTGTTTG
>Ga0210044_10008990_pt1 | contig 12304 bp, 10 predicted proteins | sample CryGey13umfilter_2_FD_183959 | JGI IMG/M metagenome (GOLD analysis project Ga0210044, IMG submission 183959) | Groundwater microbial communities from aquifer in Utah, USA - Crystal Geyser 4/9/14 3 um filter (SPAdes) (version 2) | ecosystem: Environmental > Aquatic > Deep subsurface >... | reverse complement strand
GCCCGCGATTGACCAGATCGCCGACGAACCAGAGCTTGTCCTGTGCCGGGTCGAAACGGATCTGCTGCAGCAACTGCTGCAATTCTTCGTAACACCCCTGAATGTCGCCTATCGCATAAATCGCCATTAGGTATGGTCTCCTTGCTTTACAACATGGCCCGCGCCCAATCCGACACCCGAAGGTGTCACGCCGTCATTCCGGCGCAGGCCGGAATCCGGCGAAAAACATTGCTGCGAAGCAGGAGAAAACCAAAATTTATCCCGCTTTGCATGGGAATTTGTTTCCCAATTGGACACCCGCTTTCGCCGGTGTAGCCACTTGTTCCGCCCCCCTTTAGCGAAAAAGACAGGGCAGGAGGGTAGGAGCGGCTTTAGCCGCGAAGGACGATTTCGCGGCTAAAGCCGCTCCTACGGCAGAAAGTCTGCTATCCCGGTCGTTTCATCATCGGGGGCGGCTCTTTGCCATGCCCGTTAGTTGCCTTTATCCCAATCCGTCCGCCCCGGCAGCGGGTCCCACGCCTCGATCCCGTCCAGCGGATATTTGTACTTCAACGCGTAGCGCACACGCCGCAACTTACCCAGCCAGGTCGGGCGCACGCAGTTGTGTGGATTGTCCGGCGTGTTGCCGCCATCCGGCTGGCGCAGCGAGGGCAGGTAATAACGGTAGAACTCCAATTGGGTGATGCCCCATTTCATCACGAACATGCGGCCGCCCTGATTGTGGCTGATGCGGCCCGTGCTCGCCATGCCGAAATGATAGAAACGGCTGGCGCCGACGATGCGGAAATGGCGGCAGCCCGCCACCCAGAACTTCATCAGCAGATCATCATCGCTGCTCATGCCCGGCGAGAATTCCAGACTGTAGCCGCCGACCATGTTCCACCATTTTTTATGGAACAGCGTGGGCTGCGAGGCCGCGCCTTCCCTGTCGCCGCGCTTGTCTCGCAGATAGCTTTTCAGAAATGCACCTTCGTCGAACTCTACCGGGGTACGCCCGAAATCTTGCTTGATAATGTCCGGATGGTCGTTGGTTTCCGGCTGAATCAGGGTGCCAAAGAACAGCGCGAGATCGGTATCCATCATCTTGATCGCCTCGATAAAGGCCGTATCCCATCCGGGTGCAGCGACCATATCGTCGTTCATGTACAGCACCCAATCGTGGTGAGCCTGCGCCACCGCATGATTCACTGCCAAACACACTCCAACATTCCTGGCGCTCTGCGTGTATTTGATACCCTGCGCTTTGACCCAATCCAGCGAGCCATCCGAACCATCATTGAGATGCACGATGATCTCATGGTCGAGTGCAGAGTGCTCCTGCAAACTCTCCACGCACAGTTTCAGGTACGCAAGGTTGTTCCAGCTGGGGATAACGATACTGATCACTTCACCGCCTCCCACGCCATGTGATGCATGCCCTTACCGGAAAGGCGTCGCCCCATATTCCGCAAAGCCATTTCCCACGGGTTGGGTGGCATCTGCCTGAAGTTGGTTGGCACCGATCTTCCAGCGATGCGCGCATGGAATCTGCTGCAATCAACCCTGACCATCGCCGTGAATGTTGTAACAGGCTGCCAACAGTACCGCAATGGTAAAACTATAGAATGCTGTCGCCATGGTCAGGTTCAATATCTCCACTGTCAGCCCGAACACCATAAATCCGCTGACAAAAATAATACCGAGCACGCCTGCGCGCCTCTTTATGCTTGAAACCATCGCTGTCGCATGCCAGAACAAGCCGAACGGCACCGCATAGACGGCAAGCATGGAAGCCAGTCCGAAAATCCCCATCCCAACAGTTTTCGACAGCAGATCACTGTGCACTTCCCCACGCCCAACCTCCGCAGCCAAAGGTGTCAATTCTCCGGCCTCCCTCATCGGCTGCATCTGTAGCGCCAAGCCTTCAGGCCCGACCCCGAAGACCGGGTGCTGATAAAACACCTGCAGTGCAGCGCGATATAACTGCCAGCGAATACCGGTAGAGGTATCACGGTCACCCTGCTTATATAGGGAAAAATCAATTGTCAGCTGCTCGATGCGCTGATGAAAAGACGTATTAAACGAATACAACAAGAAAACACTTAACGCTACCGCCGCAGCATAAGATGCCATGGCCTGCAACGATAATTTGTTCCTATTGAAGTAAACGAAGATGGCGATAAACACTGGTATCGCCAACCAGCCCCCTCTCGCACCGGAAGCGATGGAAGCCATGACACCGGCGATAAATCCCAGTATCTTCAGCAATCGCAGGGGCGCACGATCACGTCCTGTCCAATCCAGCGTAAATAGAGACAGCGCACCCAGCATCAACTCAAAATCACCAAAGTGAATCACATCCAATGACCCCAACCCCGACCTGCCCCACACATTTTCTGAAAGCAAAAAACCGGAAATAGCCGCCACCGGAAACGCGATTTGCACAACAAATAAGACCTCGAGACGCAAACGCACCAATAACAGGAACAGCGGAATCCCCAGCCAATATCGCGCCGCCGCATCATAGGGATGGGGGGATAGACTTTGATTCCAGAGTTGGCTGCCCAAGATTGCAATTGACATGCTGAACATCGCTACCGTGTATAGCGTCCATGCGGGCTGCCACTTTATTTGGTCTATGCCCGATGGGTGGAGCATCCACACCAATAAAACGAGCACTAACATGCACAGGAACACCCTATTCATGCCGCCCTGTATCGTAAGCATGGCAGTCGGATAAACCAGCAGCAAAAAATAAACTGCTTTCTCGACTAAGGAAAATCGGCTTGTCAGCATCATTCGATTGCTTCGACTTGCTTGAGCGTGAGGGAATATATCGCCGAGAATTCCCGCGCCACCACATCCCACCCGCGCACAAATACCGGTATCGATTCCTTTCGATCAAGTTGCATCGCGACTGCTTGCGCCCAGCCCTGCACCGGGGTCGCCAGAGCCAGCACCGTGCCTGCCTCGCTACTCACCTGCGCCGCCGCGCCGCATGCATTAGATACTACCACCGGCACGCGCGCGGCCATCGCCTCGCTGATGACCATGCCGTAGGGTTCGGCTTTGGCCGGATGCAGCAGAACGTCAATCTGCTCGAAGTATGCGTTGTCGGTGCGCCAGCCAAACAAGCGATAGCCTCGTTGCCAATCGCGAAACAGATGCGCCACTTCTTTTTCGTCAGGGCCGATGACCCACAGTTCAAGATGCGGTCGCGTCTGGCGCAGTTGCGCGCCGATATCGACTGCCAGCGGCAATCCCTTGCGCCGCCATTCCCGTCCGACGAAGCCGATGATGCCGCCGTCAGCGGGTACGCTGCGCGTGTTGCGCACAACGCCCGGCAACACGCCGGGGATGATGGGCGTGGTGAGTTTGTGCGCGTATTCAGGGTAATAGTGCGCCAGCTGCCGCGCGATGATCTCGGAGTTGGGCACGATGTTTTTTGCCGCACGCAGTTCGCGCCGCTCCAGCCACAGTTGCATCGCCACGCGGATGGAGACCTTCTTCCACCAGGATTTATCGCGCATGGAGGCGAAGGGAGGACCGTGGAAGGTGGTGACGTCATGCACACCGACGCGTTCGTGGCTGTGGATCAGCCAACCCGGGTGCGGGTTGGCTTGCAGCCAAGCATCGACGCGGAGGCTGAAGCGCCAGTAGTAAAGCCAGTGCGGGCGGTAAGCCATCCCGCCAAGTTCATGCACCGTAATGCCTTGCGGCTTTTCGGCCAGGCATTGTTCGCAGATCACCCGCACCTGGTAGCCGAGTTTGACGAGTTCGCGCGTGGTCTCCCAAACGTAGCGCTCCATGCCGCCCACCGGGCCATAGCGTCTGACGATGTGAATTATTTTCATACTGTCCGTTGTCATACCCGCGCAGGCAGAACTTCTGCCAGTATTGCGCTGTTTGTTGTGCTGGCTCGGAGTTGGCTTTTTAAAGCCTTCGCCATTTGAGTGCTTGTGTCGGACTGGAGACCAACCCACACGATTTGGCTCAACCACTTTCCTACCGAGCGATTTTGTAGTTCCCGGTAATTTGGAAATACAGAATCCATGCTTGCCAATTTAGCACCATAAACTGATGCAGTGGCGATGATGATTCGATCTGCGGGGTCTCGGTGGAACTCCGGGAGCATTACTGCTGTATTGGCTATTTCACATGTAATCGGCAGTGACTCGGCCCCTGAATTGGCAAGCGCCTCGATTAACCATTCGCTCATGGGAAGCGGTAGTTCTAGTTTGCCTCTGTTTGCCAGGAGCGTCACTTCAAAACACGAGATTGCCGACACAGCCAATCAGCTTTGGTTTTGCATGGCTTCTGTAATCGCCGGGCTGAGGGCAGCTTCACCTCCGACTATCCAATTCACCCAGATGTGGGTGTCAAGTATGATCATTTCGCGCAATTCCAATCTTCTATCGGTGCTGCCGGGGTGAGGATGTCGCTGAGTATTTTCCCTTTGCCCGAGATTCGCGCGGACGGCTGATGTTTAACTGCAACTGAAACTGTCTTTTTGTCCGAAAGGATGGTACTGATTACTCGCGCGCCCTCAACATGAGGGCGATCACCCAGCCATTTCATTTGCCCATGCTCGCAAACGGCTTCATAGCTTTGAAGTGACATGATCTGTTTCCTTTCTGTTTTGCAATTAGCGTTAGGTGCCGCAACGTCGATCATCTTTGAAAGACTATCTCGATTCAGGATACCTCGAATAACCCTCTCTTGTCACACTTCGCCGACATTGACCTTGCGTTTGTTTCTACACAAAAAACGGCAGCCCGGATAGACACGATGAGGGAGATGGTTCGTAAGCATCCAGCCGCCCCGCATTGAACCGAGCCCTTTGATGTAGGAGCATAGTGTCCACCAATTTTAAGTTGACACTATCATGACTCTCGCCTTACCCGCGCGCCAACGGCGCGCCCATCCACCCGAATTAAAAGCCGAACTTGTCGCGGTGTGCCGTCAGCCCGGCACCTCTGTTTCTGCCGTGGCGCTGGCGCATGGGCTGATTGCGCTGGCAGTTGCTGCGCAGTCGCCTGAAACGCGCGCCGGGGTAAATACAGCGCCGGACTAAAGCCCGACCTGAGAAACTCCACCCTTCCCTGCATGTAGCGCCGCCAGCTTGCGATATTTGAGCCAAGTGGTGCGTGCGTTCATGCCCGCGATCTGCCATCCAGCCACGCCGTCCAGCACGCCCAACCGGACGACATAAGTGCGCACGAAAGCCCAGCCCGCACTCAAGGCGGCACCGACCAGACTCGAACGCTTCCCAGCCTGATACATCTGCTGCGCGGCGGCCGTAGAATAATGTTCGACTTTTCGCTCGACATCCTCTGTGTTGAGATAACTGTAATGCAGCAGCGGTTTCCCCAATTTAGCGCTGCTGCCGTTGATTTGCACTTTTTCGTGTACCAGACTGTCGGAGAACCTTCCCGCGTCGCGCTTAAACAGGCGCAGCACGTAGTCGGGATACCAGCCGCCGTGACGGATGAACGTGCCGCAGAACTGTGACAGGCGCGGGCAGGAATAGCCGTCCGCTTCGCCTTTGAGCATGGCGTGCTCGATCTCGGCACGCAGTTCCGGCGTCACGCGTTCATCTGCATCGATGGAGAACACCCATTCTTTGGTGGCATAGCCCAGCGCACGAGTCTTCTGCGGACCAAAGCCGGGCCAGTCATGTTGGTACACCCTTGCGCCCATCTCTCGGGCGAGGTCGACGGTATCGTCCGTGCTGCCGGAATCGACCACGATGATTTCGTCAGCCCATTCCACCGAGCGCAAACACTCGCGGATGTTGGCGGCTTCGTTGCGAGTGATGAGAATGACAGATAGAGAGGGCACGTTTATCGGTGTTTTTGTCCGTCGGCTGTTGGCGTGTATTCCGGCACCCATTGCCGCATGCGCTGGCGCACCGTCTCGTCATCATGCGGCCCGGATGCTGCTGCCCACTCAAGCAGTTCCTGCAATTCAGCACCTGCCACTGCGCGCGCTTGGGCGATACGCAGTTTGGGGTGCGGCGTCGGCAGGGTGTTTTCATCGTCCGCCAATAGTTCTTCGTACAGTTTTTCGCCGGGGCGCAGCCCGCTGAATTCGATCTTGATGTCATCCTCATTCAACCCCGAAAGGCGGATGAGATCGCGTGCCAGATCGACGATCTTCACCGGTTCGCCCATGTCGAGCACGAATATCTCGCCGCCCTTACCCATGCAACCGGCCTGCATCACCAATTGCGCCGCTTCCGGAATCGACATGAAGTAGCGCATGATTTCGGGATGGGTCACGGTGACCGGCCCGCCCTTGGCGATCTGCTCGTGAAACTTTGGAATCACGCTGCCGTTGCTACCCAACACATTGCCAAAACGCACGATGACAAAGCGCGTCCCACCCGGTTGTTGCAGACCCTGACACACGATCTCCGCCAGCCGCTTGGTGGTACCCATCACACTGGTCGGATTGACTGCTTTGTCGGTGGAAATCAACACAAATTCCTGCGCGCCGTGTTTCTGCGCACATCGTGCCAACTGCCAGGTTCCAAACACATTGTTGCGTACCGCCTGCCAGGCATTACCGCGCTCCATCAGCGGCACATGCTTGTAGGCGGCGGCATGGAAAACCACGCTGGGTTTGTACTCGCCAAACACCTGTTCCAGTCGCGCTTCATCGCGCACGTCCCCCGCGAGGAAAACGATGTCCAGCTGCGGGAATTTTTTGCTCAGCTCCAGCTCACTGTTATACAGCGCCAGCTCGCCCGCATCGAACAGCACCAGCCGCTGCGGAACGAAGCGCGCAATCTGACGACACAATTCAGAACCAATGGAACCTCCGGCACCGGTCACCAGCACCACTTTGCCAGCCAGTTGCCGATGCAGACCCGCATCATCCAGCTGTACCGGATCGCGGCCGAGCAAATCGTCCAATTCCACTGAGCGCAACTGCGAAATCGCGACGCGACCGCTCAACAGATCGTCGAAGGAGGGAACCGTCAGCGCCTTGATCCCGTTAGCATTCGCAAGTTCGATGGCATGTTTGCGTATCCGATGCATTGCCGATGGCATGGCAATGATGACCCGGCTGACGCCCAATCGGCTCGCCCAATGCGGCAAGCTGTCCAGTTTTCCCAGCACCTTGATCCCGTTGAGGACTCGCCCCTGTTTGCCGGTATCGTCATCCAGAAAACCGACCTGGCGCCATACCCGGCTCCGCGCCAGCTCTTTCGACAATCCAACACCCGCCTCCCCCGCTCCCAGCACCAACACCGGCTCGCCCCGCAGCTTGATCTCTCCGAACAGCCCCTGCTCCTTCCACAAGCGATAGATCAGCCGGTCGCCACCCATCGCCAGCAACAGCAGAATGGGATCGATGAACAAGACCGAACGCGGCACCACCGCATTGACGCGGAACATCCACAGCACCAGCGGTATCAGCATCGCAGCCCACAGCACTGCCAGGAAGATGCGCCGCAGATCGGCCATGCTGGCGTAACGCCAGATGCCGCGATACAGCCCCATGTACCAAAAAACCAGTAATTGCAGCGGCACGATCCAGAACAGCGTGCGCCACATTTCGCCTTGGTAGTTGGTCGGAAGATCGAAATTGAAGCGCAGCAAATAAGCACACGCCCAAGCCAGAGCAGCCACAAACAGGTCGTGAAAAATTGCCAGTGCGGTATAGCGGTTAGCATTAAGCATGTTGCCCCCGTTCGAACTTTTTCCACGCCGCGTCGATCGACAACATCAGCACGCCATAGATGATTCCCCAGGACATTAACGCCCACAAGGGAAATTGTTGTTTTATGGACAGTAATGCCGATGTCCCGCTCGCCAGCATCAGAACATATTCGGCCAGCGCCACGCTGCGGTGGCTCCAGCCCATGCGCACCATGCGCTGATAATAATGTTCCCGGTGCGCTTCGGTGATTTTCATCCCGCGCAAGGAGCGCTTCGCCAGCGTGACGCTGGCATCGACGATGAACGGCGAGAACACCAACAACGGAAACCACACTGCCCAGAACCCTTGCTGCCAACCCCACAAGCCCATTGCTGCAGCCAGAAAGCCCAAGGGAATCGAACCCGCATCCCCCATAAACACCCTGGCCGGCGGGAAGTTATAGCAAAGAAAACCGAGCGCCGCGGCCGCCACAGCCAGATTCAACATAGCAAACCCCTCCGCCCGCGCAAGCAGTGCGGCGACAGCGAACAGCGTGAAGCCGAATGCCGCCATGCCGCCTGCCAGACCGTCTGCCCCGTCCATGAAGTTGTAGAGATTGGTCATCCATACCGTGAACAGCAACACTGCCAGCGCGGCGGCGATGCCTTGTTGCACGAACAATCCGCAACCACCGACCAGCATCGCGGCCGCGAGGAACTGTGCCGGCAGTCGCTGGCGAACCGCCAGCCCGCGCGCATCATCGATCAGCGATACCAGGAACAAAATGGCCAGCGGCAAAACCAGCCACCACGCCAATGCATCGAGGATCAGCAGCCAGCCCGCCAACAATCCCAGCATGAGCCCAATGCCGCCGATGCGCGGAACAGGCTTTGCATGCAGCGAGCGCTCGTTGGGAATATCCTGGACACTGCTGCCCAGCCTGCTGGATAAAATGACGGCCAGTGATAACAGGGTAACCAGCGCGGCGCAGATAGGGGCTAAATAGATCATGGATGTTACACGGCACCCTGCAACGGCGGTCTGTTGAATTCGCGGCGGATTTTAGCACTATCCGGACCCGACGCCCCTTGGCACGCATACCGGATGCTCCATTGCCTGGAACGGATGACCCGCCTCCCCAAACCCGAATCTTTCCGAATTACACCGTATCTACCAATCGTTGCGGAGTTTGTTAAACTGCGCGACTCATAGCGACTTCACCTGAAGAGTGCTCATCGGGTTTGCTATTGAGCACATAAAGCATAGCGCAACCAGATTGCTGGAACATACATCCCCAATGCCCAATACGACACAAGTGGAAACAGAATACCCCACGCCAGCACAACAACCAATTGGTGCATTACTCATGGAACGGGGCCTAATCAATGTCCAAGACATTGACAAGGCGCTGGCCTTTCAACGCCAGTTCAAAGGCAGATTTGGTGCGGTGCTGGTACGTATCGGCGCTATTTCCGAAGAAGCCTTGCTGCCCGTTCTCGCAGGTCAATTGGGATTGCCACTGTTTGCACCGACCCGGCTTCCTGCACAGGCAGGCGACATTCAGCCAGTTATACAGGCAAGCCAACTTTCAGCCGACTGGTTTGTCGATCAACGCGTACTCGTCTGGAAAAACGCGGACGGCGCCATTCAATGTGCATCACGCAACCCCATCGACAGCAACTTGCAGGAAACCCTTGCAGCCGCTTACCCGGCGCACAAATTGATCTGGGGATTTGCACGCAGCCAGGACATTGAAAATGCGCTCAAGCTGATCAAGTCAACCACGCCCGCAGAGTTGCAGGATGAGGTTACCCATCTGCGCGAACTGGCCGAAGAAGCTCCGGTCATCGAACTCGTCAACAATCTGCTCGCTCAAGCCATTGACGATGCCGCATCCGACATCCATCTGGAGCCGGAAGAACGCGTGTTTTCGGTGCGCTACCGGATTGACGGCGTACTACACCTGCGCATGACCCTGCCCCGAGAACGTTTCGATGCCGTGGCCTCCCGCCTCAAGCTCATCTCCGGCATGGACATTGCCGAACGGCGCCTGCCGCAGGATGGACGCATCTCCACTCGCGCCAGCGGCATCGAAATGGACATCCGCGTTTCCTGCGTTCCCGGGGTCAATGGCGAATCCATCGTCATGCGTCTGTTGCCGAAAGAACGCACCGACCTCAACCTCAACTCCATGGGAATGGAAACGGACCATCTGCAACAATTTACCCGCTGGGTGAATGAGCCGCACGGCATCCTGCTGGTCACCGGACCCACCGGCTCGGGCAAAAGCACCACCCTGTATGCCGCCCTGGAAAAAGCCAATGACCGGACCCGAAAGATCATCACGGTAGAAGATCCGGTCGAGTACAAGATGCCCGGCATCACCCAGATACAAACGCAGAGCGACATCGGCTACACCTTTTCCCGCGCACTGCGCGCCATCCTGCGCCAGGACCCGGACATCATCATGATCGGCGAAATCCGCGATCTGGAAACGGCCGAGATCGCCGTGCAATCCGCACTCACCGGACACATGGTGTTATCCACCCTGCACACCAACGATTCATTGAGCGCCTTTACCCGCCTGCTGGACATGGGTGTAGAACCCTTCCTGGTCGCCTCCGCAGTACGCGCCGTCCAGGCACAACGGCTGGTACGCAAGCTTTGCGACAAATGCGCAACACCGGACACGCCCGCACCCAGCCTGCTTGCGACAATTGAAAGAATCAAAGCCGACACACCCAAGTTATTCGAGGGACAGGCACGCTGGCGAGTCGCCCGCGGCTGTCCCGAATGCCGGGGCAGCGGTTATCGCGGCCGTCTTGGAATCTATGAATTCCTCGAAGTCACCCCGCAGATTCAGGAAGCCCTCATGCACCAGGAATCGGCGGCCGAGATGCTGAAGATCGCCCAGCGACAGGGATACCGTAACCTGCGCGAAGACGGGCTCATCAAAGCATGGCGCGGCCTCACCAGCGTTGATGAAGTGCTGCGCGTGACCGGATTGAGTGAAGGCACGGAAATACTCTGATGGAATTCCTCTACCAGGCAGCCAACGCCCAGGGACAAATGCTGAACGGCCAGATCAGCGCCAGCGACGAGCGCGAGGCCATGCGCCTGCTACAGCAACAGAATCTGACCCCGGTCTCGCTGGCATCAGCCGCAGCGACACAAAACGGGCAACGGATCAACCAAAAGAAAGTCACCCGTCAGGACAAAACGCTGGCGATGCAAGAACTGGCAACCCTTCTCAATGCCGGCGTGCCCCTGGCCGAGTCCGTCGAATCCATCAGCACCGCCCATGCCGGAAGCGCCATAGGCACGGCATTCGCCGCAACACTGACAGGGCTGCGGCGCGGCGAGCGCTTTTCCGAGGCACTGCGTCTGGCCGAACTTGAACTGCCCACCTATCTCTACCAATTGGCGGCGGCGGGCGAATTGACCGGCAAACTGGGGCAGTCCCTGCACACCGCAGTGCTGCAAATGGAATATGAAGACCGCGTGCGCCAAGAGATGCGCAACGCCCTGACCTATCCCGCCATACTGGTGGTTTCCGGCATTGCCGCCACCTTGCTGGTATTCATCGTCGTGGTACCCAAGTTCGCCAACCTGATAAAAGGGGGCGCAGACGTCCCGCTACTTTCCCAATGGGTCATCGGCACAGGTATGTTCGTGCAAGCCAATCTGCTCTGGGTCGGGCTGCTATCGCTGACGCTCGTCATGGGTGCTGTCTGGTCGTTCAGCAACCCGGGAATGCGCAGCCGAGCCTTCGAGTGGCTGTCCAGATTTCCGCTGCTCGGGCAATGGATCGTTGAAACAGAAATGGGTCGATGGGCCTCCATGCTCAGCGCACTACTGGAAAATCGCGTCCCCATCATCACCGCCATGGGACTCGCCCTGAGCGGGGTCAAAATCTCCACGCTGCGCAACCGCCTGCAACAAGTCCTGCTTGAAGTGCGCGGCGGCGCGCGCTTTGCCGACGCACTGGCCACCAACCGCGCCCTGGAAGCCACCGGCATCAATCTGGTGCGTGTCGGAGAGCGCTCCGGCGAACTGGCTCCGATGTTGCGTGCCCTCGCCACGCTCTACGAGAACGCCGGACGCGATAGAATGAAGCGCTTTCTGCTGCTGCTCGAACCGATCGCCATTTTGCTGATCGGCAGCATCATCGGCGTGATCATGATCGCCATCATGCTTGCCGTGACCAGCATGAGCACCAACATCGGCTAATTTTCACCGGAGATATACCTACATGAAGAACCCGCTTAACCGCCAACATGGCTTCACCCTGATTGAAATGCTCGTCGTGCTGGTCATCATCGGCATGCTGGCCGGCTTGGTCGGCCCGAAGCTATTCGGACGCGTGGACAGCTCCAAAGTAAAAACCGCCGAAGTGCAAGTAAGAATGTTCAAGGGATCACTGGAAACCTATCGTCTCGATGTGGGCAGATTTCCCACCCAAGCCGAAGGTTTACTGGCATTGAACCAGGCACCCGCCGAAGAACGCGCCCGCGCCCATTGGCGCGGCCCTTATCTCGACCAGGATGTACCGCTCGACCCGTGGGGAAACCCCTACCAGTACAGCATCCCCGGCGCGAATGGCCAGCCTTTCGCGCTCTACTCCCTTGGTGGTGACAATCAGCGCGGAGGAGAAGGTATAGATGCGGATGTTGGAATG
>Ga0210044_10008989_pt1 | contig 12305 bp, 9 predicted proteins | sample CryGey13umfilter_2_FD_183959 | JGI IMG/M metagenome (GOLD analysis project Ga0210044, IMG submission 183959) | Groundwater microbial communities from aquifer in Utah, USA - Crystal Geyser 4/9/14 3 um filter (SPAdes) (version 2) | ecosystem: Environmental > Aquatic > Deep subsurface > Groundwater... | reverse complement strand
GCCGTCCTGCGGCCGGCGTTTCTCCATCAGGTCCATGCGCCCGAGCAGTTTGATGCGGCTGGTCATTGCGGTGACGACCGACATCGGCAGTTGATGCACCTGATGCAGCACACCGTCGATGCGGAAACGCACCAGGCCGATTTCGCGGCGCGGCTCGATGTGAATATCCGAAGCGCGCTGGTCGAAGGCGTACTGCCACAGCCAGTCCACGATGTGCACGATGTGCTGGTCGTCGGCGTCGAACTGTTTCTTGGTTTTGCCCAGTTCGACCAGTTGCTCGAACGAGGCGAGGTTGGAGGAGCTGGGCGTGGCCCTGGTTGCGCTCTTCACCGAGCGCGCCAGATTGTAAAACTCGACCAGATAACGGTTGATGTCGGCCGGCGAAGAGATCACCCGGCGGATGTTTTTGCGCGAGGTGTGTTCCAGCGTGCTTTCCCACGCGCGCAGGAAGGGCTCGGCCGTCGCCACCACCAGATCATCGTCCTCGATGCGAATCGGCATGATGGCGAAGCGGTTGGCATAATCGATCGACATCAAGTCGGTGAGGTTGGAAAAATCGATCTTGAGCGGATCGATGTGAAAATACTCCAGCCCGAATTTCTTTGCCATCCACTCGGTCAGAAACTCCAGCGTGAGTTTTCGATAGGGAGGCAGTTGCGATTTCCAGCCCTTGTCGGAGATGACCGCCAGCGGATGAGTATCCTCCCGGTGGATGCGGCGCTCGGCAATGAGCGCATCGGCATCAGACTGGCTGACCATGCCGTCGGTAACCAGCAGACCGAGCAATTCGGCAAGTTTGAGTTTGTGTTCTGCGGTTTTAGGAGCGGCCATATTCAGTTTTCCGCGCGTCGGCAGAATGCCGTATCAAGATGGGGCGCATCTTATCAGGAATCATCCGTGCGGGCATTTTGCCGGCGTACAGCTCATCCGGTTTCAGCGCGGGAGTACCTGCCTGAACGGACGCACGGCGACGCGCGCATACACGCCGGCGGTGATGTAGGGGTCGGCAGCAGCCCAGGTTTCGGCGTCAGCCAGCGAATCGAATTCGGCCACGATCAGGCTGCCGCTGAAACCGGCCTGCCCGGGGTCGGGCGCATCGACGGCGGGGAAGGGGCCGGCCAGCACCAACCGGCCTGCGTTCTGCAGGGCATTGAGCCGGGCAAGATGTTCCGGGCGCGCCGCCAAACGTCGCTCCAGACTATTTTCAACGTCCTGTCCAAAGATGGCATACAGCATGTCAGGATTCCTTCTTGTCTTCTGCTACATATTTTGACAGCAGCGCGGCCTGCGCCAGGATGAACACCAGCATGATGCCGGTGGCGCCGAACAGTTTGAAATTCACCCAGCCCTCGGTGCTGAAGTTGTAGGCGACATACAGGTTGAGGACGCCGAGCAGGGCGAAGAAGGCGCTCCACGACAGATTCAGGCGGTGCCAGACAAAATCGGGCAGGGCCATCTTTTCCTGCAACAGGCTGCGCATCAGATTCTTCTTCAGTACGATGGCGGAAAACAGCAGTGCCACGGCGAAGAACCAGTAGAGGATGGTCGGTTTCCATTTGATGAAAGTCTCGTCGTGCAGCAGCAGGGTGGCGCCGCCAAACACGGTGATGATGCCCAGACTCACCCACAGCATGGTATCAACCTTGCCATGCCGGTATTTCACCCAGCCGACCTGGACGAACGTGGCGGCGATGGCGGTGGCCGTGGCGGCGAACACCCCGGCGATCTTGAACACAATGAAGAACAGGATGACGGGGAAGAGGTCGAACAGCAGTTTCATTTTCTATTTTTGGAAGTAGGATGGGTGGAGCATTGCGATACCCATCGTTATTTTCTATCGAGGGCAAGTGAGGCGGAGTTGATGCAGAAGCGCAGCCCGGTGGGCTCCGGCCCGTCCTCGAACACGTGGCCCAGATGCGCATCGCAGTTGGCGCAGTTGACCGCGATGCGCCCCATGCCAAGCGGATCCTCATCGTCGTAGTCCAGCGCTTCCTCATCCACAGGTTGCCAGAAACTCGGCCAGCCGGTGCCGGATTCATATTTGGTCTCGGCATCGAACAGCGGAGCGCCGCAGCAGATGCAGCGATACATGCCGGCATCATGGCAATCCCAGTATTCGCCGGTAAAGGCGGGCTCGGTGCCGCACTCGCGGCAGACCTCGTATTGTTCGGGCGTCAACTCCTCGCGCCACTCGGCTTCAGTCTTGTCTTGCGGGTCGGTCACAGCACTTCGCCCGCATGATCGGCCAGACGCGAACGCTCGCCGCGTTGCAGCGTGACATGGCCGCTGTGCGCCCAGCCTTTGAAGCGGTCCACCACGTAGGTCAGGCCGGAACTGCCTTCGGTCAGATAAGGGGTGTCGATCTGCGCGATGTTGCCCATGCACACCACCTTGGTGCCGGGGCCGGCGCGGGTGATCAGCGTCTTCATCTGTTTTGGCGTGAGGTTCTGCGCCTCGTCGATGATGAGAAACTTGTTGAGGAAGGTGCGCCCGCGCATGAAGTTGAGCGACTTGATCTTGATGCGCGAGCGGATCAGGTCGCGCGTCGCGGCGCGACCCCATTCGCCGCCTTCCTCGCTGGACTGGTTCAGCACGTCCAGGTTGTCGTCCAGCGCGCCCATCCAGGGTGACATTTTCTCTTCCTCGGTGCCCGGCAGGAAGCCGATATCCTCGCCCACCGACACCGTGACGCGGGTCATGATGATCTCGGAATAGATTTTTTGTTCTAGCACCTGCATCAGTCCGGCGGCCAGCGTCAGCAGCGTCTTGCCGGTGCCCGCCTGGCCCAGCAGCGTGACGAAATCGATCTCCGGATTCATCAGCAGGTTGAGCACGAAATTCTGCTCGCGGTTGCGCGCGGTGATACCCCAGATGGCGTTCTTGTTGTGCGTGTAGTCGGTGACGGTGAGCAGGGTGGCGGTGTCATCCTTTTGTGCCGCGATCACCGCGTAAAAAGGTTTTTCCGCGCCATCCTGATAGACGAACTCATTCACCAGAAAATCTTTGCACAGCGGGCCTTTGATCGAATAAAAGGTTTGGTTGCCCTGCGTGCCGGACTTCATGTCCTTGCCGTGCGATTCCCAGAAATCGGCGGGCAGTTCGCGCACGCCGGCATACAACAGATCGGTGTCTTCCAGTACCTTGTCGTTGAAATAATCCTGTGCCGACAAGCCCAGCGCGCGCGACTTGATGCGCATGTTGATGTCTTTGCTGACCAGGGTGACCTGGCGCTGGGGCTGCTCTTTGTGCAGATGCGCGACCACCGCCAGAATGGCGTTGTCGGCCTTGCCGTTGGCCAGGTTTTGCGGCAGATCATGCGTAATAAATTCGGTCTGCAAATACAGGCGGCCGGTCGCGTTCTTGTTGCCCAGCGCATTTAACGGGACACCTTTATCAATGCTGGCTTCGGATTCGCTGACCAGGTTGTCGAGGAAACGGCTGGCCTGGCGCGCGTTGCGTGCCACTTCCGACATTCCCTTTTTATTGTTATCCAGCTCTTCCAGCACGAACATCGGCAGATAGATGTCGTGTTCCTCGAAGCGGAACAGGCTGGTCGGATCATGCATCAGCACGTTGGTATCCAGCACGAACAGCTTGGTGTCTTTTTGCGCGATTGCTTTACGGGCGTTCATGGTGTCCTTTACAGAGTTTGCACAAAGGCGAGTACTTCCTGCGCGTGGCCGTCCGCCTTGAGGCCGCGCCATTCCTTGCGGAGGTTGCCTTTTTTGTCGAGCACGAAGGTGCTGCGCTCGATGCCGCGTACCGGCTTGCCATACATCATCTTCTGCTTCATCACCCCGAACAGATTGCACACTGTTTCGTCCGCATCGGAGAGCAGGGCGAAGGGCAGGGTGAACTTTGCCTTGAAATTTTCGTGCGACTTGATGCTGTCGCGCGACACCCCCACGATCTCGCATCCCGCCTGCTGAAATTCGGCATACAGATCGCGGAACTGCTGCGCCTCGGTGGTGCAACCGGGCGTGTTGTCCTTGGGATAGAAATAGATCACCAATGATTTGCTGCGGAGGGGGTAGAGCGTGAAATCGGTGCCGCCAGTGGCGGGCAGGGTGAAAGCGGCAACAGCTTGGTTTGACATTAAGGGCTCCGGTGAGGTGTCGCCATTGTTGTCAAAATCATCCGCCAAGGCAAGCATCATCGTTTCTGCGGCAGGCCGGCAGGCAAGTGCCGGGCATCACAGGCCGCTATCTGGACGTTTTGGCATAGATATTTTGGCATATTGACTTTGACCGGCATCCGTCGCACAGTCGCCACGGAATGGGTGGGGTTGTTCAAAGTAAGTTTTTGTCCATTATGCGCAATCAGTTGGCGAGGGGAATATGAATACTGAAGCCGTTAAAGTCAAAGCAAGTTGTTGTGCCGTTCCGGGTAAATTCATTGTCTCTGTATTGACCTTGGTGCTGGGGCTGCTGTCTCAGCAAGCGACGGCAGCGACGTCAAACCTGCAGTTTGAGCAATACATTTTCAATATATGCTTTGTAGTCTATGGGAATGGAGCACCTACTCAGGAAATTGCCGATATGTGCACGCTGACATCAACGGGTTTCGCCGGTTCCGGATTGACCGCCTCGGTCAATCTGGGTACAGCGAATGCCGGAAGCACCGCAGCCTCGCGCAAAAAAAAGGGCGTGCGTGAGCGGCTGGATGAACAGCAGGAAAAACCCGCTCAAGGAGCGAGTGCCGACGGCGGCGGCTGGGGGTTTCTGGTGACGCCGCAGTATGGCAAGAGCAACCGTCCGGAGACCGACCTGGAAAACGGTTATCAGTCAGATCTGGCGGGACTGGTCGTTGGTCTGGATTACCGCTTTTCGGATAGCTTTGTACTCGGCGGCGCCATCGGTTATACCCGGGACGATGCTGCATTTCTCAACAGCGCCGGCTCGCTGAACACCACCAACAATACCCTCACGATCTACAGCACATGGTTGCCCGCCGACAGTATTTCCATCGATGGTTATCTGGGTTATGGAAAAATCAGGCTTGATAGTCAGCGCAAAGTGGTTTGGGGTACGTCCATATCCGGCACAGCCCGCGGCAATACTGCCGGTCAGCAAGTGATGGGGGGGATGTCGGCCGGTTACAACGGCGCCATCGGTCGCGTGAACTTCTCGCCTTTCATTAGCCTGGACAGTATCAAGACCAGCTTCGACGGCTATAACGAGACCGGCACCACGACATTGGAACTGCATTTCAGCGAGCGCAGTTCGCTTTCAACCACCGGCGGTCTGGGTGTTCACCTGGGTACCTCGCACGGTTTCGACTGGGGAGCACTGCTCCCTTCGGCACGGCTGACGGCAGTGCACGAATTCCAGAACAAGACCAGGCAGATCAGCAATGAGCTGGTCATTACCCCCGGGTTGGGATTTCTGGTTGAGACGGATTCACCCGATCGCAACTATTTGAATCTGGGTTTGGGCGTGGCGGCAGCACTCGATGGCGGCGCACAACTGTTCCTCGATTACGAGAAGCGCACGCAGGATCGTTTGCTGAGTAGCTGGGCGGTCAGCCTCGGTGCGCTGGTGGAGTTTTAAGCCAGCGCGTTCCGCGCTTCCAAGGTTTGCGCGAATGCCGATGAATGCGTCTCGTGCCTTGAGGCTGTTGTTTTTGGCGCTGCTCGTCTTGCAATCATCGGGCTGCACCAGTCCGTCGTTGCATATGGACGAGCGCGCTGCCGATCTAGGGTTTCAAAGAACGGTCGTGCAGGGAGACGGTTACGAGCATGTCGCGTACACCAAGCAAGGTCGATCGAAGGCAAGTTCGGTACTGCATGTTTATCTGGGGGGCGACGGCACGCCTTGGCTGCGCAAACGGGTAGCCGCAATCGATCCGACTCCGCGCACACCGCTCATGCTGGAGCTCATGTCGCTCGACCCGGCCCCCAGTCTTTATCTGGGGCGGCCCTGTTACCACGGATTGAACAAGTCGAAAGCGTGCTCGCCTGACCTATGGACGGACAGGCGTTATTCGGAAGCTGTCGTGGCAAGCATGTCCGCTGCACTGGATCATTTATCGGTGGACTATCAGAAGCTGGTGCTGTTGGGTTACAGCGGCGGCGGCACACTGGCGATGCTGCTGGCGGAGCGCCTGCCGAAGACCGAGACAGTCATCACGGTTGCTGCCAATCTCGATACGGCGCGATGGGTGGAGTTGCACGGGCAACAGCCGCTGTCCGGCTCACTGAATCCCGCGACCCGTGCATCACTGCCCTTGCGGATCAGGCAACTGCATATTGCGGGGGAAAATGACGACAATGTGCCGCCGCTGCTGGTGCATGAGGCGATCTCCCGGCAGCAAGGGGCCGAGTTCAAAGTGTTTCCGAAACAGGATCATCGTTGTTGCTGGGGGGCGGTGTGGCCGGAGATACTTGGGTGGATGACGGATCCTGCGGACTAACGCTGTTCAACAGTCAGTATTTTCCCTACCGGAGTCAGCAATGAAAGCATATTCAACGACAGCTGGCCTGATGCGGCAATTCAACCGCCTGTTGGGGGTGTTCGTCTTATCTTTGTTCTCGTCCCAGCCAATGGCGACTGAAACATCCTTTGTCGTCAGTGTCGATCATCGCGTGACGGTGACTTACTCCAGGATGCAGTTTGATAGTAAAAAAGGCGTCTATACAACCCGGGTGCGTATCAGAAACCGTTCGGATGTTGCGCTGTATTCGCCGTTGCGGCTCGCGTTCGATCAAGCTGCACTCAACCCGGTTCGGCTGATCAATGCGCAGGGTGCCGGGAAGGATGGGCGCCCTTATTTTGAATTTAAATTAACCAAAGGGATGTTGTCTGCAAAAAGCGTCACGCAGCCGGTCAATTTGGTTTTTGCAGTTAAGAAAGACAAGAAGTCGGCAAACAAGGGTGATCCAAAGCGTGTGGTGTCAACCCTGGCAAGCGCCCAGCATGCCAGTGCGGGTGTGGAGTCGGCACTGCTGGAGCCGTATGCGTTTCCCTCCGCTCTGCCTGCTGGCAGCGGCAGGATAACGGTTCGCTTCAGTGTTCCTTTGTTGGGAAAACCCAAGTCATCAGAGACTGTTTATCTGAGACGTAGCGGTGATAAAAAAAGCGTCGCCATGAACGATCTTGGCAAGGACGGCGATGTCGCTGCCAAGGATGGCATACATGGTGTGGATGTGCGGATCGACACGGACAAGGTGCAGCCAGACACATGCTTGCGCTATGAGGTGTTTATCAAACAGAAGGGTGCGGAGCTTCTTTCACCCCCGTTGCGGTTGTGTGTGAGCAGTTTTCCGGTCAAGCTGGCGAAGTCGAATGTTGATCGCCCGGCGCTGTTTCCGGATGGTTCGATGGCGGTTGCGGATGAAATTCTATTGACTGTAGCGCCGTCAACAACTGCTGCCGCAATCCGGAAATTGGCGCGCGGCATCGGTGCAAATGTGGTGGGCAGTTACTTGTCACTGAATTTGTACCAATTAAAACTTCCCTCGCCCGTCAGCGTAAATCGATTACTGGAAATTACTGCGCAGCTCAAGGCGCGCGCGGGGGTGGTCGGCGCATCCATCAATGCGATCGGTCAGTTCGCCCTGGACGTGAACGACACTGCGTTCGATCTCCTTCCGTCGGATATAAATAGCCAGCACGGCCTGAAACTGGTGCTGGCGCACAACCAGGCCACCAATGCCAACGCATGGGATGCCAATGCCAACGGAAACGGGGTGACGGTGATTGTGCTGGATTCGGGATTGGATCGCACACATCCCGATTTCGGTGCCGTTGGTGATTGCCAGTTGGTGGATAACGATTGTGGCTCTGCGAGCACGGATGCCATTGGCCACGGAACACAAGTTGCGGGCGTGGTAGCAGCCAAAACCAACAATGCCCTCGGCGTGGCGGGTGTTGCTTATGGCAGCAAGATTTACCCCATACAGGTGAGCGCGAATGCGAATGTTGTCGCTGCACAAATGCTTACCGGTTTCCAGGCCGTCAGGGATTATGTCGCCGTTCATCCTGCAGCCTCCGTGATCAATGCGAGTTTTTTTGCGGCCGGTGCCTCGGCGACTGCTGCTGAATGGACGGCGGTTTGTGGCGCTATTGACGAGGTGGTGTTGAATGGCGTGACACCTCGTGCCGTGGTCGTCAATGCTGTTGGGAATAACAATTTGAATGGAGTCATCTACCCTGCGCGATGCAATGACCTGAATGCCGCGCTGACCCGCAAGGATTTGCTGATTACGGTGTCGAACAGCGCATCGGTGGCAACTGCCGCATGCGGGAATGTCGGCATCGATCAGCGTTGCAGCACCAGCAATTACGGTGCATGGGTTGATCTTGCAGCACCGGGTTCGGCGATCCGCACGACAACGATAGGCAACACTTACGCCAGTTCGACGGGTAATTCATTTTCCGCTCCCATGGTCGCTGGTGCAGCGGCGATATTGAGATCCTGTAGCGTGCCAGTTCAGTTCGACCAGATCGAGTCCACTCTGAAAGCGAGTGCGGATGTGCCTGTCCCATACCCGGCCTTTGGAGCGAACCCGGCCGGCACCACTCCGCGTCTGGATATCCATCGTGCTTTATCTTATCAAGCCCCCACCGGCGTCGGACTCTCTACCGGCAGTATCAACGAGAACAACTCGGCCGGTGCAACGGTGGCGACGCTGACAGCCACCGACCCCGACCCTTGCGACAAGTTCACGTTTGCGCTCGTTGCGGGCGCGGGTGACACCGATAACGCTGCATTCACCCTCACGGGCGGCCAGCTGGCACTCAACGGCGTGGCCAATTATGAGGCCAAGACGAGTTACAGCATCCGCGTGCGGGTGACCGACTTTGGAGACGCGACGTTTGATCAGGTGTTGACGGTGAACGTGAACGATGTCGATGAATTCGATGTGGGGGCGGTTACCGATAGCAATCCGGCTGCCAACACTGTCTTGGAGAACGCGGTCAATGGCACGACCGTCGGGCTGACTGCCGCAGCCAGCGATGCGGATGCCACCACCAACACCATTTCGTATTCCCTGACCGACAGCGCGGGCGGACGTTTTGCCATCAGCACCAATTCGGGCGTGGTGACGGTTGCGGGTACGATAGACCGTGAAGCTGCCGCTTCCTACAACATCACGGTGCGGGCAACGTCGGCGGACGCTTCGTTCTCTGATCAGGCTTTCACACTCAACATTGTCGATGTCGATGAATTTGATGTGGGCCCGGTTACCGACAATGATGCGGCAGCCAACAACGTCGCGGAGAATGCAATCAACGGTACAACCGTTGGACTGACTGCCGCTGCCAGCGATGCGGATGCCACCAACAACACCATCACTTATTCGCTGACCGACGATGCGGGCGGACGTTTTGCCATTGACGGCAATTCCGGCGTGGTGTCGGTTGCCAACGGTCTGCTGCTGGATTTCGAGGCCGCGATCAGCCACAGCATCACGGTACTTGCAAGCAGCAGCGACGGTTCGGTCGGCAGCCAGACATTCTCCATCAACGTCGGCAACATCAATGACAACCCGCCCGTTATCAACAGCAACGGGGGCGGTGCGACTGCGGCGATCAGTGTCGCGGAGAACGTGACTGCCGTGACCACCGTGACTGCCACGGATGCCGACGCAGGAAGCGTACTGAACTACAGTATCAGCGGTGCCGACGCGGCCAACTTTGCAATCAGCAGCACCGGCGTATTGACCTTTGCCACGGCACCAAACTTCGAGAGTCCAACCGATGCGGGTGGTAACAACGTCTACGAAGTCAGCGTGCAGGTCTCGGATGGCAGCAACAGCGATACTCAGAACATCACGGTCACTGTCACCGATGCCAATGAGCCGCCGACCGGCAATCCCGCTATCACCGGCACCAGAACTGTGGGGCAGACACTCAATGCCGACCTCGTTCCGGTCAACAACCCGGATGGTTGGGGTGTGTCCGCTTATCAATGGCGGCGAAGCGGCGCCGACATCGCACTCAATGGCAACGGCAGTAGCTATCTCCTGGTTCAAGACGATTATCAACAATTCATCAGCGTGTGCGTGACCTACACTGATGGTGTCAGTAGTGTGACCCTGTGCAGCGGCACCGACGCAGTCGCCGTAGGTGACCCGCACATCACCACCGTCGATGGCCTGCATTACGATTTCCAGGGCGCAGGCGAGTTCGTGGCCTTGCGTAATTCGAGCGGGATGGAGATCCAGTTGCGCATGGCTGCCGTGCCCACCGCGCCGCCGTTGCCGGATCCCTACACCGGGCTGACCAGCGGAGTGAGCGTAAATACCGCGGTCGCGGCGCGTGTGGGCCGGCATCGCGTCAGTTACCAACCCGCTAACGGTCCCAATGCCGTGGCCGGTACGTTCGTGCTGCGTGTGGATGGGGTGGTGACCGCCCTGCCTGCGGATGGCATCGATCTCGGCGATGGCGGCAGGGTGTTGCCGCAGGCCGGCGGCATCCAGATCGACTTTCCGGACCAGACCACGCTGATGGTCAACACCAGTTCATGGCCTTTCTACGGCGCGCATTGGCTGCACGTCAACGTGTTCCACACGTCGGCCTATGAAGGCATTATGGGTGCGCGCAGCAAAGGGAGCTGGTTACCCAGGCTGTCGGATGGTTCTGCCTTCGGGGTGGTGCCTGCCTCGCTGCATAAACGCTACCTTGAGCTGTACGTGAAGTTCGCCGATTCCTGGCGGGTGAATGACCAGACCAGCCTGTTTGACTATGCCGAAGGCACTTCCACGGCAACCTTCACCAACAAGGCATGGCCGACCGAGAACGGGCCGTATGTCGTGGGTAACACGCCGGTCGCCAAGCCGCTCGGACGCAAAGCGGCGCAGCTTGCCTGCCGTGATATCGCTGGCAAGAACGAGAAAGCCGATTGCGTGTTCGATGTGAGGGTGATGGGGCGCAAGGACATCGCCAAGGGACACCTGCTGAATCAGAAGGTGCGCCTGGGTGCGACCAATGTCATCGTGCGCAGCGCAGACAGGCCGAATGCTCGCGGCGAGACGGTCTTCACCGCCACAGTGGCACGCCATGCGACGGTTGTGCCGCAGGTGCGTGGTGTTCGCGCAGTGCCGGCCGGCACCGTCGTGTTCATGCTTGATGGCGAACGTGCGGGTGCGGCGGTCAAGCTCGATGCAAAGGGACAGGCCAAGTGGAAAGTGTCTCGCCTGAAAGTGGGCAAGCACAAGGTATCGGCCCGTTTCATCCCGGCCAAGGGCAGCGTATTCCTGCCCAACATCAGCCGGCAGGCCGCACGTGAGCTGGCGAAGGCCAACCCGGCGGTTGGTGGCAATCGATGATTTTCCAAGGAGACTGAAAATGACTTACAGAAATTGGCTGACGAGTTTGCTTTTGTTGGGTGCGTTTTTTTCGCCTGGTCCGGTGTGTGCTGTTGAAGCCGTTCCCGCTGCGGGACAGGTGTCGCGTATGGCCGGCAACAATGTTGCCGAAGCGCGTTTGCCTGACGGCAGCTCACGCAAGCTTGGTGTGGGTGATGCCATCTATGCCGGAGAGCACATCTGGACCGACAAGCGAACCAGTATTCACCTCCAGTTCGCCGACGAGTCGCGTTTTTCCCTGGGCCCCAATACCGAGTTTGTGATCGAGAAGTTCAATTACAAAAAAGGCGAGGATGACGCTTTCCATTCCAGAATGATCAAGGGTTTTTTCCGTTTCGTTTCGGGATTGATCGCTCATTCAAAAGGGCGTGACATGAAAGTCAACATGAGGGTCGGCACACTGGGTATCCGTGGCACACAGGTTGAAGGTGAAGTCACCGACCGGGAAGAAAAGGATGGCGGGATCGTCGATGCTTCCGCCAAGATCGTGCTGATGGAGCCGGAAGAGGAGGGCAAGGCAACATCCATCATCGTCTCGAACCAGTTCGGTAGCGTGATCATCGACAAGCCGGGTTACGGCACCGAGATTCCGGATGAAAAGAGTCCGCCATCACCCGTACGGAAGATGCAGCTGCGCACAGTCGAGAACGTGTTGCGCGCGCTGCGTTCTTCAGTTCGGCAAAGCGGCACGGCCAGGCCGAGGATGCCGTAATGGCGGTATCCACAATACATACCCTGTAAATATCGCACCCTTGAGGCGGCGGGCAGAATGGAACGCCTCGCCGCAGAAAGAATTTCCTGCTTGATGCTTGAAATTGGATAGGGTTCCCCCATGTTGCACGCATCCGAAAATAGTCAGGAGTGCACCATGCGTTTCGACAAGTTCACCACCAAGCTGCAACAAGCGCTGTCCGATGCCCAGAGTCTTGCCGTCGGCAGCGACAACCAGTTCATCGAGCCGCAGCACCTGCTGCTGGCCTTGCTCAACGATGCC
>Ga0210044_10008988_pt1 | contig 12306 bp, 13 predicted proteins | sample CryGey13umfilter_2_FD_183959 | JGI IMG/M metagenome (GOLD analysis project Ga0210044, IMG submission 183959) | Groundwater microbial communities from aquifer in Utah, USA - Crystal Geyser 4/9/14 3 um filter (SPAdes) (version 2) | ecosystem: Environmental > Aquatic > Deep subsurface >... | reverse complement strand
TAAAATTACCCCAAAGGAGAACCCCATGGTACTCACCCTGATTTTCGCGTTCGCCCTCGCCATCGTCGCCGCCGTCTTCGCCCTGCAAAACCCTGTGATGGTCGTTGCCAATTTCTTTGGCTACAAAGTGGAAGGCTCGCTGGCTTTGTTCGTGTTGATCGGTCTCGGCCTCGGCTTGCTCATCGGCATCCTGGTCATGACGCCCGGGCGCATCAAAATCGGCCTCGCCAATTCGCGTCACCGCCGGAAGATCGTTGAACTGGAATCCAGCATCGCGCAATACCAGGCCGTCACCTACGCGGAAAAGAAACCCGCCGCGCCCTTCCCCGATCCCGAAGACACCACCGAAGACGACAACACTCCATGAGTCCGCGCGTCGTCGCCATCATTCAGGGACGGATGGGTTCCTCGCGCCTGCCCGGGAAAATCCTGGCGGACATCGCGGGACAGCCCATGCTCGCTCGCGTCTTCATTCGGACCTCGCGGGCTGTCACCGTTACCGAAACCATTTTCGCCACCACCACGGACGCCTCCGACGACCCCGTGGCCGAGTACTGCGACTGGAGCGGAATCCCCGTCCGACGCGGCAGTCTCTACGATGTGCTGGACCGCTACTACCAGTCCGCGAAAGAAGCGAAGGCGGATGTCGTCGTCCGCATCACCGCGGATTGTCCAGTGATTGATCCTGGATTGATTGACGATGTGGTGAATGCAGTAATCAGTGGTCAGTCATCAGTCATCAGTGGACAGTTTGATTTCGCGGCGAATCGACTCCCACCGCCGTGGGGTAGAACCTATCCGATTGGCTTGGACACCGAAGTTTGCACGTTTGCGGCACTCGAACGCGCGTGGAAGGAGGCCAAAGAACCCCAACACCGTGAACACGTAATGCCTTACTTTTACGAAGGCGTTAAACTGATCACTGATAACCGATCACTGTCCACTGGCATTTCCCCCCGCGGATTCAGCATCGCCCTGCTCCACCATCCCACCGACTTCGGCGACTATCGCTGGACCGTAGACACTCCCGAAGATTTGGATTTCATGCGACAGGTGTACAATCGCTTCGATGGCCGCGACGATTTCAGTTGGAGGGAAGTTTTGGATTTGATTCACGATGAGCCTGCCCTGATGAAAATCAACGCAGGCGTGCAACACAAGACACTCAAGGATATTGATAACCGCGCTCTCAAAAAATAATCCCGTCATTGCGAGGGCGTTCTTTACCCGAAGCAATCTCCTCCACGGCGCGGGGATTGCTTCGCCGCTCATCCTTCGATCGCGTAGCACTCAGGACGGCGGCTCGCAATGACGGGCTGAACACTGATAACTGATAACTGATAACTGATCACTGATCACTGATGACTTCGATCACCCTCTTCTCCGCCCCCAAACCCCTCACCGATCCGCACATCGCGACGATCCAGCGAAACGCGATCCGCTCGTGGACTCTGCTCCCCGAAGTCGAAGTCATCCTGCTCGGCGAAGAGACGGGTCTCGCCGAAGCCGCGCGGGAACTGGGCGTGAGGCACATTCCCAACGTAACACGCAACACAAGCGGCACGCCTCTCATCTCGTCCATGTTCAGCCTCGCGCGCGAAAACAGTAATTCCCCCCTCCTCTGCATCGTCAACGCGGACATGCTTCTTATGCCAGATTTTGTCGAAGCGGCGAAACAAGTTGTCAAATTGAAGGACAACTTCATCCTCCTCAGCCAGCGCTGGGACTTGGATGTCGCTCAACCCCTCGAATTCACCAAAGGCTGGGAGTCTCGCCTACGCAACACGGTACACGCAACAGGCATTCTCCACCGTCCCGCAGGCTCCGACTTCTTCCTCTTCCCCAAGTCCTGCTATACCGATGTTCCCGATTTCGCCATCGGCCGCGCGGGTTGGGACAACTGGATGATCTACAAAGCCCGCCAGGAAAAATGGCCGGTGATTGACTGCACGCCGTCGGTGATGATCGTCCACCAGAATCACGACTACGGTCATTTGCCCGGGGGACAAGCCCATCACACCTTGCCCGAAACGGACGAAAATATCCGCCTCGCGGGCGGACAGGCCGCCATCCGTTACACGATTTTGGATTCAACCCATCGCCTCGTTGGCGGTAAACTTGCCCGCCCGCGAATGTCCGCCCTGCGTTTCCAGCGCGGCGTGGAATTGTTCCTGCGAAAATTATTCTTCTTCCTGCCTGAAGATACGATTGAAAATATTGCCCGTCCGAAGAGATGGCAGAAGCGATTCAAGAAACTGTTCAAATGAGTCAAAGGTCGAAGGTCAAAGGTCGCGCGACTTTCGACTTTTGACCTTCGACTAAAAAACGAAACCTGGAACCTGACACCCCATGCGAAAAGGCCAAAACCCAGCCAAGTTCGTCAAAGACGTAGCCCGCCCCGAGCGGATCACCGTCGCGTTGCTCAATTACATCCCCTTCCTGAGCGGATTCTACGCCGAGACCCTCGACGTGCTGAAAGCCTGCCTCGAGTCCATGCGCAAGGACGCGGGCCTGCCATTCGACTTGATGGTCTTCGACAACGGCTCCTGCCCCGAAGTGCGCGACTTTCTCGTAAAAGAGAAGGAGGAAGGGAGCATCCAATATTTGATCCTTGCCGAGAAAAACATGGGCAAGGGCGGCGCATGGAACGTCATGCTGGCGGGCGCGCCCGGCGAGATCATCGCCTACACCGACAGCGATGTTTTGTTCTCCCCGAAATGGCTTTCCCGTTCCGTGGAAATTCTCGAAACCTTCCCGAACGTCGGTATGGTGACCGCGCGTCCCTTCCGCACACCGCCCGAGTTTTACGAGTCTACGCTCAAGTGGGCGCGTGAAAATGCGAAACTGGAAGACGGGCAATTCATCCCGTGGGAAACCTTCCTTGAATTCAATCTCTCGCTCGGACAGACCGAAGAAGAAAACAAAAAAGTATATGCGGAGACGAAGGATTGGAGAATCATTTATGACCCGTCATTCCCCTACGGGGACGATGTGCGAGACGGCGTCCTGAGCGGAGCCCCGAAGGGGCGCAGTCGAAGGATGCCGTCGAAGCAATCTCCGTCATCACCAGGCAAGACTATCGTTGCATATGCGGGCGCGTCGCACTGGCAGTTCACCGCGTACAGGTCCACGCTCCAGCAGTTCCTGCCCTTTGACATGGACAAGCCCATGGGACAGGTCCGCCAACTGGACAAGCGCATGAACGACGCAGATCTGTTGCGGCTGATGGTCTCCGATCCGCTGGCGATGAACATGTCCAATACGCTGGGGTATTTGCGCGGGGAGTTGGGAAAGCAAAGCGTAAAACGTAAAATGAGTCTTACACGACGCGTGTTGGAGTTTGGACTAATCAAGAAGATGTTGCTGGCGGTGTATAACAAGATTTTCAATTGGTATTATGTTTAGAAGGTTAAGATGATTGTGGGCAGTCTTGTATTTTCCCTAATTTGTTACGCCGTGCCTTTGGCATTGCCATTGATCATTGGCATCATTATTTTGACGCGCTTTGAGAAAGAAAATTTAATTCGTTTGGTCGCTTCCTTCACCTTGAAACCAGTAGTAGCCTATCCTTTTTGGATTCTTATCCGTTTTGGCATCTCGCCTCTTCGCATTGGTCTGATGCCTGCCCCGCTAGATCTTCTGGGAGACCTTCTTCTCGACCTCAGAGCCTCGTTGTTAGCGGCTATTCCAGCCATTGCCTTGACCCTTGCAATTGTTTATGTTTTCCGACAGGTATTCAAAGCCAGGTCGGCACAGCTGTTTCTGATTGGAGATGTAGTTCGCTGGTTTTATACTTTTGTTGTATCTGTAACGGTCTTTAATTATTCAGGAAGTCCCCCTTATCTTGGTATGCTCCTTATTTTTATTGGTTTTCTTCTTCCGAGTGTTTATGCAATTGCAGCTCTTATATTCGTAACTTCGGTGAATAACTTCCAAACTCGTTAACCCGCCCTTAACAGCCGCACATCATCTTCGTGGTATATTCCCTCGATGCCTGAATCAATTTTGATCGTCGAAGACGAACCTGCTTTGCAAGAGACCCTCGCCTACAACCTGAAAAAGGAAGGCTACACCGTCGAATCCGTGGGGGATGGACGCGCCGCGCTTGAATCGGCGCGCAGGCTCAAACCCGACCTGATCGTGCTCGATATCATGCTCCCCGAAATGGACGGGTTCGAGGTGGCGCGCATCCTCCGCAAGGAGATGACCTCCGCCATCCTCATGCTCACCGCGCGCGACGACGAAATTGACCGCGTCGTCGGCCTCGAAGTCGGCGCGGACGATTACCTGACCAAGCCGTTCTCGATGCGCGAACTGATGGCGCGCGTGAAAGCACAACTCCGCCGCGCCCGTCAGTTGCGTGAAGAACTTGGCAAAGCAACAGAACCAACCGCTCACGAAACGCTGACCTTCGGGAATCTTGCCATCAACCTTACCCGCCGCGAAGTCATCCTCAACGGCGAAGTGCTGGCGATGAAACCAAAGGAATACGAATTGCTCCTGTTCTTCGCCGAGCACAAGGGACAAATGCTCTCGCGCGAATTCATCCTCGAACGCGTCTGGGGCTGGGACTACATCGGCGACAGCCGCACGGTGGATGTGCATGTGCGGTGGCTGAGGCAGAAGATCGAAGCCGACGCCGCCAACCCGACGCGGATTGTCACGGTGAGGGGCGGGGGATATCGGTTTGAGGGGTAATTGGTAAATGGTAATTGGTAATTTGTACTGCGTATTGCGTATTTCGTAATGACCCTTTATTTTGTTCTCGGCCTCTCGCTTTTGATGATGCTATGGTTGGGGTGGCGATATTGGCGTTTGCGTCGTGCCGTGGGCGAATTGACCGCCCAAATGGAGCGCGGCGAAGAACTCGTTGAATCCACAAGCGAACTTGGTCAACTTGCGAGCCTACGCAACACGCAACACGCAATACTGCGCGCACAACTCGCAACCTCCCAATCCGAGCACGCCAAACTCTCCGCCATTCTCGACCAACTCACCGACGGCGTTCTCATTGCGGACGCGGACGGACGCGTCCAGTTTGCCAACCCTGCCGCGGAAAAACTTTTTGGCTCGCCGCTCGCGGGACGTTCGGTGGCCGAGGCCATCCGACACCATTCCCTCGTGGACGCGTGGCGGCGTTGCCAGCAAACCACGCAATTGCAAAGCGAATCCGTGGAACTGCCCGCCAGCCGTCAGTTTTTGCAACTCATCGCCATCCCCGATACGCACGCGGGCGGAAGCCTCCTGCTTATTCAGGATTTGACGCGCGTCCGACGACTCGAAACCGTCCGCCGCGACTTCATCAGCAATCTCTCGCACGAACTGCGGACTCCGCTCGCCTCGCTTAAAGCGCTGACCGAGACCCTGCAAGACGGCGCGCTCGCGGACCTCGAGGCGGGTCCGCGTTTCCTGGGCCGAATCCACACCGAGGTGGACGCGCTGACCCAGATGGCGCAGGAACTGCTCGACCTGTCGAAGATCGAGTCGGGACAGATCGCCCTCGTCCTGCGAAAGGTGGATCCGTTGGCCGTGCTCAAATCCGCCGCGGATCGGATGCGGTTGCAGGCGGAACGCGCGGGCGTGAATCTGACCGTCGAAACGGCGACCCCGCCAAATGTCCAGGCAGACGCGGCGCGGCTCGAAGGGGTGCTGGTCAATCTCATCCACAACGCGGTCAAGTTCACGCGGCGCGGCGGTTCGGTCACGCTGTCTGCCAACGCGGACGGTGAGTCGGTCGTCTTCGCGGTGCGGGATTCGGGCGCGGGCATTCCGTCCGACGACCTGCCGCGCATCTTCGAGCGTTTCTACCGCGTGGACAAATCCCGCGCGGGGAGCGGCACGGGGCTGGGGCTTTCGATTGCGAAGCATATCGTGGAGGCGCACGGCGGGCGAATTTGGGCGCAGAGCCGCGAGGGGCAGGGGAGCGTGTTTTGTTTTTCGATCCCTATTGGATGAGACCGTCATTGCGAGACGCCGTCCTGAGCGGAGCGTAGCGCAGTCGAAGGACGAGCGTCGAAGCAATCTCCTCCACGGCGCGGAGATTGCTTGGTCTCGATACGGCCTCGGAGTACCTCGGCCTACTCGACCAGCGCTCGCTTGCAAGGACGGGCGTCACTTTTCAAAAATGTTCACAAAATGTTAACTACTTCTTAAGTGCATCTTCACTGGTTTGAAGTATGATGGGGATGAAGTAACGGAGTTCGAATGACACTTTTTCTTGCCCTGATCCTGCTTGCGATGTTCGTCGTTTTCGGTGTGGACGTGCGCCAGAAGCGGCGCGAGTACACGCGCAAAGATCGTTCATAACATCATCTCACTCTCCTTCCTCTATTATCACATCCCGCCCTCCGAAGGCGGGATGTGGCGTTACTGATGGAAGATCTTTACCCATCGTTAACCTGTTGTTCGACGATCTTTAACCAGTTCGATGGCTTTTCCGTAGACGCTGGGACGATTTACGGATACACTTTGCAACATGGAAAAACACATTCTTGTCACCAACGATGACGGCGTGCTTGCGCCTGGCCTGCTTGCTCTCGCGCAGGAAATGCGAAAACTCGGAAAGGTGAGCATCCTCGCGCCTGACCGCAACTGGTCGGGCGGCGGGCACGTCAAGACCCTCGACCGTGCCTTGCGCGTGAAGGAGTATCGTCTCGCGGACGGTTCCCCCGCCTTTGCCAGCGACGGCGCGCCGTCTGATTGCGTCTCGCTCGGTATCCTGGGCTACTTCAAGGAAAAGATAGACCTGGTCGTTTCGGGGATTAACGTAGGCGCGAATCTCGGCCATGACGTGACCTATTCTGGCACTGTTACCGCCGCGATGGAGTCGGTCATCATGGGCGTACCTGCGGTGGCGGTTTCGCTGGAGGCGCTGGAAAATCACCTCGGCGAAATGGACTTCCAACCTGCCGCGCTCGCGGCTCGCAAGGTGGTGGAACGCGTCATGGAAATTGGCCTGGCGCCCGAGATCCTGCTCAACGTCAACGTGCCGTATCTGCCCGCTGACAAAATCAAAGGCGTCCTGATGACCCGCCAGGGACTGCGCGTCTATCATGGACGCCTCGACGAGCGCGTGGACCCGCGCGACAAACCCTACTACTGGATCGGCGGCGACGCGCCGACAGGCGTCCCCGAGCGCGGCACGGACGTGGGCGCGCTGGCGGATGGTTATGTCTCGGTCACGCCCCTGCAACTGGACCTGACCGCCTATCGCACTCTGAGCGATTTGAACAACTGGAACTTACAGGAATCTGCTTCCTAAAAATATACTCCCCCTTGTCCCGCCTCCCGCCCGCGCCCCTTTGGGCGGGAGGTTTGTTTAATTTGGCCTCCCTTTCCTTTCCCCTAACAGGCCCACGTTCTCAAATCTGCAAGGGAGATTGCATAGGTTATTCTGTCCATGTGGTGCGGATTTGGGGAGGGTATGGCGATGAGAGTTTTCCAAAAAATGAAAACGGTCTCGGACGTAATGTCAACGAGACCGTTTTCATCTGATCACGCAAAAGTTCAGGAAGCCAGCAGTACCGTCTCTGCGGACTCGAGACTATCGTACATCGGAATAATGGCGGGAATACCAGTCATCTCCAGCACGTTTTTCACGACCGTGTTTGGTTTCAATAAAACCATCCTGCCGCGGCGGGCAGCCAGCGATTTGGCGTTCAATGTAAGTAATCGAATACCTATGGAGGCGAGGTAATCCACTTCCGATAAGTCCACAAGCACGCGGACGCCATCCCCCGCGCAATAACCGGTGAATTTGGTCTCGATCTCACCCACCCCGAGGATGTCCAATTTGCCAATCAATTTTATGAAGCGGATATTTTTATCCAATTCGCTGTAGTGAAGTTCCATAATTGTCACCTGTTTTACAAAAGTGGGATAAGTATATTTACTTCCATGAAATTTTTTGTTAACAACAGGTTATGGTTTGAGGTGAAACCTGCGGATGTGAATGAGGGTGTTCCAAGCGAGAAGCAGGGTTTATCCTTACAGCGGTATGATTGGGCGTTGACTTATTTAGTGTAATTGGAAATAATTCGCTTAGGGGACCTTCGGTGGACATCCCCCAATTTTCGCAATTGATACTTCTTTCCGCGACAAAAATTATGGAAGTGAAAATGGGGGAACTGAGGGGGTAAATCGTTTACCAAACGTTAACCCATTCTTCCCTTGCCATTAAAAACGGGTTGATAAGATGTCAGCATGAAAACACTAAAGGAGAAAATAGAAATGACCAAATCAGTTCGTCCTCTTGTTTTTGTTGTTGTTGCCTTGAGCCTCGTGCTCGCGGCCTGCGGTTCAGCCACGCCTGCTGAACCTGTCACTGTGGTGGAGACCAAGGTGGAGACCAAGGTGGTTGTCGTCACCCCCACTCCCGATGCGTCCATGCCCGAACCCCTGCCTGCCGGTTCCGTTCAGATCAACGGCGCGGGCGCGACCTTCCCCCTGCCTGTTTACACCGAGTGGACCTACGCCTACTCCTATGTTGATCCCTCTGTCGTGATCAACTATCAGGGCATTGGCTCCGGCGGCGGCAAGAAGGCCATTGTTGACGGCACCGTTGATTTCGCCGGTTCCGACTCCCTGGTGAAGGATGAAGAATACACCGCTGGCAAGGACCTCCAGATGTACCCGATGCTGGCTGGCGCGGTGGTCGTGATCTACAACTTCACACCCGCCAAGGAATATCCCGCCGATTTCAAGGCCCCCAAACTGGTCCTGGATCGCCAAACGCTGGTTGACATCTACAACGCCAAGATCACCAAATGGAACGACCCGGCCATCGCCGCGCTCAATCCCGAACTGGCTGACTATCTTCCTGACGCGTCCATCACCTCCGTGCATCGCTCCGACGGTTCCGGCACGACCGAAATCTTCACCAAAGCCCTGACCTCGTTCAGCCCGGACTGGACAGCGGGCGGCGCTTCCTCCGTCGAGTGGCCGGTTGACAAGGCCGGTACTGGCGTGGGCGGCAAGGGCAACGCGGGTGTGGCGGCTTCCGTCATCAACACCCCCAACTCCCTCGGCTACGTGGAACTTTCCTACGCGGTCTCCAACGACCTGGCCTATGCCGATATGATCAACAAGGCTGGACAGAAAGTCGCCGCCAATGCCGCGAGCGTTGAATCCGCCATGGCCGACTTCGCGGGCGGTTTCAGCGACAAACTCACCGCCGATATCGTCGACGCGGGCGGCGCTGACTCCTACTCGATCGTTGGTTACACCTACATCGTCCTGCATACCACCAGCATGACGGACTGCGTCAAGGCCCAGAAACTGCTCGAGTTCCTGCAGTGGGCGCTGACCGATCCCTCCGCCACCAAGCGCGCCGGCGACCTGGGCTACTCCGTCCTGCCGGATGCTGTCCGTGAACAGGTCTTTGCCAAGTTCGGCGAAGTATCCTGCAATGGCCAGCCGGTATTGAAGTAATTCCTTCCGAACAATTCCCCCGTCCCCTGGAGGGCCTCGCCAATGGCGGGGCCCTCCAAAGCATGTCATCCCATAGAAACAAGGACGTTTCCCTGTGTGTCGGGACAACACACGGCGCAAACTTCCTCGGTTCTATTGCGTAGGGAAAAGTGATGAAACCGAATCCTTTGAATATTTTCCTGAAACGCGTTCGGGAAGCCTCCCAGCACGGCGACATCCCCTGGCAGGTCATCCTGATCCTGTTCTCCATCATCGTGATGGCCCTGGCGCTTGCCATCGGCTGGACTCTGTGGCGCGAATCGGCCGCGGCCCGCACGACATTTGGCTGGAATTTTTTGCTTCCCACCTCCGACCCGAACTGGGACCCGGTGAACGACAACTTCAAGGCCTGGCCGTTCATCTATGGCACTTTGTTGACCTCCATCTCCGCCATGCTCCTGGCGCTCCCCGTTAGCCTGGGAATTGCCATTTTCCTGGCGGAACTTTGCCCCGAATGGCTCAAACTTCCGCTCAACTGGCTGATCGAATTGCTGGCCGCCATTCCCAGTGTCGTCTATGGCCTGTGGGGAATCTTTGTTTTTGTGCCATTGGTCGTGTCGCCGATTGCGGATGCCCTGTTCACCGGCTTGGGCGGCCTGCCCCTGGTGGGCGGGTTGTTCGCCGGACCGGTTCCTGCCAACGGCGCCTCCCGCCTGGCCGCGGCCTTCATCCTGACCATCATGATCACTCCCACCATCACAGCAGTTTCGCGCGATGTGCTTCAGGCCATCCCCGGCAGCCAGCGCGAAGCCGCAATGGCATTGGGTTCCACGAAATGGGAATCCATCTGGCAGGTGCTCCTGCCCTATGGACTCTCCGGCATCCTCGGCGCGGTCATCCTCGGCCTCGGACGCGCCCTCGGCGAGACGATGGCCGTGACGATGGTCATCGGCAATTCCATCGAAGGCTCCGCGTCCCTGTTGCGGCCCGGTTACACCATGGCCAGTATCATCGCCAATGAGTTTGCCGAAGCGGTCTCCATGCTGCACTCGCAGGTCTTGACCGAAGTGGGGCTGATCCTGTTCTTCATGACGCTCATCTTGAACTGCATTGCCCGCCTGCTGGTTTGGCAGGTGGCGCGGCGCACCCCGCAAGAGGCGCGCACATGACCGCCTCCACGCACTTCCAGATCTTGATCGAGAAAAACCAGGCTAAATTAAGCGCCCGCCGCAAAGTGACCAACGCCGCGATGCTCGCGCTCACCGGCCTGATGACCCTGCTGGCGCTCGTCCCGCTGTTTTGGATCGTGGGATACGTCATCTACAAAGGCGGGCAGTATATCAACCTGGATTTCTTCATCAACCTGCCGCGGCCGCTTGGCATGGAGGGGGGAGGCGTCCGTCATGCCATTGAAGGCACGCTCGTGATTACCGCGCTGGCGGCAGTCTTTGCCGTTCCGCCGGGCATCCTGGCCGCGTTCTACGCGGCGCGCTACCCGAATACCCCGCTGGGAATTGCCCTGCGCTTCAGTACGGACGTGCTCTCCGGCGTCCCATCCATTGTGATCGGTTTGTTCGCCTATGCCATCATCGTCAAGCCGATGGGAAATTATTCCGCGCTGGCAGGCGGCCTTGCCATGGCCTTCCTGATGCTTCCCACCATCATCCGCACCACGGAGGAAATGATCAAACTCGTTCCGCACAACCTGCGGGAGGGATCGCTGGCCCTCGGCGCGGCGGAATGGAAAACCTCGATCAGCGTCCTGTTTCCCGCCGCCCTGAATGGGATCGTCACGGGATTCCTGCTGGCGCTTGCCCGCGCCGCCGGGGAGACCGCGCCCCTGCTGTTCACAGCGCTCGGCAATGAACGCTATGACATCGGGACCATCCTCAATAACGGCATCGCTCAAAAGCAGGGCGTTTTTCAAATCCTCGGACGGATTGTTGACCAGCCTGCCGACTCCCTGCCGTTGACTCTCTGGAAATACGCCCAAATGCCATACCCCGAACGCGTCGCTCAATCGTGGGCGGTGGCGTTGGTATTGATGATCCTCGTCCTCCTGGTTAACATTTTTGCTCGTTTGTGGGTGGAAAGCCGCAAGCGGCGTTTGCAAGGATAGACTTATGAACATCACCATTGAAACCCAAACTCAACTGACTGCGACGGCCATGGCCGAAAATAAAATGGAAGTCCGCGACGTGAACGTGCATTATGGCAAATTCCAGGCGCTGACCGACATCAACATGACGATCGCCGCCAACAAGATCACGGCCATCATCGGGCCTTCGGGCTGTGGCAAATCCACCCTGTTGCGTTCCTTCAACCGCATGAACGACCTGGTTGGCAACGCCCGCGTGGACGGACAGATCCTGCTCGACGGCGCGGACATCAACGCTGCGGGCGTGGACGTGGTGGATGTCCGCCGCCGCGTCGGGATGGTGTTCCAGCGTCCGAACCCGTTCCCGAAATCCATCTACGACAACGTGGCCTACGGTCCGCGCCTGTATGGCATCCGCCGCAAAAGTGACCTGGATGACCTCGTGGAGAAATCCATCAAGCAGGCCGCGCTGTGGGATGAAGTGAAGGATAAACTGCATCAGAGCGGTCTGTCCATTTCGGGCGGACAACAGCAGCGTCTGTGCATCGCCCGCGCGTTGGCCGTGGAACCCGAGGTCATCCTGATGGACGAACCCGCCTCGGCGCTCGATCCGATCTCCACCCTCCGCATCGAGGAACTGATGCAGGAACTGAAAAAGAATTACACCATCCTCATCGTCACGCACAACATGCAACAGGCCGCGCGCGTTTCGGACTATACTGCCATGATGATGATTGACGACCGGCGCGCCGGTATGGTCATCGAATTCGATGAAACGAAGAACATCTTCACCCGTCCCA
>Ga0210044_10008986_pt1 | contig 12311 bp, 13 predicted proteins | sample CryGey13umfilter_2_FD_183959 | JGI IMG/M metagenome (GOLD analysis project Ga0210044, IMG submission 183959) | Groundwater microbial communities from aquifer in Utah, USA - Crystal Geyser 4/9/14 3 um filter (SPAdes) (version 2) | ecosystem: Environmental > Aquatic > Deep subsurface >... | reverse complement strand
GCTCCGTACTCTGAAAAATCCCGTGCAAGCTGGTTAAGATTTGAAGTGATTTAAGAAAACTTATTTCTTTATCCCAGATTTTCCATTGGAAAATCTGCCCTTTTGGCCGACAATTTGTAAGTAAATAAAGATCATATACTTGGTTATACAAAAATCTCGGAATTCCTTATTTGAGTAATATATTTTTCTTACAAATTGCCAGGGGTTAATAAAATTATTTCTGATAATTTAACCTATAATGTTTTTAAAAACATATCAACTTTATAAAGACTCCTACTCCAACCATCCAAAAGAAATTTGGCAATTGATTGTACTAACTTTTATAAACCGTGTCGGCACAATGGTACTTCCCTTTTTAACAGTTTATTTAACAACTGTTTTAAATTTTTCGCTGAAGGATGCCGGAATAATTGCAAGTGCATTTGGTATTGGTTCTATGGGCGGTACATATTTAGGCGGAAAATTAACCGACAAACTAAGCTCACAATTTGTAATAATTAATAGCCTTATCTTCAGCGGTTTTTTACTTATCAGCATTCAATTTGTAAATACATTTTATGCTCTCTTCTTTTTGATCTTAGCTACTTCTTTTTTTGGAGAAGCTTACAGACCTGCAATGATGGCTGCAGTTGGAAATTTTGTCCCAAGTTCTAAAACCGGTAGAACAATGGCGTTCTTAAGAATTGCAATAAATCTTGGTTTTAGCGGTGCAGTTGTTATAGGTGGTTTTATTGCAGCTTCTCTCGGTTATAACTGGCTTTTTTGGATTGACGGTATTACCTGCATTGTTGCCGCTGTCTATTTCTACAGCGTTTCAAGAAACTGGGATAATTACGTAAAACCTGAAGAAGAATACAAAGAAATAAAATTAAATAATAAAATTTTATCTCCATATAAAAATATTAAATATCTTCTTTTTTTAACTGCTACTTTTTGTATGGGTTTTTCTTTTATTCAATGGTTTCACAGTGTACCTGTGTTTATAAAAAGTGAGTGGGGATTTGACGAAAGATATATTGGAATTCTAATGGCAATGAACGGAATATTGATTGTGTTAATAGAAATGCCTCTGATCCATTCAATTGAATCATCTAAAAAAATAAATTTATCCATGATTTTGGGTCTGTCATTAGTTGGATTATCTTTTCTTCCGTTTCTTTTACCAAAAGCATTGATATTGTGTTTTTTAGCAATGTTATTGTTAACAATCGGGGAAATTTTATTTATGCCTCTTAATTCATCTGTTGCATTAAATTTAAGTCCGGCAAATAAACGAGGCAGCTATATGGGTTTTTATTCGATGATGTGGTCGTTAACTCACATTGCTGGCCCTGCTGTTGGATTGGGAATTGTCGGTCTTTTTGGTTTTCCGGCTTTATGGATATTTATTTTATTTATTATTGTTGCAAGTGTACTTATAAATATTAAATTAAAGAATGATTTTGATCAATAATAACCTGCAAAGAAAATGAAACTTGCTAAATGGTGGGAACCTACCGACAACAACAGAATACTTTGTACACTGTGCCCCCGCTACTGTAAAATTGGTGAGGGTCAGCCCGGGTTTTGTTACATAAGACAAAATCACAACGGAAAACTTTATTCTCTCGGTTATGGTAAACCCACAGGTTTTGCAATTGATCCGATTGAAAAAAAACCACTAAATCATTTTCTGCCCGGTACGGAAATTCTAAGTTTTGGAACTGCAGGTTGTAATCTGGGTTGTAAGTTCTGCCAGAACTGGTCAATAAGCAAAGCAAAAACAGACGATATAAATTCAACCGATGCAACACCCGAGCAGGTAATAATGCTTGCAAAAAAGCAATCAGTTCCTTCCATAGCATTTACATATAACGATCCCACAATTTTTGGCGAGTATGTAATTGATATTTCAAAAATTGCAAGAGAAGAAAACATAAAAACAGTAATGGTTACTGCAGGTTATATAGATAAAGATGCAAGAAAAGATGTATATAAATATATTGATGCAGCAAATGTTGATCTTAAAGCTTTTACCGAAAGATTTTATCACAAACTTACCTTCTCTCATTTAAATGATGTGCTTGATACTTTGATATGGCTGAAAAAAGAAACAGATGTCTGGACAGAAATTACTACACTCCTAATCCCCGATGAAAACGATTCAAAAGAAGAAATTAAAAAAGAATGTGAATGGATATTAAAAAATTTGGGCGACTCTGTTCCATTACATTTTACAGCTTTTCATCCGGATTTTAAAATGATTGATAAAAATAAAACACCCGAGCTTACATTGAAAACAGCAAGAGAAATTGCCCTATCATTGGGAATAAAATACTGTTATGTAGGCAATGTTTATAATAGAGAAGGACAAACTACTTACTGCCCAAATTGTAATACAAAACTGATCGAAAGAGACTGGCATAAAGTAAATAGTAATTATTTGTTAAATGGAGCTTGCCCAAATTGCCGGACACAAATAGAGGGTGTTTTTAATTAATCTAATTCGTTATTCATAACAATAATTTTTATTTTAGGATAAAATATTTCAATAATAATCTAGATAATGAAAAAAAACATCTTAATTCTAATCTCAATAATTATTGCATTATTCTTTTTTCTTTTTTTAAATGAATTTATAAAAGCAGGCGCTATATATTTGTTTTACGCAAAAGATATTTCATTTGTTATAAATGGAATTTCTCTTTCATCTGTATTTATATTACCCGAAAATCATAATCTTTATAAAGACCTGATAATTTATTTATTGCCGGTTTTTTCCGTAATAATTTTTATTGAATTATCAGGTGTGTTGTTAAGCAAGATATATAACAATAATATTAGAACAGGATTAATTGTATTTCAAATAATGAATATTGGCTACTTAGTAATTATGATGCTGATAAATGCTGTTTCAGTTCTTGTGTATCAGTTCATATCTACTGATTGGCTTACATTCATTGAAGTTTCAAAATTTTCAACTACTAAAGGATTGCTAATTACATTTTTATTGATTGCTGTTATTTTCACTTACATAAATTTTACATCAAACAGAATTAGAAAATATATAACATTTATTAAAGCTTAAATACGGAGATATATTTTAATGAGATTAAAAAATAAAACTGTTTTTATTACGGGTGCTTCTGCCGGAATAGGAAAAGCCTGTGCAATTGCTTTTGCCAAAGAAGGAGCAAACTTAATTTTATCTGCAAGAAGGATGGATAAATTAAACGAATTAACTGAAGACATTAAGAAAAAATTCGAAGTAAAAGTATTTGCTTTTGAATTGGATGTAAGAAATTTATATAAAGTAAAACAATCAATTTCTTCATTACCTTCCGAATGGAATAAGATTGATATTTTAATAAATAATGCAGGACTTGCCAAGGGTTTCAGTAAAATAAATGACGGCAATATTGAGGACTGGGAAGAAATGATAGACACCAACCTTAAGGGTCTTTTATACGTTACCCGTTATGTTCTGCCTTTTATGATAAAACAAAATGAAGGGCATGTTATTAATTTGGGTTCTATTGCCGGACATCAGGTTTATCCATATGGAAATGTTTATTGTGCAACAAAATTTGCTGTTAATTCACTCAGTGAAGCAATCAGAATGGATACACTTGAACACAATATCAGAGTCACAAATATAGCCCCAGGTTTAGTTGAAACAGAATTCAGTGAAGTACGTTTTAAAGGCGATAAAGAAAGAGCAAAAAATGTTTATAAGGGAATTACTCCATTGGACGGTGATGATATTGCCGATCTAGTTTTATTTGCAGCTACAAGAAAATCACACGTAAATATTAATGAAATAATTGTAACACCAACTGCTCAGGCTTCTGCTACTCAGGTTCACAGAAAAGATTCTTAATTATTATTTAATATTTCTGATAATTCTTTTGCTATATTCTCTCTTTCGTAAATTTCTATTTTGCCAGTAGTTTGATCGGTTGAGTAATCTTTTTCGAATATTTCTTCAGCTGTTTCATTATAGTTAAACATTTTACCAGCATTGGCATTTTCAATAATTTGTTTTACTTCTTCGTTATCATCTCCAAATGCTATAATGGTTTTTCTTATTCTTAAATATTCAAATAATTTTCCGGGTACATGTCTTTTTTCTGAAGCACAGACGAGTAAATAATCTGCGTTATTTAATTCATTAAGCATTTCTGTGTAAGAAAGGAAACCCTTGTAGTTTGTATAATTCGATAATCCAATTTCATTTATTGTTTCCTTTATTAATGGAGCAACAGTACCAATAAATTTTAATTTGATCTTTTCTCCTTCATCAATTTTTCTTTTTAATAATTTCCAAAATTCTTTTGGGTTTTGATAATCAAATATATTACCTGCATGAATAATTACTGTTTCATCATTTTTAGATTTACTAGTTAGGTTAAAAAAATATTTTTCACTGTAGCCCCAATAGAGAATATTCGATTTATTATTTATGAATTTATATTTTTTTACATAATCAGTAAGCATTGTTTTTGTTACAAAAATAGCTTGTCTACAATTTTTTAAAACTTTTTTTTCAAAATGTTTATCAATCGCTAAAGTTAAATTGCTTCTATTAAAATTTTTGTAATATACAACATCAACCCAAGGATCTATAAATACAGGAAAATGTGGAACCTTAAATTTTTTAGAAATTTTATTTCCTATTAAATGCGAAGTATGAGGTGGACCAACAGATATTATTGCATCAAAATTATTTTTCTTTAGAAGTTTCTTTCCTTCTTTTACTGCATAAAAATACCACCCTGCTCTTGCATCGGGAATGAATAAATTCATTCTTATCCAAACCGATATTTTGTGTGTTATACTTTTATTTGATTGTGAAATAGTTTCAGATGCATTTAATCGATCACCTTTAGACTTACCGATAAATTTTTTATAAATATTAAATGGTTCAAAAGTTTTTGTTTTTATTACCTCCAGGCCCTTATCTATTTCATTTAAAAATGAATTGTCTTGTTCGGTAAATGTATCTTTATTTACAGTTAATACACTTGGTTGCCATCCAAATTTTGGAAGATGGTTTATCATCGTCAAAGGCCAATGTAGAGAGGCTTTGCCTGAAGGTGGCCAAAAATATGTAATAAATAAAGCTTTTTTCAATGTTATTGTAATACAGTAGACAAAATTAAATACATATATAATTTAACATCTTTTTGTTATATTATTAAAAATTTAAGGAATAATATATGTTAATATGTATAGCAACTTCAAATCCACCATATATTTCTAAGCAAGAAAAAATATTAGATGAACTTAAAAGAAGAACAATTGATAATCCCTCTGCAATACGACTGATAAATTCTGTTTCCCAAAACTCAGAAATTGATAAAAGACATTTTGTTGTATCTGATGCTGCAGAAAACAATGATAATATTTTTTATTCAAAAAATGGTGATTTCATAAACCCAGGCACAAGAAAAAGATTAGACGAATATAAACATTGGGCAAAAACTTTAAGTAAAAATGCCGTTCAAAAATTATTGGATAAAAACAATATTGTTCCAAACTCAATCAACAGATTAATTACTGTCAGTTGCACCGGATTTTTTGCCCCTGGTCTCGATTATCATTTAATAAATTCTTTGGGATTAAATACTAATATTAAAAAAACTAATATTGGCTTTATGGGATGTGCTGCTTCAGTAAACGCAATAAATTGTGTTAAAGAAGTTTTAAATTCATCTGATGGAAATAAATCTAACATACTATTAATATCATTAGAACTTTGTAGTCTGCATCTCCATACTGAGCCAACAATTGATAATATTATTTCTAATACAATTTTTGCAGATGGCTGTGCAGCAGCGTTTTTTTCTAATTCTCCGGAATATAAAAACAATATAAAATTTAATATTAATAACACTCATTCTGTTTTATTTGAAAAATCTGAAGATATGATGGGATGGGAAATTGGTGATTTTGGGTTTGACATGAAGCTTTCGCACAAACTTCCCAAATTAATTTTATCTAAAGCAGTACCCGAACTGATTAAAATTTTAAACAAAGAAAATATTTCTATTGGAGATATAAAACATTGGGTTATACATCCAGGAGGTAAAGCTATTTTAGATTCTGTGCAATCAGGCTTGAATTTATCTGATGAAGATTTGCAACCATCCAGAAATATATTAAGAAATTATGGTAATATGTCATCTGCAACAATACTTTTTATACTAAAAGAAATTATAGAAACAAGAAAAATTAATAAAAACGAATTATGCTGTATTGCAGCATTTGGTCCCGGTTTGGTAATGGAAGTAGCTTTGTTAAAAGGTAATTAATGTTTTTAAAAAGATCTTTTAAAAAAGAAATTATGGATGATCATTTAATTACCGATGAAAAAATAGACGGTGTATTAAAAGAACTTAAAACAATTAATGTTTTTTTAGGGGGCAACAGAACAACTAAAATTGCACTTGGTTATTTCAATTTTTCAAATTATAAAAAGGTAAAGATTGCAGACGTTGGAGGTGGAGGATCAGACAATTTTAACTTTTTAGAAAATAATTTTATTATTTATAATATTGATCTAAATAAACAAGCTTGCAAATATTCAAATAACAAAAAAAACATTTTTCCTGTTTGTTCTGATGCTAAAAAAATATCCTTGAAAAATAAATCGGTAAACATTTCTAATGCTTCATTGTTTTTTCATCATTTTACTGAAAAAGAAGCTATAAATATTTTAAATAATTTAGATCTTATTACTACAGATGGGATTATTATAAATGATTTGAGAAGAAATATTATAGCACTAATATCTATAAAATTATTAACATTTGTTTTTTCCAAAAGTAAAATAGTAAAAAATGATGCTCCATTATCCGTTCATAAAGGATTTACTAAGTCAGAATTAAAGGAATTATTATCTAAATCGGGTTATAATAATTATATTATAAAAAGAAAATGGGCTTTTCGGTGGATGGTTTTAATAAATTTAAATAATGAAAAAAGATTTTGAAATAACTGTAATCGGGGGAGGCCCATCTGGTTCAACCATATCTTGTTTGTTAGTAGAAGCAGGGTTTGATGTTTGTTTGATTGAAAAAAAACAATTTCCTAGAGAAATAATATGTGGAGAATTTTTATCAAATGAAGTAACAAATATTTTAAAAAAGTTAGGCTTGTTTCAACAATTCTTAGACTTATCTCCTAATCTAATTAATTCCATAACATTTTATTTTAACAATTATAAATCAATAAACTCCCCCTTATATTTTCAAGCTTATGGTATGAAAAGATCTGTGTTCGACAATTTTTTGCTTCAGAATGCAAGGAAATCAGGTGTAATTATATTACAACCAGCAACTGTAATAAATATTACCGGAGAAAAAGGGCAATATGTTTTAAAAATTCATGATGAACAAAAAAACAACAGACTAGTAAAATCTAAAATTATTATTTGTGCTTATGGAAGAAAAAATATTTTGGATAAAACTTTGCCCCGTAATTTTACAGAAACTCAGTCAAATTTAACAGGTGTAAAATTTCATATACCTAACAATTTAATTGATGATTTTAATAATAGTGAAATTAGAATGTATTTATCGGATGGAATTTATTGCGGTATAAATAAAGTAAGTGATAATGAAACAACTGTTTGTTTTTTGGAAAACAGGAATAAACCTGGAGGAATATCAAAGTCACATTTAATAGATTTATTTTTTGAGAAGTATAAATTTTCAAATCCATTAAAAAACAAAATAAAAGAAGAGATGGATTCTATCCTAGTTTATGGTACAGGGAATATTTATTTTGGTGAAAAGGATATTGTTAAAAACGGTATTTATTTTATAGGTGATGCTGCAGGTGTTATAGCTCCATTAGCGGGCGATGGAATTGGAATGGGAATGGAATCTGCTTATTTACTATCAGAAATTTTACAGTTACAGAGAAATGAAAATTTAACGCAAGAAAAAACTGAATTAATTTATAAAAAATATTGGAAAAAATTATTCGGTGAAAGAATAAGAACTGCTTTATTATTACAAAGAATTATTATGTTTAAAATCAGTAGAAGAATTTCCTATAAGATAGCAAGTGCTTATCCTGATATTATAAGATTATTAATTAAAAGGACAAGAAATAAAAAATGTAAAAATAATTAAGAATTTATTTTAAAATATATTCTTTTATATTTGCAACTATTCAAAAAATTGTATATTTATTGAACAATGAAAATACAAGCAAAAAGCATAGATAAATTTGTAGTAATTGGGGATAAGATACTTATCAGGCCTCAAGATGCTTCAGAAAAAACATCAAGCGGGCTTTATCTGCCTCCGGGTGTTTCTGAAAAAGAAAAAGTACAGAGCGGATATGTAATTAAAGTCGGTCCGGGTTATCCTATTCCAGTGCAAAATGAAGATGAACCTTGGAAAGATAATGAAGAACAGATAAATTACATCCCCTTACAAATAACAGAGGGCGATTTAGCTATTTTTCTTAGAAAAGATGCTTATGAAATAAATTTTGAAAGCGAAAAATTTATAATAGTCCCACAGACCTCTGTATTAATGGTAATTAGAGAAGACGATTATTTAGGATAATTTTATTTGTAATAGTAATATTTCATTACTCCCACCAACTTAATATTTTAAACCTAGATGATTTAATTTTTATGTTAATATTATTGATTGCCTGGCTACTATAGTATAATTTTGCATTACCTGTTGCTTGCATATCCACACTATTACCAACAAATATTGATGAACCAATTATACCTGAATTACCAGTAGTTTTTGTCTCAATAGATGACTGCCCATAAGTAATTACAATTCCATGAAAAGTGAAATTTCCGCTCATATCTAAATTTCCGTTTACTATTAAAATTCCATAGCCATATGCACTGCCGGTAAAATGTATATCTCCTGAAGCATATGTAATTTTAGGTTCTGAAAAAGTACCGAATACACTTCCGCTTGAATATGTACCTGAAGGTATTGTTATATCAGCAGCAAATATTAAATTTTGCGTAAGTTTTAACCAGTTGGTTGTATCTTCAACAACTTTAACACTTGGTGGACCTCCTTCACCTTCAATTGCATTGCTTATTTTAGATTTTAAATTATCAACTATAAAAGTACTATCAGCCGGTGAATCAACACCAATCCCAGGAAGATCCGTACCTGGAATCTCACTGCCATTTATGTCATGGTCAAAACCATTAATATCAATATTTCCATTTAAATTAAGAGAAATGTTACTACTGGAAACCCGAACAGCCGAATTTACATTTGGTAATATTATTCCATCTCTTCTAGAAGTTACAATTGTTGTATGATTTACATCCTGAAAATGACTTACAGATTTAATTGTTAATAAAGTATCAACACCATAAATATTTATATCATAGCTTCCCCCCATTAAATCATTGTCTGAAAATTTTCCAAATAAATCTTTATCTCTTCTTAATTTTTCCAGATATATTTCTATACTGGAATTAGCAATTAATCTTGCTTGTGTTTTTTTAAAAGAATTGATTGTTTCATCTAATCCTAAATCAGAATTTTTATTCAAGTTTATAATTAATATTGAGGTAATAATTGAAAACCCGATTGATAATATTAATATAACTTTTCCCATTTAAATATTCCTGGGATTTATTGAGAGTTCCCAATATGTAAAAAGATATTTCTTATTTGTTTCTAAGCCAACAGGTTCAGGGGATTCAATCCACATTTCAGCTGTTATATATTTTATACTGTCTAAATCTGTTGTAATAGAACCATTTATTTTTTTATAAATAAATTTTAAATCAGTTATACCAAGTGATGGACCTTTAGAAGTATCTCCATTTACTATTCTATATAAAATTTTATCTCTAGGATTTTCTGTATATAAAACTGCTAGTGAATCACTCAAGAAATATGATACTGTATCAACCACACTATTGGAATCAATATCAGCAATAAATTTTATTTTTTGTTCATTTGCGATCAGTATTGAATAGCCGCTATTATTGAAACCAATTTTTCTAAGATCATTTTCAAGTATATCAGAAAGTGTTTTAGCATTTGAAATCAGACTTAATTCTGAATTTGATTTAAATCTCATATCTGTTGAATAAACATTTAGATTCGATATTCCAAGTATTATAAAACCTGCAATTACTAAAGCCCCTAATAAGTCTATTATTGTATCCATTATTTTAAAGTAAATATAAATGAAAGGTTAATTGGATAACTTAAGTAAGTGTTTGTAACTGTAACATTAACCTTCTTATAAAATGTTGGTGTTGAATTAATATCATTTGGGTCATTTTCTTTAACATATTGAACTTTACAGGTTACTTCGTAACCTTCAGCATGAGGTGCATCTATATCTCTTATAAAATTATTATAATCATCAATGTCGTTATAATTTGGATAGACTTCACCGGTTTCCGGTCCTAAATTTTCTGGGTTGGTTAAACTTTCAACATTTGTTGTTGGAAATTCCGTTGTTGATTTATCAAAGCTTTTAACTTTTATTTCTTCTAACAGATCATCAGCAAGTGAGATTGCAGTTAAACTAATTTTATTTTCTACATCTACGGTAGAAGTTTGCAATATTGCACTGTTAAATCTTAATGAAGTTAAAGATAAAATAGACAAACCACCGATCGCTAACATTGATTGTATATTATTCATAATTTTTTTTAACAATTATTAATATTTCAATAGTAGTAAAGCAATAAGTATGCCTTTAATTTTTAATAAAATTAATTAGATTTTTAATGCTATTGAAATGAAAATTCTGGTGAGGGTGGTTCTACTAAAAAAATGGCGACAATTTTGACGTCAAAACTGTCGTTGAACAATTAATTTTCTTTTCGAATTTGTTGAAGGCGTCTTTGTAATGTTCGTTCACTTATTCCTAAAATTGAAGCAGCTTGTTGTACATTTCCATTTGTGTGTTTCATAATTTTCTTTATATAATTTATAACTGCTTCATCAATAGTTGAAAAATTATTTTCATCTGCTTTTATATTATTATCTAATTTTGCACCCTTTTCAGGAATTTCAATTTCTGAAATTAATGATTGATCATCAGTCTTTGCTACTGCATTAAGAACTATATTTTCAAGCTCTCTAATATTTCCGGGGAAAGTGTATTCTTTCAAGTTTGAAAGTATATTTTCACTAAATCCTTTTATATTTTTTTTATAAATTTTATTACCTACAGAAAGGAAATGATCCAACAAAGTAACAATATCTTCTTTACGGTTTCTTAAGGGAGGTAAATTTATATATCCTCTTGTCAGCCTGTAATAAAGGTCATTTCTAAATTCTTTTCTTTTTATTGAGTCAATTAAATTTTTATTTGTGGCAGCAATAATTCTTGTGTCAAGTTTTATTGGTGATGAACTGCCAAGACGGTAAATTTCGTTATATTGAATAGTTCTTAGTAATTTTCCCTGTAGTTCTTTTGACAGATCACCAATCTCATCAAGAAATATTGTTCCTCCATTTGCAGCTTCAAAGTAACCCTTCTTTACATTTGAGGCACCCGTAAATGATCCTTTTTCGTGACCAAAAAGTTCACTTTCAAAAAGATTGGGTGAAATTGACGCGACATTTACCTGAACATATGGTTTATCTTTTCTTTGAGAATACTCGTAAATTTTTCGTGCAATTAAATCTTTACCAGTTCCGGTTTCACCGGTAATTAAAATTGTTTCATTAGTTGGTGCAAATATCTTTACTAATTCAAAAACCTTTAACATTTCTTTTGAATTTGTAATAATATCTGGAAACTCAGTTTTTAATTTTTTGTCTTCAATTTCGTCGTGCTTTCTTAATAGATCGCGTTCAAGTGAAAGAAGTTTCTTTTCCAGCGCTCTTTTTATTGTAAGGTAAAGTCTGTCTAAATCAGGTGGTTTGGTAATAAATTCATACGCCCCCCTGTTTGTAGCCTCAATAGCTAATTTAACATCTTCTAATGCTGTAAGCATAATTACTGGTATTTGAGGATACTTTTGGTTTATTTGTTCCAATAAATCCAACCCGTTTATTTGCGGCATATAAATGTCAAGAATTATCAGATCAATTTTTTTTCTTTTTAAAAAATTTAAAACTTGAAGAGGATTTGATTCAATTGTTACATCTTTATATCCTTCATCATTTAATAAATTTTGAAGAAGATTGAGATATGAGACTTGATCGTCAACTATTAGTATCGAGCTGCTGTTCATTTATGTATTTATTTCTATAATAAAAAAATACTGAAGTTCAATATAAACAAGACATAAATAAATTTATACATATTTTACAGTAATTAATTTTTAATTGACAAAAATTATAGGCAAAAGATATATT
>Ga0210044_10008985_pt1 | contig 12311 bp, 14 predicted proteins | sample CryGey13umfilter_2_FD_183959 | JGI IMG/M metagenome (GOLD analysis project Ga0210044, IMG submission 183959) | Groundwater microbial communities from aquifer in Utah, USA - Crystal Geyser 4/9/14 3 um filter (SPAdes) (version 2) | ecosystem: Environmental > Aquatic > Deep subsurface >... | reverse complement strand
GAATGTACTGACCCGTGGCAAGGATTATATAAAGGTCGGTATCATGCATGGACCTGTGATTTTGGTGATAGACCCGAAGGCTGTGGAAGTTCTGGCGCAACAATCGCCGGTCGTATTGCCGAGTGGACAACTACTCCTGGAGTTTGGGTGGCGTGGCAAAATTCGTTAGCAAGTTCGTGTTCAGTTTGTACAAGTGATAGTTCGTCGTATTCGTGTCCTAAGGGGGACAATTTGCGACTAGAATTTTATCGTGAAAATGGAACAAAAATTGGAGATGGATGGGCAAACGAATGTAATCCTCAAGCATATTAATATGCAGGGGACATGGAAACAACGTGGACGGCAAAAGTAGTTGGATTGCCAGCGGATTATATTTGCGATTATTTTACTTTTAGAGATATCACCTATCCCGATACAAATGGAGATTGCCAAGAAGATATTCCAAACGTAAATGCAGATTCGGGAATTTGGGCTTTTGTGAAAAAAAATGTAGCCATTGAAAATAATGATTGGTGGCAAGCAGTAAATGGAGGAGTTCACGCAAATGGAAAAATAAATATTAACAAAATACCTAGTTCGGAGGATTTAGTTTTGGGACGTGGGTTAGTTTCTGCTGTTGTGCCAACAATTAATGTTTCATTGGGAGATTATGGGGAAAATGGATTCAACTGGGGAATAGATAATTTAAATAAAGAGATGTTCGGTTACAAAACGGATATTTTTGACGAAATACAATCTAGTTCAAATTGGAATAAAATTACGTCAAATATAAACAGTTTTGCAAGCAAAAATTCGCCAATGTATTTTGTATCAGAGTTGTCATTAACAATCGATTCAGAAGTTAATTATGATGAAAATAAGATTGTGGCTGTTATGTTTTCTGGCGCCAGTAATAAATTAATTATAAGAAGCAATATATATGACGTTTCTGCAGACAAGAATAAAAGTTTAGTATTTTTGGTAAATGGTGACGTTGAAATTTCTTCTAATGTTTCAAACATTGATGCAGTAATTTATTCAACAGGAAAAATTATAATTGAATTGGCGGGGATTAATAATGATGATCCTTTGCGGATTAATGGTGGACTTTATGGAAACGAAGTTGTATTTAAGAGAGATTTGAAGACGCTTTTGAATTATAGTGCGAAACCTGCTACGCAGGTTTCGCAGACTGTAAATGCAATAAACAATGGTAACAATAACTTAAATAATGGAAATAACGGAGGCAACAATAATAATTCCAATTTTGTTGCGACATTTCCTTCGGAAATGTCGCAACCTAGCATCTTCTGGATAGTTCGCGATTAGTCTTCACTTCCCTTCTAATACTGCCAATATTTCTGTTTTAATTTGTTCTGGAGTTAACGTATCTTTAATTAAATACCCATCAGAGCCAATATCAAAGGCTTTTTCAATCGTTGTATCTTTTGCAAGTACAGTCATAAGATATACTTTAATGTTTTTTGTAGCCGAATCTGACTTTAACTTTTCCAAAACCTTTATTCCATCAATTTTAGGAATCATAAGATCTAAAAGTATCATATCCAAATCTTTATTTTCATTAACTAATTCTAAAGCTTTTTCTCCATCTTCTGCTTGCAATACCTCAAATCCTTCACTTGCAAGATATTCTGAGTAAACAAATCTCAACGATTCCTCGTCCTCTACAATTAAAATTTTGTATTTTCTATTCATATAGTATTTACTTTAAGCCATCAAATCAAAATAAACAAGATTGGATTTGGATAAATTAAAGATCTGGATTTGGATGGCGTGTGTAAATGGATTAGGACTATTGATGACAGGAGGGCCCCGCAGACCCGATGCATAATTTATTAAGAAATTTTCAATACCTGTTGATATCGGGGCGAGGGACAGGAAGTCGATTCGGCGAACTTCCGTACTCATGGCAGCAATAGTCCTAATCCTAACGACAGAAATCCTATTTTGCTTCTTTTTTAAGTATCGTAAACCAAAATGTGCTTCCTTTGCCTACTTCGCTTTCAAATCCTATTTTCCCGCCCATTTGTTCAATAATTCTTTTTGATATATAAAGTCCTAATCCTGTACTTGCTCCTAAAACTTGTTGTTTTAATCCTTCACTCGCTCTACTAAATTTCTTAAACAGCCTTGAACGTTCTTTTTCGGGAATTCCTGGACCCGTATCTTTTACTGAAAATTTTATGAATTTTTTATTTTCCGAAACGGAAATTGTTATGCTGCCCTTTTTCGTATATTTTATTGCATTACTAACAAGATTATCCAGAACTTCGTTTAATCTATCTATGTCGGTGAATATTTCTTTTGTTTTACTTTCTTTAAATAGCAACTTTATATCTTTTTTTATCGCAATTTCGTCAAATTCACCAATTACGTCTTTGATTATTTTATTTAAATCTCCTGTTTTTGGATTTACTACTAGGTCTCCATTTTCTAATCGCGAAATATCTAAAAGATTGCCGACAATTCTTGATAATCTTTTTACTCCTGTTTGCGTTTCTTTTAATAAATGTTTTTGATTTTCATCAATTTTATTTTGCATTGTATGTTCAAACATCCATAAGTTAGTTTTTACTATGGTTACTGGTGTTTTTAGCTCGTGAGATGCAATAGAAATAAATTCATCTTTTTGATTGTCTAATTCTACTTCTGTTGTAATGTCTGATAATGATATTACGCATTCTTTTGTGTCGGAATTAACTATAATGTTGTTGAACCTTAATTTAAAGTATGTGGGCTCTCCTACTTCGTTAATAATGCATATTGGTTCATTTATATATTCTGGCATGTTGTTTTTGCTTTTGAACGCAAAAGCTCTAATATTTATTTTTGTTTTGTTGTCTATGCTTAATAAATTTATGTATTTGTCTACATCTTTTCCAAGTATTTCTTCTTTTGAAATGTTAAAAGTTATTTCTGCGCTAGCATTAAATACGGTAACTTTATAGTTTTGGTCTATTGAAAATATTGTTTCTGCCACTTGAAATAATATTTCTTGTATTCGTTTTCGTTCTTTGTTTAGCTCAACATTATTGTTATACAGCCCTTTTGCAATTTGTTGTAATAAATTTTCAGATTTTGTGATTGATGATTGCATTTGATGAAAATAACTTATTAATTTAATCGACAAAACGAAATTCTATCATATGTAAAAAGGCAGATACTATTTCAGATTGTCTGGCATTTCGCTTTTATCGAACTTGTTGTCTAGTTTTTTTATGGCTTGCTTCGAAACCTCTATTGACGCTTTTCCAAATAAAGTGGCATATTGATCAATTAAATTTTGTAATACCGTTTTTGGATCTCCTTCAATCACAACCTGATTATTCTTAACTGATAAATTCTCAACAAGTGATGTCATTTGAATCGAAAGGTTTTTTCCTATTATCTTTTCTTGCTCTTTGGTAATTGTAAGAATTATTTTTTCATATAAATCAAGTTTTTGTGTCATTTTAGTTTTTCATTTGAACTTATTTTGTCAACTACCTCCCCAAATTGGAGAATTGCTAGGGACATAGATGCTAACGCTACAGAATAGAATAAATCCACCCAATTCGCATTGTAATAAGTTTCTTGTCCTACTGTATATAAGAAACAGTAATCTGTGATAAATTGAATAAAATAAGCGATCAACAAAAAAATCACTATCTTTTTCATTTGTCCTCCAAGATAATTTTTTGTTGTAAAAAGTGTGATTATTCCTATTGATAGTGTAATCGCGTAACCAAGGGGATATCCAAGATCAAATATTAATTTAACTGGATTTGCAGTATCTATTCCTTGTTTTAAAAACAGATAATATGCGAACAAGAGCATAAGGGATGGAACAAAAATCGCATTCAGTTTATTTTTGAGTTCTTTTAGACTAACAATCGCACCAGAAGCTTTTGCTAAGAAGATCATAGCAATTGAATATAGAGGAATAATCATAAAATAGAAAATATCTGCTAGTGATGGATATGGTATTTCAACTTTATACCATATGTTGTAAATACTCCATATCGTTACAGCCAACCACTCCATTATTAACCCAAAAGATAGAAATATTATTGCTTTTCCAACAAGACTATTTAGTCCGCCCCACTTTTTTGATATAAATAGTCCATTAATTCCTCCTATTAGTCCTATAATTCCATATGAAATATTAAACCAGTATGCTTGATCTGTGAAAACTAATCCAGACAAATGAAGATAAGCCCACCAAAGTGATAAAAAAATCAAAGGGAAAATAAAAAACCAAAACGATTTTTTCACAATCATATATTATTTAACTTTACATTAAATATTAATCAGATTCAACTAGCCACAATTATTGATATAGCAACAATAATCAATAATATACCAATGTACTGTATTTGATAGATTTTTTCTTTTAAAAATAATTTTGCAAGTATTAAAGATGGTAATGAGAATGCTGCACTAAGTATTGCAACAATGCTTCCATTTGTTGAAAACTGGAATCCCCAAGTAAATGATGCGTATGCTAATACATCAAATGAAGCAATGACGCAGATTGCTTTTAATAAATTTCTATTGATTAATGTTACTGAAATCCTCTTGTAAATTGTGTAAATATATATGGAAACTGACGCAACTGATCTAAGTATGAGTAACATTAAAAATGTATTTTTGTTTGCTGTGAATTGGTCCCAGTATGGAAACCATATTGAAAAAATTAATACAGCTCCAAGTACAAAGTTTAGTCCCTTAGCCTTTTTTATTTTTATATGAATATTTGAAAATGTATTTTCTACAGAGGCTAGCCAAATTCCACCTAGAGCAATTATTAATAAAAATATTTTTAGAAATGTATATGATTCTTTAAATACGAATATAAATATAATAGTTGCGAATGCAGAATATGATGCAAATATCGGACTCATTATGCTAACTTTTCCAATTTCTAATGATTTATAAAAAAGTAGATATCCAAGAGCTTCAAATACCCCAAATATTAAAAGTGATATGAAATCAGGAAAATTAAGGTTTATTTCTAGAGAATTGGAATTATTAGTTAATATGAATAACATCGCAACTGGAATTATTCCAATTAATTGAACCCAAAAAATAAGTTTTATTGCACTAACATTATTTGTCATCGACTTTTTTGCAAAAAAGTCAGCTACACCCCAGCCCAGCATTCCGCCTAATCCACCGATTATTGCTATTAATAAATTTGTTTTCATTACTTTTCAAATGTATTGACTTAGAATTACTGCAAATCCGCCATCATGCCCAACACCTGCTTTGTGGATTTTCTCATTTGAAAAAATGATTTTAAGTCCGAGTAGTTCTAGTTTTTTGATTATTTCAAATGTACTAATATTGGCTGATGGATATGTTTTTCCACCATTGCCCCATGTTGTACATTCAACTAAAGCTGATGTTAAGAAAAAATCGCCTTTTTTTAGTGTTTTTCTAATTACGCCTTCTAGCAATTCAAAATATGAGTTTCTGGAATCTGTTATTGAATCAATTACAAAATGCATCATATAAAAATTATAGTCTGTATATTTTATTGGAGGTTCAAAAATTTGCTCCGACTTTTCCATTACATCAACATATGCAATTGGGCTTTTCGATCTTAATTCATTCAGTTTTTGTAATCTCCTTTTTAGTTTCTCACTATCGAAATGTTCTTTTTCAATTCGGAAAACTTCCTTAATGTAATCCTCCCAATAATTGATATCACTGTTTGACAAAATCTCCCTGTTAGTTGAATCATAGTCGGATAATTGTATTTCATCAAAAAGATAAGTGAATGGAATTAAAGGTGCTAATATAGGTCCTGACGAAATTTCAACGGCTTTTAAATTCTTATGCCCACTATCCTTTAAAATTTTTGTACATGCTATATACTGTCTCAAAAGCCATTTGTTTTCTTTCCAAACAGGTGTTGATTTTGGATCTTTTGGCCAAAATTGTTGCAAATATGATTTTGAATTAAGAAATTTAGTTGTCTTTTGACCTTTAGTCATAAATATTCTCACTTGGATATCTTGTACCCCTATTAACGAAATTCATTTCTATGTCTTTTGGTGAAAAAGCTTGTTTAAAATATTTGATTGCTTTGTCTTTATTGAATATTTTGCATGAATACACATCAATACTTACAAATCCCCTTTTTACAAATGTATGAAGACTTATATGTGATTCGGCGATAATTATAAAACCAGAATATCCTCCGGGGTCTTTTCCGCCATCATCTTGATTCCCATCTGTTGCGATAACAAATGGAGGTGTTAAAGGCTTCATTTCTAACACGGCTACTAAACCTTCTAGTGTACTGTAGCAATTTCTCATGCTATCTAGTTGCGATTTGTCACAGCCGTAAAAGTCTAAGGTTAAATGGTATCCGAATTGAATTGTTTTCATTTACAAACTTTCTTTATGTCTAATGTATAACATACTATTGATATTTTCCATAACCTAATTTAAGCTTATTCATCTATTTTGCTCCTATCGCAATTGTTGTTACTGTTACAGAAGGAATTCAACCCCTATTTGTAATCCTGTATGGTGTATTATTAACAATTTTCTTTCCGAAAATAATTAACGAGAACATAGGAAGAAAATCATTATTTCAGAAAATACTAGCAATTGGACTTATGTATCTTGGATTGCAAAGTTTGGTGTGAAGTGCGTTCTAAATTAAGTGGCCCCTTATGTCCTATAGCATTGCGGCGGGAAATTTATTATGATAATATAATAAATCCATGGTGAAGAAGTATTTTTCAATAGTAAAAAACAGAGATCTTACCAACATTAAGGCTAAGCTAATTAGTACCTTTGGCCTTCCTGAAATATCTAAAAAGCTCAGTGTTTATGCTTTTAATGGAAATAATGATGAGATCCACATTGAGTTTAAAGGCAAGGATAAGTACATCACCTACCTATCTAGTGGGGATGATCATGCTCTTATTAAGAATAACAAGTTTATATTTAAGAATCTTAAGGCTTTTTTGAAACTGATTCATAGGCTTGGCTTCAATGAATGCAGTACTGGTGAGATTATTGAGAACATCTTTAAAAGAAATCGGATTGAAATTACTATCTCTAACAACACTTTCATAGGAAATATACTTAGTTTTGAGGCAAGAACCCTTGAAACAAAGAAAATAATAGAAAAGATCCTAGGCAAAAATTATAAAATTGAAGAGGCAGGTAGTATTGGCAAATACACAAAAGAGCTCGAAATACCTAGAAAACCTCTTATTAATCATTTTAATGTTGTTAATGAAGATATTGTTAAATATGCGGATTCAGTCGGTCTAGACATAAGGTCATTTGAAAGTACGCTTCAATCAAAAATTGAATCTTTTTCAAATGATTACTCTTCGTATGAGGAGCCTTATTTGGAGTTAACCAAAGGTAACCTGCTTGAAAGTACAGCTAACAGTAATGACCTTATACTAAGTCCTGTGTCAATTATCATTCCTTGTTATAACTCGGAAGATACAATTCTCCAAACATTATTTTCAATAGAAAGTCAGAATTTAAATAAAGCGTATCTTAAAAATGTTGAAGTAGTTGTGGTAGATGACGGGTCGAAAGTACAGATATTCAATATTATAGATCCTTACATAAGCGAATTCACTTTTAAGCTAAATATGATAAGACTATCCAACAATAAAGGATTATCTACAGCACGAAATATAGGAATAAAAGCTATCACAAACGATATTTTAATTTTTATAGACTCTGATATTATTCTCTCAAAAAATTATATAAAAGAGCACGTTATAAGATCATCAATGATTCCTAACGCTATTTTTATCAGTTTTAAAGAGAATATTGAGAAAAATAGTGAATTAAATAGTATAGATAGAATTAAAAAAGGAGTAGATGCTTCATTAAGTTGCGATGATTTAAGAGTCAACCGACATATAGAAAAAGGAAAAGTAGGTGTTGTTAAGGCAGAAAAAAGTATCGACACAGAAATACTTGCTGACACAAACTATTTTAAGGACTTAGGATATGGGAGAAGAATAGGCGTTCTCGATTTACCTTCAATGGTTATCGGTCACAATTTTTCAACACGTAAAAAAATCTTAGAAGAAATTGGCGGTTTTTCTAATTATTTTAAAGGATGGGGCATGGAAGATTCATATTTTGGTGCAAAAGCAATCGCAAACGGAAACTTTATTATTCCGGTTATTGCGACTGGCGTATATCACATAAATCATGTACCTAGATCTGGGTCTGAAGAAAAGAAACAAAAAGAACTTAGAAAGAATTTGAAAATATACAAAAGTCTTATTACCTCTGAAACATGATAGCTCAAAAAACAGAAACAGACACAACTCAAGATGAAATGATCACACCTGAAAATAGAGGATATTCATTCCTAGTATTAAAAGAATCTGAGGATATTGTAGATTTAAACCAAGCACTACAAGTTATACTAAATATTTCCAACGAAGTAGTCGACGAGACTGATTCCGTTACTCTTTTGGAAACTTTACTCTGCGGAAACAAACAGGCTGATATTGAGTTTGTATTGGCATCAATTAGCAAATTAAGTGTAATAGGCTATTTCACAGAATCTGACTTATTCTCTGGATTATCTGACGAAGATAAACGAATATTTTGGGAAATTAACTACAGGGATCATCTTGAAAAATTCTACTACGAGGACATGCTTAAAAATGCTTTAAGTCCCATGCACATGTATATGGTTAGTTTTGACGGAAGTCAGTTAGAATTAGGTAGGTTGCTTAAAATACTTAAGGGGCAAAGTACCTTGAACATAGCAACTGCATCTCACCTTACTATAAGAGGTGGCAAAGGAATTCGTGGAATGTTTGATGTCTTCACACAGGAAATTTCTTCAGAATGGGTAATGGGAAATATATTTGATCTAGGTCTACAAAAATACTTATTAGATGAAATTTCTGGAAAAAGTGCGCCAGTAGTTTTTTACGATTTGCCCGGGAAAATGCAATCTTTAATATATAGAAGTTTACCAGTAGACTATCAGGTAGAGCTAGTCAAACATAAAATACATTCACCAGATGATATAGAGACTGTATTCGATTCTCTATTTTACTTACTTAATGGATTGTTAACGGTTGATGAATGTTTTGATATTAATGAAGCTGCTAAAATCAATAAAACACTCGGGATGAGTAAATTACTTAGTCACCTTAAGATATGAAACCAATATACACACAAAAAATAAATTGGAAAGGAGAGGATTTTGTTAACGAGCTATACATTACAGGTAAGCTTCCTGAAAGGGAAACTATTAAGCAAGTTCAAGCTGTTTGCATAAATGAAAATAAAAAGATAATTATTTATGAAAATAAGGAAGGCTTTTTTGGGATCCCAGGTGGCAAGCTAAAATCAGATGAAACAATTGAAAATGCTTTAAGACGAGAAATAAATGAAGAATCCAGCTCAAAAATGGAATCATATAAAGTTATCGGATATGTAAAAAGTTTCAAAGCTTCTAGCCCGAAAGACTATACAATAAACGTTCGATGTCTAGCAAAAGTTACTACCTTGAACAAAGAGATTAGTGATCCAGCGGGAAAAGCAGTTCGTAGGCTAATATTAGACCCTGAAGAAGCCATAGAAAAACTAAGTTGGGGTGAAATTGGCGAAATATTAGTTAAAGTCGCCATCAAGAAAAATATCTAAGTTAATAGTTCCCTGCCCTACTTTAAGGTATGAATAATCAAACACTATTTGTAAGGCATTTAGAAGACGAAAATGACTTATTAAATCACGGTCAAGACAACCCCTTAAAACCAGGACAAGAAGAAACTATTGTGGAAATTGCTGATGAAATAACAAGCCACACTCAGGAATCAGGAGCTGAGGAAATTGTAATCGTTACTAGTGCCAAATTAAGGTCTTATTTGACCGGAAAAGAAGTTGCAAGGGCTATATTGACCAAGCCCAACCGTCTTCCAGTTTTTTTGTTTCCTGACGCTCGAATTAATGAACTAGGTCAAGGCTCTTTTATTCTCCCAGATGGATACAAACCAAACGATTACTTCGACCCATTAATGAAAGCTTGGGATGCGTACTTCTATGAAGTATTTACTGAGAAAAACACAAACTATAGATTCGGGGATCCAGCTTTAGTAAACGGTGTAGCTAAATATCCACTTATAGTCGGAGCTTTTTCCGAATTTGGCGAAAATCATCGTGAACTTAGTATTCGATTTTACGAATTTATACTTGATAGCCTAAAACCTTCTGAAACTGGGAAAATGCCGTTTCCTGTTGTTATAACTCATCAGGCTACAGCTAGCAGAATACAACAATTAAAATACTTATCTGGATTAGATAGGACTTTTGTAAATGAAGTTTATACTCCTGGTAAGTTATGTTTCTTAGAGTGGGAGGCAAGAGCCAATATAAAAGTATTTACGAATAATTTTAAACGATATGGTGGATATTATCTGTCCGATATTTCAAACTTATATGGCTTTCAGGATATTATTCATCTAGAATTAGAACATCTAAAAAACAATGAACAAATTTAAACTAGGAATAATTCAACCACGATTATCATATTATGTAGGAGGTGGAGAAAAAACAACTTATTTTCATGCTAAATTGCTCCCTTCCAAGGATTTTGAAGTATATTTATATACACTAAAACCTTTAGGCAAAAGAAGCTTTGTATATGATGACCTTATTAAAAACAAACCAAAAAATCTACATATAAAGGAATTCGAGGTACCTAAGAAATTCAAATATATTTATGAAATGCCTGTAGGTGAAGACCGCTCACGTTGGGATATAGAATCTCTATTTTTCAGTGAACTGATATATAAAGAACTAGAAAGAGATAACCTAAATGCGATATTGAACTACTACATATTAGATGGTCTTTTTAAACCACGAAACATAAAAAATATTCTGTATCTATTAGGGTACTCCTCAAACCACTCGGAATATTGGAAAAGTTTTTTTAGCTTTTACGATTTAACTATTTCTATAGGTACTAACGTCAGAGAAAAGTGGAGTCAATACTTGAATCCGGCAAATAGTACATCAATTCTTCCAACAGGCGTAATTTATCCCGATAAAGAAATTTTTAAATTTAATAAAAAATCTCTGAATTTAGTTTTTGCAGGAAGATTAATTGAAAGAAAAGGCATACTAACCCTCCTATCTGCTATAGAAAGACTTAAAAATAGACTCCATAATATAAAACTACATGTTTTAGGCGATGGTCCTCTTAATGAAAAAATTATAAGCGAAATAGAGACACTTAAAATCGGAGATAACGTAGAACTTCATGGACTAGTAAAAAACCCTCAAGCTTATTTTAAATCTGCTGATATATGTGTATTTCCCTCTCACGAAAAAGAAGGTCTTCTAGGGGTTGTAATGGAAGCGATGATTTGCGAAAAGCCAGTCATTACAACAAAAGATAATGGAAACGAAGGTATTATAGTTAATAATAAAACCGGTATATTAGTTGAACCTAAGAACGTAGAAGAGTTATCTTTTGAGATCGAAAGATTAGCTCACGATAAACAGTTACGGAATAAAATGGGAAAAGCCGCAAAAAAATTCGCCGAAGAAAACTTGCTTTGGGAAAAGCACATAGAAAAATTAAAAAGTTTGATAGTTAATAATTGATATGGACTACAACTACGAATATATAAAAAAAAATCCTAATATGCACTTGGAACATTCGGATATGAAATTTGATCAGTTATTAAGGGTGTTGCCTGATAAGCGCTACGATTCAATATTAGACATTGCCTGTGGCGCGGGCGCTATTACTCTCAAATTTCAGGAGTACTTCAAGCCAAATTATATAGAAGGCATTGATATTTCAGAAGCAATGATTAGTAAAGCAAAAGAACTCGATACCAAACGATTAATAAACTGGAAAATAGCGGATATATATTCATATCAACGTGCTAAAAATTTTGACTTAATTGTCTGTGCAGATATCATTGAACACCTTGAACAGGACGCAAAATTCGTACAGATCTTATCAAAATTAGGGCAGGAGGTCGTAATCAAAGTTCCCCTTGAAGATTCATATTTTAATCGATTTTTAAGAAAATTCAAAATCTATGATTCATGGAAAGACACTGAAATTAGATACGGACATATAAAACACTACAGCGAAAATGCTCTTGATAAGGTTTTTATAGAAAATGGTTTTACGATAAAAAAGAAAATATCTGTACCCATGCCTAAAAGGTCAAAATTGATTTGGGAAGCCATTAGATTGGCTTTTATACCTATAAGTCTGATTTCAACGAACATAATGGTAAAATTTGCAGGTGGTTTTAAAATTTATCATCTAGAAAGTAAAAATATTTAACAAAATC
>Ga0210044_10008982_pt1 | contig 12314 bp, 11 predicted proteins | sample CryGey13umfilter_2_FD_183959 | JGI IMG/M metagenome (GOLD analysis project Ga0210044, IMG submission 183959) | Groundwater microbial communities from aquifer in Utah, USA - Crystal Geyser 4/9/14 3 um filter (SPAdes) (version 2) | ecosystem: Environmental > Aquatic > Deep subsurface >... | reverse complement strand
GGGGGGGCGTTGGGGGTGTTGAAGGGATGACCTCAGCTACGCAAATTCAGAATCCACTTGCCTTCGGCCCCAGCAGCCTTAGCCTGTGCATCGGTTCCGCCCTCGTCCCAGGCAACCCATGACCTCGACACAGACCCTCATCCCCAAGACCTCCTCCGCAGCGCCCTTCCTCCCCATGTCGCGCGCGGAGATGCAGGCGCTGGGCTGGGACGAGTGCGATGTGGTCATCGTCACGGGGGACGCCTACGTCGACCACCCGTCCTTCGGGATGGCCATCATCGGCCGGGTGCTCGAGGCCCAGGGGCTGCGGGTCGGCATCATCGCCCAGCCCGACTGGCAGAGCGCCGAGGCGTTTCGGGCGCTGGGGCGACCGAGACTCTTCTTCGGCATCACCGCGGGCAACATGGACTCCATGGTCAACCGCTACACGTCCGAGCGGCGGCTGCGCCACAACGACGCCTACACGCCCGACGGAGAAGGCGGGCGCCGACCCGATCGGGCCGTCGTGGTCTACGCGCAGCGCTGCCGCGAGGCCTACAAGGGCGTCCCCATCGTGCTCGGCGGCATCGAGGCCAGCCTGCGCCGCGTCGCCCACTACGACTACTGGTCCGACAAGCTTCGCCGCAGCGTCGTCCTCGACGCCAAGGCCGACCTCGTGCTCTACGGCAACGCCGAGCGCGCCGTGGTCGACCTCGCTCGCCGCTTGAATTCCGGAGAAGCCATCGGCGACATCGACGACCTGCGGGGGACGCTCTATGCGCGCAGCGCCGTGCCCGAGAGCTGGGAGGTCAAGGACGCGAGCCACTGGGATTCCCAATGGCAGGGCCGCGTGCGCACACCAGAGGGCCGCCAGCCCGCCTTGCGCCTGCCTTCGCTCGACGACGTCAGCGCCGACAAGGTCGCCTACGCGCACGCCTCCAGGGTCGTGCACGCCGAGACCAACCCCCACAACGCCCGCGCCCTAGTGCAGGCGCACCGCGACCGCGAGGTCTGCCTGCTGCCGCCGCCCATCCCTTTGACCACCGAGGAGATGGACGCGGTCTACGCCTTGCCCTTCAGGCGCCTGCCTCACCCGTCGTACGGCAAGGCGAAGATTCCCGCCTACGACATGATCCGCTTCTCGATCTCGATTCAGCGCGGCTGTTTTGGCGGCTGCTCGTTCTGCTCCATCACCGAGCACGAGGGCCGCATCATCCAGTCGCGCTCGGCCGAGTCGGTGCTGGCCGAGCTCGAGCGACTTCGCGAGGAGCCAGGCTACACCGGCGTCGTCAGCGATCTAGGCGGGCCCACCGCCAACATGTGGCGGCTGGGCTGCAAGAGCCCCAAGATCGAAGCCGCCTGCCGCCGCCCGTCCTGCCTCTTCCCCAAGGTCTGCAGCAACCTGCGCACCGACCACGGCCCCCTCATCGACCTCTACCGCGCCGCGCGCCAGGCCGCTGGCGTCAAGCGGGTCAACATCGCCTCGGGCGTGCGCTACGACCTGGCCGTCGAGGACCCCGCCTACATCCGCGAGCTCGTGGAGCACCACGTCGGCGGCTACCTGAAGATCGCCCCCGAGCACGTCGCCGAGCGCCCCCTCGCCGCCATGATGAAGCCCGGCATCGGCGCCTACGAGCGCTTCGAGCGCCTCTTCAACGAGGCCTCCGCGAAGGCCGGCAAGAAGCAGTTCCTTATCCCCTACTTCATCGCCGCCCACCCCGACACCACCGACGAGGACATGCTCGAGGTCGCGCTCTGGCTCAAGAAACACCACTACAAGCTGGAGCAAGTCCAGACCTTCCTGCCCTCGCCCATGTCCTCGGCCACGGCCATGTGGCACACGGGCAAGAACCCGCTGTCCGCCGTGTCGCCCACCAGCGCCGAGGTCGTGGTGCCCGCAGGCGAGCGCGTGCGGCGGCTGCACAAGGCGTTCTTGCGGGTTCATGACCCTGAAGGTTGGCCTTTGATTCGCGAGGGTCTTATTCGGATGGGCAGGCGAGACCTGATCGGGGGGACGCCGAGTCACCTGGTCCCGGCGCACGATAAGGGTCCGCGGCGCGGAGGGGAGCCGGGGGCAGGGAAGGGGCCGGCGAAACGTCGGTAGGGTCTGTGATCACATCGAGCGTCGCCGCCGAAGTGCAACAGCACAGGACCACAGGCCAACCCCACGCATTCGGCGCGTCGTTCACCGAACCACCGAAGCCCCGCCCCTGACACCTCGGAAGCCCAGTCTTTGACTGGGCTTTTGTCGTTCTTGGTGCCCGCTCCAACCGCACTGAACCCTGTTTTCGCGCCTTCCAAGGTCAAACAGCAAATTAGAGACTGGTTGAAATAATGAACCAGGAGTAGAATGGTTGTGGGTGTTTTTGTACTCCACAGAACAGGGGGATTAATGACGCCGAATCGACTCATGGTGCTCGGAATCTTAGTTGTTGGAGTTTCTCTGCTCGTCGCCTGCAAGGGCGAGGAAGAGAAAGGAAATGAGGACAAGACTCCGCTGACCTATCAGGGCTCGTCGACCATCGCTGACAACATCCTGACCGAAGCCGTTCCGGCCTTCGAGAAAGAGACTGGCATCAAGTTCTCGAAGTTGAGCAGCGATGGTTCGGGGGAGGGCTTCAAGGCCACCATGAACGGGAGCGCCGATATCGGTGGTCTGTCGCGTCGCATCACCGAAGAAGAGAAGAAGCAGGAAATTTACCATCAGATCATCGGCTACGATGCGTTGACGGTCTTTGTACACGTCGACAATCCACTCGACGGCATCACGCGAACTCAGCTCAGCGGGATCTTCACGGGGGCCATCACCAACTGGTCCGAGCTCGGCGGCGCCGACGTGCCCATCGAGCCGGTCACAGAGCTACTCGACGGGATGCGTGCGACTAACGAGGTCTTTGAGCACTTGGCCTTAGAGGATGCCAAGTTCGGCAAGGTCACTCAGGTCGACAGGCCCCGCGACTGCGTCGCATACATCGACACTCATCCAAACGCCATCGCCTTTGCGGCCCTGGCATTCAAGACGGACAAGACCAAGGGGATCCCCGTGGACGGCATCGCGCCCACCAACGTGAATGTGCAGTCTGGCGCCTACCTGTTGAGCCGACCGCTGATCCTCATTTCCAAAGAAGTCCCGAAAGGCAGCGCCAAGGCCTTCTTCGAGTTCATGCTCTCGCCGAAAGGCCAAGCCATTGTCGCGAAGAAGTTCGTCTCAGTCTCCCAGTAGCGTTCGGCCTTCTCACAGTGCTTGCAAAGAGCGGTAACCATTAGTGGTGGGGGCTTGCCATGATCATCTTTCGCGACCTCAAGGTGCGAAACAAGTTACTGCTGCTCACGCTGCTCGTGCTTGGATGTGTCGGGGGCGTCATCGGCGCGAACCTCTACTTCCTCGACCACGTCAAAGTGGGTGGGGACATGTATGAGCAGATTGCTGCCCGCAAAGAGACCATCGCGACTGCTGCGCTCCTTGCGGCCGACCTCGGAGAAATTCGGGGAACACTCTTCGATATGGTGGTCACCCCCTCGGCCTCTCGGCGCGCCCGCCTCGGTGACGAGATCCAGACGCTCAGTGAACGCGTGGATTCACGCTTCGACCAGCTGCGTGAGCAGGTGTCCGATGAGCACACCTTGGCCGCCCTGGAGGACGCGGAGCGGACGTGGAAAGCGTTCTCGACCACTGCCAGTCGCGACGTTCCCGAAGCACTCGCCAGAAGAGATCAGCAGGCTGCCCTGGAGTTGGTGCAAGGGATGCAGAAGCGCCGCTACGAACGCTTCTCAGGACAAGTGGAGAGCGTCATCGCCAACGCTCGGATGAAGATCAAGGAGAGCGAAGACTCCATCGCAGTCGCCGTCAGCGACAGCATCCGTCTCAGCATCGGAATCAGCATTGGAGGAGTGGCGTTGGTGGTGGTCATCGCTTTTCTCATTACGCTCAGCATCTCGCGGCCGCTAAATGTGGTCATGCGGCTCGCCCAGCGCGTTGCTGCGGGAGACCTCCGCGAGGTGAAGATTGACGCCCATGGGCAAGACGAGATCGGACGGCTCACGTCGATGTTCCAGCTGATGGTGGGCAATCTTCGCACGCTCGTGTCGGGCATCGCGTCGACTTCGCTTCAGCTCGGAAGCAGCTCAGGTCAGCTCTCGACAACTGCCCACCGCCAGCAGGAGGGAGCCACGGAGCAGCTCGCCGCCATCGAAGAGACACGAAGCGCGCTCGAGAGAGCGTCGCCGCCTCTGCGTTGGAGGTGAGTAACCGCGTCCGCGAGGTGCGTCGGCACGCCGAGGACAACCGTGAGCATCATCGTCAGGTCGATGAAAACCTCGCCCTGTTGGTGAGCCACACCCAACGCATAGGCGAGGCCCTCGACGTCATTAAGGACATCGCGAACAAGACTGACCTCCTCGCACTCAACGCTGCACTGGAAGGAACCAAGGCGGGCGAGGCCGGGCGAGGCTTCTCTATCGTCGCCACCCAAATGACATTCGCCTGCTCAATCACGACATTCGAGAGGCGAGCGACGTCATCGCCGCGCAACAGCAAAGCGGGTCACGACAGGTGTCCGAGGCCATGCAAGAGATCCTCGCTGTGGCACGTGAGTTCGTAGGCGCAGGTCAAGAAGTCCTGACCTCCGCGAACGATCTGACCTCGCTGGCATCACATCTGAATCGGCTCGTCGCCTCTTTCCAGGTCGTGGATGAGGACGCCGCCGATGTCGAAGAGCCAGCGCACTCGGCTGGTATGGCCGCAGAAGAAGTTTGAATGGCTGGCCATAGAGGTGTCTAGGGTGACCTCCGCACTAGGTACGGAGCCTGTTGTCAGGCCGGTGAGACGAGAAGAGGGTTCTTTCAACCAAGTCCACTTTGCCAGCCCCCGATGGGAGGAGGAAGTTGATGCGATTTCGATGGCTTAGTTTATGCGCACTCGCAGGGATCTTGCTCTCGTCCCAGGCGAGCGCCGAGGACGCAGAGGTGAAGGTCTCTGGCTTGGTCTTCGGCGACTACTTCTACACGATCGCAGACCAGCCCCACGGTGATCCTGCTGCCACGGTGGATGAGAACGCCAACGGGGTGTGGTTGCGCCGCATCTATTTAGGGTTCGACGGGACTCTCAACGACTGGCTGAGCTCCCGCGTGCGGCTCGAGGTCGCTAGCCCAGGCGCCGTGGACGCCGGCTCTGCGGGCAGGCTCTCTCCCGTGCTGAAAGACGCTTCGCTGACCGCAAGGCTCGGCGACCATCAGATAAGTATCGGTCTACAGGGCACGCCAACCTTCGCAACCATTGAGAATGCCTGGGGCTATCGAGCCGTCGAGAAGACTCCCACAGACTTTCACAAGTTCGGACCCTCACGTGATCTCGGCTTGGGGCTCAAAGGCTCGTTTTTGGACAAGGCCGTTCGCTACCACTTCACCCTTGGCAATGGGAACAGCAACACTTCTGAGAACAACAAGGGGAAAATGGCGGCGCTCTCACTTGGCGTGTACCCCATCGAGGGGCTGCTGTTCGAGCTCTACGGAGACCTCTCCAATTTCACCCTCGATGGACAGGAGACCTTCACCGCTCAAGCGTTTCTGGCCTATGAGCACGAGTACTTCCGAGTGGGCGCGCAGTTCACTCGACAAGACCTCCTCTCTCCTCCCGAAGGCATCGAGCTGGACCCACGCGACTTGGTCTCGCTCTTCGCCGTCGGCAAGCTCAGTGAGATGTTCTCCCTCCTGGCCCGCTGGGACCACTCGATCAACGCCAACCCCAAGGCCTTGTCGATCGCCTACCTGACAGTCTCCGACGCAGCCCCCTACCACTTCGTATTGGCGGGTGTGGACATCGCGGTGGCCAAGAACTTCAAGATCGTCCCCAACGTGGAGATGGTCTTCTACAGCGACAACGCGGGGGCGAAGCCCGATCCCGACGTCGTCGGACGCGTCACCTTCTTCTGGGAGTTCTAGCTGAAGCCATGCATCGTCTGTGATGCGACGAAAGCCCAGTCTAAGACTGGGCTTTCGTCGTTCTTGGGCCCGCTGTCCGAAGACCCGATTGCGATGTCATTGACGACCTCAACCCAAACGCGGCACCCGAGGGTCGCCCAGGAGGCTTGATTTGTGTGTTGGGTTGCGCTCCCTTCTGCCGGGGCCGAGCGCGCCATCGCTCACGCGCTCTCGCCAAGGCGATCTTGCGGGTTCATGACCCCGAAGGTAGGCCTTTGATTCGCGAGGGTCTTATTCGGATGGGCAGGCGAGACCTGATCGGGGGGACGCCGAGTCACCTGGTCCCGGCGCACGATAAGGGTCCGCGGCGCGGAGGGGAGCCGGGGGCAGGGAAGGGGCCGGCGAAACGTCGGCGGTAGTGGTTCGGGCGGTCTGGCTCGGGGTGTTGCGTGACCTCAATTCGTCACCCATCAAGGGTCAACTAAGTTCGCTAAGCGGCCAGCCGCGTAGATATTCTTGTCTGGCGGTCAACGGCCAGCAAAAGAAATCTCCCCCAGCTCTTCGAAAGTGTCTGCGGTGATGTAGACCGCCTCAGCTGCTTGAGGAAACGCCTCGTAGAACGACTCGAGCGCCTTGTGGTGCCAGGGTTCGGGCTCGCCCCAGGTCACCTGAATCGGGACGATGCGCGACCCCTGCTGCACCACGAAATCCACCTCGCCAGCGCCTCGCCAGTAGAAGACGTCTCGACCGAAGCGCCGGCGCAAGGCGAGAAAGACAGCGCACTCCAGGGATTTGCCTTGGTCCGCGCCGGCTTGACTGGTGGTGACCCGGCGCAGCGCCGGGTCAATGGGGTAGTATTTGCGATTGCGGTTCGCGCGCTTGCGCTCTGAATAGGCGAAGTAGGGCAGGGAGAAGAGGAGATAAGCCGCCTCTGCGGCTTGGAGGTAGGCGGCAGCGGTCTCGACGGCGAGTCCGGCGGCACCGGCGATACGCCGCAGGCTCAACTCCGAGCCGGCCGTCTCATAGGCCATCTGTACGACTTGGCGAATGGGCTTCGCCGAACGTGCGGCGACCCGCTCCCTCACGTCGCGCGCGATGATGTCTTCGAAAGTTTGTCGCAAGAGTCGGTCGCCGTCCGACAAGAAAACGGGTTCTGGGAAGCCGCCCTCTCGCAGATAGTCGGCGATGGGGAGGCCGGGGTCGGCGAGAGCGCTCTCCGCAATCGCGCGTCGGCACAGCAGCTGGCTCTCTTCGACCGCAAGGCTCTGCGCTTAGCCGACGGTATAGATCGCGAAGATCCGGTAGGGACCTGGCTCGGCGTTGCGGAACGCGCCCCCTTCGAGGGCGGCTCTTGCCGCCTCGAAGGAGTCCATCAGGCAGTGAGCGTTGACGGCGAGTTTCGCCGCTAGGCCGTTGCAGGAGAGCGGCGAGCACTCAGGGGCACACCGGCCAACGAAGCTGACGACGTCGAAGCCCTCGAGGTTCTTGGTGGCAGGGACCTGGACCTTGGTCTCGAAAGAGGGCTCAGGTGCGAACGGGCTCCACGACTGGGTGTCTCCGTCGAACTCGAGGGCGTGAACTTCGTAGTAGAAGGTTACGACGTCGGTCGGCGCCTCGAGCTCAGCGATGCACTGCTCGAGGACCTCAAGGGAGTCGAAGAGCCAGTAGCCGTTGTGGCGCCACAGGTCGATGTATTCGGAGAAGAAGGGCGAGATGCAGCCGCTCACCGAGTAGACATCGAGCACGTTGGCCGCCAGCCAGCCCGGCTTCGAGGCGACCCGCTTCGCCATGAAGCCGGCCGGGAGCATCCAGCCGGGGGGCTTACCAGCCACGGCCAGCGCGGGCAGAGTTCCAGGCGCGCACTTGATCTTCGAGCTGGCCGATGACCGGTACGCGCTCCTTGGGCACGTTGTACTTCTCCGCCAAGCGGTTGGCGTGCTCGGCGAGGAAGTGCACGAGGCTGGCGAAGCGGGTCTCGGAGAAATTGTCGGCGACGGCGCGGCGGCGCAGCTTGAACTGGTCGACGAGGCGCACCTGGACGATGCGGTGGACAGTGGGAATGGTGGTTCGGGCGGCGAGGTCGCCGGGCACCAAGTCGAGGAAGCCGGTCTGGACGCGGTCGAGAACGGACTCGGCCTTGCTGACCAGCTTGTAGAGCGAGAGCCGGTTGCTGACCTCGCTGGTGCGGACGTTGTCGATGAGGTCCATGAACTTTACGATGAGGGCGGTGACTTGTTCGTGGCCTTCGGTCTGCAGCGCGGTGTTGGCGGCGTGCGCGACGAGGTCGTCGACGTAGAGGTCGTAGAGTCTGCGTTCCAGGAAATTGCCCAGCGTGAACTTGCGGTCGCGCTTGGCGATCTTGATGGCCTCGGTCAGGTCGATCTCGGTGTCGAGGTAGACGCCGAGACGCTGGAAGTCCTCCTCGAAGATCGCCACGGAGTTGGCGGGCAGCTCATACCAGACGACGTCCAGGGCCGCCCGGAAGGCTTGGACGCCACGGGCGTCCATGCCGGCCTTAGCGTCGACCTTAGGGACCATCCGCTTGAAGATGAGCTGGTAGCGGTTCGTCACGAGCGAGACGGCGTGCAGGACCTCGGGGGAGAAGGTTCGAGCGAGGTCGTTGAGGGCGGCGGGCATGTCCTCGATGGACTTGCACACATCCTCGACCACATCGTGCAGGAAGCAGCTGGCCACGACGACTTTGGGGTAGCCGAGCTCGACGGCCCGGAAGGCGACGTCGGCGGAGTGGCAGAAGGCGGGCTCGAGGGTGACCTTGCGGACCTTCCCGTCGAGCTTCTGCTGGGCGTAGCGGAAGGCCGGGATGAGGTCCTCTCCCAGGACGTCGGCGATTTCTTGGTCGCTGATGGGCGCGTCGTACCAGTCCATGAGCCGCTGGGAGAGCCGCACGAGCCCTTCGGCGCCGCTGAAGTTGTCGAGTACGGGGAGGTCGGTGGTTTCGGGATCGTACATCTGCCCTCTGGACAAAGGAGGCGACCGTCTCGAGAGTTTCGTCCGCGCTGCACGCGGCGGCCTGATTGTGTTCTGTTGCGTGGGGTTGCGCAAATACAAAAGCACGTGGCCGAGTGCGGCCGAGTGCGGTCCGGCCTCCCCCGTCTATCTCTCTCTCTATCTTGATATGAATCAATCCCAAGATAGGGACTATTCAGGCGAAAACTAATGAAAGTTACCTAGCCGTTGGGTGATCAATAAGTTTATGATATCATAAAGCAAACAAAATCTAATCGGAGAGTTGACCGGGATTTTAAAAGCTGATATGCGATACTTGTGGTGATGGATCTGAGGATTACCCAATCCAATGCTGAATGGAGGCTGAAGACAAACTCGACGATTTGGTTTCGAAGGGTTCTCGTCGCCACGATGCACTGCCCCGCTGACTGTTCGTCAGGGCATTGTGGCTCTCAATGACAAGACCGGCATTGGGTCTGGGACTGGAACCCCAGATTCATTCGGCCAGTGCGGGTTCATTGCAACCAGCTGACTTGGTCGGCTGTCGTTCTCTCCGATGATTCGCTCGCCTCCTGGCATAGGGCTGTCTCGGGGCGAGTAAACTCGGCGTGCCTGTGCGTGTGACCGCTGGCGATTGAGCTGAGATGGAGTCGTCTGTGTGGATGATGGACAGAATTTTTGTGGGTGGTTTGGAGCCACCCGAAATGGAGGGACTATGCGATTAAGACGAGCCGCGTCTGCGGCGGGCTCAGTGCTCTTCGCGCTGCTTTCAGTGTTTGGGTGCGACGACGGAGGCGGAGACCCAGTCAAGCCCGATCCCGTCGGAACCGCAGCGTTCGAGTTGTCAGTCACCGACTTGCTCTCCGGTGAGCCTATCGCTGGCGCGACCGTGACCACGACACCGGAGACGACCTCGCACGTCACTGGCGACGACGGTACAGCGAGGCTCTCCGCGCTCCTCGCGGGGTCCTATGAGATCGCTGTGAGCGCCGAAGGATATGCGCCCGCCAAGTCCGACCTCCTGACCCTCGCCGAGGGCGAGTCGCTGGCCGTGTCCATCACGTTGGACATGATCCCGCTCTACACCTCCTCGTGCGCCAACTGCCACACGAACATCAACGCGCTTCTAGCCTCCCTCGAGGCCGATCCGTTGCCTGACCTCTCTGGGGAGGCCGGTTCTTCCGGCGAGGGCTGAGGCGGCTCTGTGCCGGAGGTTCCGGCACACGAAAAGGTCTTTGTCAGCGCCGAATACATGAACGACAGCAACCACGGTGGAGACAAGTGCGTCGACTGCCACAGCGGCGACCCATTGGCGGCCGCTCGCGCCGGGGCCCACCTCGCCATGACCCCGCGCCCCACCTACACCGGCACCAATGGGCTCTGCAGCGGCTGTCACGTCGCGGTGGCCGACAGCTTCGGGTCGAGCCTGCACAACAATCTCGCCGGGATCCGCAACTCCGTCGCACTCAGAGCGGGAGTGAACGAGCTCACAGGCGAGCTGGAGACCGCGTTCAACAACCACTGCGCCAAGTGCCACACGGGCTGCGGAGACTGCCATGTTGCGGTCCCCAGCGCGGCCGGCGGCGGCCTCCTCAAGGGCCACCAGTTCAAGAAGACCCCCAACATGACCCTGGTCTGTACGGCCTGCCACGGCAGTCGTGTCGCCGACGAGTTCAAGGGCCAGAACGAGGGCATCGCTCCTGACGTCCATTACAACCGCGGCATGCAATGCGTCGAGTGCCACTCAGGCGCCGAGCTGCACGGCGTCGCCACCTCCCCAGTGGCACACCGCTACGATGTCGACAGCGCGCCTGACTGCGCCGATTGCCACCCCGACGACGCCGCGTTCACCGCGTTCACCGCGCACAGCATGCACCGCGACACCGAGGGACAAATGGAGCTCTCCTGCCAGGTCTGTCACTCGGTGCCTTACAAGAACTGCTCGTCCTGCCATGTCTCGCTCAGTCCCGAGGGGGCCCCGATCTATGAGGTCAATGGGCCGTCGTTCGAGTCCGAGATGACCTTCAAGATCGGCTACAACACCAAGCGAGACGCTCTGCACCCCGCAAAATGGGTCCCTGTGAGGCACGTCCCCATAGACCCCAACAACTACGACCACTACGGGCTCGACCTGCTGCCCGACTTCGACAGCCAACCCACTTGGAGGCTGGCCACTCCGCACAACATTCAGCGGATCACGCCTCAAAACGAAGGCTGCATGTCGACCTGCCACGGGCAGAGGGCGCTCTTCCTCGGCCCAGATGACCTGGCTCCCTACGAGGTGGATGCTAACTCCATGGTCGTTGTCCCCGACGCGAACCTGCCCTAGCAACGCTTTGCGGTCCTATGACCCGAGGGCCGCAGAAGGCGGCCCTGGGGCGAACGCCCTTCGCTCCAAGGCCGAAATCCCCAGTTGCGCGCAGCAACTCGCAGCCAGGGATGGCGGAGAGTCGTGTAAACCCGAAGGGTTGCGCGCAAAATGCGCGCAACAACCTGATGACCGGCGCCGTGTGCGTCTTATCCCCTTGCGGGATTCTTTCTACTGGAGGTTTGGATGAAACGCTTGTTTAGAACCCTCACCCTGCTCGCCTCTCTTTCCCTCCTTGCCCTGCCGCTGGTCGCCTGCGACGACGGCGACACCACCAAAGACCCAGTGGTCACCACTGGCACCGTCGAGCTGACCGTCAACGACCTCTGCCACGCAGGCGCCGGCCTCGAAGGCGCCGTCGTGGACTTCAACGGGACCGTCTACACCGCCACCGCGGACGGCAAGATAGCCATCGCCGACCTCGGCGCTGGCGACCTCTCCCTCACCGTGACGAAAGCCGGCTACCTCCCTGTCGACGTGATGGTCACCGTCACGGCTGGAGCCCAAGCCGACAAGAGTGCCGACCTGACTTGCCAGAGCTTGGCCGTTGCCGACATGGCGCGCACCTTCCTCGAGGGCCTCAATGCCGACGGCGCTTACACGCCCGTCACCAAGGCCCAAGGCCTCTTCGACAACCTCAATGACGGCGACACCAGCAACGACCCAGCCGTGATCTCGGTCCGCTCTGCGGAGCACTACGCCCTTGGGCACGTGCCGGGTGCCATCAATATCCCCTGGAAGACCGTCGCTGACGACGCTTCGCTGGCCCTCCTCGGCGAGCCCAACAGCGGCAAGCTGTTCGTCGACTACTGCTACACCGGGCACACCGGTGGCATCGCCGCTGGCGTTCTCAATCTGCTGGGCTACCCCACCGCCAACATGAAATACGGCTTCGCTTCTTGGACCACAGACGAGACCGCCCGGGCGGGTGCGGTCGAGCCCGTGCTGACTGGCGACTTCCCTATCGAGACGACCATCAACACGCCGACCGCGACCTTCGACGCCCCGTGGATGGAGTATGACGTCGACACGGCCTGGGAAGCCACCCAAGCCGCCGCCCAAGCCTACCTGGCCAACGCCG
>Ga0210044_10008981_pt1 | contig 12314 bp, 8 predicted proteins | sample CryGey13umfilter_2_FD_183959 | JGI IMG/M metagenome (GOLD analysis project Ga0210044, IMG submission 183959) | Groundwater microbial communities from aquifer in Utah, USA - Crystal Geyser 4/9/14 3 um filter (SPAdes) (version 2) | ecosystem: Environmental > Aquatic > Deep subsurface > Groundwater... | reverse complement strand
CTAATGAACAATCTCGGATGAAATGAGGATTTATTTGCTACTTGCCGAGCAGTTAAAACTAGATTCCTCGGTTGACCGCTAATCTGCGGCACTCAGTCTACCCAGACACGCCGCCAGCAGCCCACTTGGGTGCGTCCAACTGAGGAATCTAGGTTAAATCGGTTGTTTGCATGGATGACACCACGAGTTGCGTGCTATGGCGCGCGAATATGGGGCGCGCAATCAAAAATGTTGGACAGATCGCACTGTGTCTTATGCCAATGCACGCCGCAAAAGCCAAGCTGTTTGCGCGCACCGCCAATATCCGTGCGGTCATGAGTGATGTAAGCGCTGTTGAGAAGCCGTTGTTACAGACATATTGCTGATATTTTTTACGCCCACTGTAAAAAAATCGGTTAACCCGCAATCCCCAGCAAATCCATGATGCCGCTGATGAAGGTCAGCGGGTGCGCCGGGCAACCAGGCACGTAAAGCGTGGGCGGGTATTGGTCCATAAACTCGCGCGCCAGTGTTTCGCTTTCAGCAAACACGCCGCCTGAAATCGCGCACGCGCCCACGGCAATCAGCAGTTTGGGTTCGGGCACGGCTTGCCAGGCGATTTGCAGTGCGTCCATCATGTTGCGGTTGACCACACCGGTGAGCACGATGCCGTCGGCGTGGCGCGGGCTGGCCACCAGGTCGATGCCGTAGCGGCCAATGTCAAAGTTCACATTGCCCCAGGCGTTCACTTCCATCTCGCAGCCATTGCAGCCCCCGGCTGACACCGAGCGCAGCTTCAGCGAGCGGCCAAAGCGTTTTTTCAGCGCCGCAGACACCGCTATCGGGTCAATGTTGGGGTGCGCGGCGCTCACCACCAGGCCCCTGCGCGTGGTGGCGCACAGCTTGACGTCGTTGTTGAAGCTGATTTTTTGACTTGGGCACACGGGCGCGCAGTCGCCACATAGCACGCAGCGCCCCAGGTCAATGGCCACGGCATCGGCCGTTGACGCGTTCAATTGGATGGCGTTGGACGGGCAAATGTCGGCGCAGGCACGGCAATTGGGTGCGCACGCGTCAGTGGCAATGACAGGTTTGCCCCGAAACCCGCTGGGCTGAGCCGCACGCAGGTCGGCAATGTATTGGGTGCCTTGGGCTTTACGAACGGCGAGGGTCTGGAACATGGGGTGCGTCTTCGGGTCGGGTTACAGGTCGTTGCCGCAGTAGGAGAGGTCAAAACTCTTGTTGCAGATCGGAAAGTCTGAAATGGCCTGGCCGCGCAGGGCAAAGGCTTCTCCGTACCAGTTGGCCAGTGACGGGTCTTGCACTTTGGCGTGCGCCAGCTGGCCCGACGCATCGGTCTCCAGCGCCAGCAACACCGGGCCGCGCACGCCCTCAACCAGCGAGACGCAAAGCGCCTGCGGGGTCAATGACCAGCCGCCGCTGCAGCCACCTGGGGCAGAGGGAGCCAAGGGCGCGAAGGGGGCCGGCGTGTCGGCCAGGTTCAGGGCGGTATCGGCCAGCCGGTCGATCAGCCACTGGGCGCTGGCTTGGGCCTCTTGCATGCGCTGGCTCATGCGCGCCCAGCAGTCGCCGCTGGTTTCGGTGTGGGCCGCTGGTGCAAAGGCCGCGTACACCGCACCGGGCAGGCTGTGGCGCAGGTCTAGCGCCACACCGCTGGCGCGCGCCACCACGCCGGTTACGCCCAAATCGAGCGCAGCCTGCGTCGTCAAGGTGCCCACGCCCTGAAACCGGGCTTGCACGCTGCGGCTGCTGCGCATCAGCGTGTTGACCTGCACAAAATCTGGCAAAAAGGCGGCTAACGTGGCCAGCAAGTCTTGGCGCAGGGGCTCGCCGATTGGGGCGGCGGCGCCGGGGCGAATCCAGCCCCGGCCAAAGCGGTTGCCACAGGCGCGCTGGCTGGCGTTGATGATGGCGGTGCGCAGGCGGCCATAGGTGGCCGCAGCTTGCAGGTAGGCGGTGTCGGTGGCCAGGCCGCCCAGTGTGGACAAATGGATGGCCAGGCGTTCAAGTTCCAAACCAATAGCACGTGACGCAATGGTTGCAAGGGCTACAGGCCGATTTGTCAATGATTCAAGGCCGCTGTTGAACGCCCAGGCGTAGGCCACGGCTGAGTCACCCACCATCGATTCCACCAACGGGGTCAAGTGCTGCGGCGGCTTTTTTAGCAGCAGCGCTTCCACGCCGCGGTGCTGGTAGCCGAGCTGGATTTCCAGGTGGTGCACCCGTTCGCCATGGCACATGAAGCGAAAGTGGCCGGGCTCGATCACCCCGGCGTGGATCGGGCCGACCCCCACCTCGTGCACCTCGGCGCCACGCACTTTGAAGAAGGGGTACTCGCCCATCCGGCCCTGGCGCGCACCCTCATAACGCACTGGTTTGAGCCACGGGTGGCCGTCGGGCACCAGGCCGGTTTGCTCCCACAGCTCGCGCTCAAAAATCTGCGCGCCCGCAAAGCTGGCCGTCAGGCTGGGGTAGTGCGCGCCGGGCTGTGCATGGCCACGCAGCAGCACCAGCGGCTGGCCCGGTGGCAGCAGCACGGCGGTCACTACCACGCCAGCGGGCTCGGTGGCCAAGGCGGCACGGCCAAACCAAGAAATAAGAACAAAATTGGCCTCTAGCCCTTGTATACATTGCGCTACTAGCTCTGAAGTTGATAGCAAAGGAAAAGTCTTCAGATCGACTTGTGCCCAAGCTTGCCGTGGGGTGTGGGTCATGGCTTCAGCCTCCAATCGACACCGCTACGGCGCGCAGCAGGTCGGTGAACAGGTCGGGTGTGTAAGTGCCCAGCATCACCAGCACCGCCACAAAACCCAGCTTGGGCAGCAGCGTGATCCACGACTGGGGTGGCACCTTGACAGCGACTTTTTGCGCCCCCCAAAGCATTGGGAACAGGGTGCGGCCAGTGGCCACAAAAATCACCGTCAACATGGTGCACATCAGGGTGAAGGCCAGTAGCTTGCCAGACTGGACAATGCCCGAGAGGATCAACATCTCTGCCAAAAAGCTGGCGAAGGGTGGAAAGCCCAGCAGCGCAAAAATGCCCACGGTAAACAGCATGCCGGTCAGCGGCAGGGTGCGGATCACGCCGCTCAAGGGGCCCACCTGGTTGGTGCCATACACGGCGCGCATGCGCCCGGCGGTCAAAAACAGCAGCGACTTCACAAACGCGTTGCTGACGATGTACAGCACCACGCCGTAGGCGGCAGCCTTGCCCACCGACAGGCCCAGCGCAATCACCCCCGATGAGCTGACGCAGGCGTAAGCCACCAGCCGTTTGTAGTTGCTGCAGGCCATGATCTGGACCGCGGCCACCACCAGCGACAGGTAGCCCATGACCAGCAATTCCTGCGACACAAACCCGGCTTCATGGCCATGAAAAATCTGCAGAATACGAAACACTGCCACCACGCTGATGTTGAACTGCACCGAGGCCAGCAGCGCACTGGTGGTGGTGGGAGCGGCTTCGTAGGTTTCGGGCATCCAGCCATACAGCGGGGCCAGCCCCAACTTGCCGCCTAGCCCGAACAGCATAAAAGACAGCCCCAGGCGTTGCCAGCCATTGGCTTCGGTGGTGAGCGAGTCGCCGAGTTGATCCACCATGAAGCTCACCTCCAGGCCGCGCAGGTGGGCCGACTGGGTGAGAGCCATGAAGCCCAGAAAGGTGATGGCCAGCGTCATGCTGGAGTAAAGCATGTAACGCCAGGCCACGGCGCGCGGGTTGCTGCCATCGCCGCGCGCCACCAGCGGCGCGGCGCACAGGGTGCTGACCTCGATCAGCGTCCACAGCAGCACCAGGTGGTTGGCCATCAGGCCGAGGTTGATAACGGCCATAAACAACAGCATCAGCGCCGCCCGTGAGCGGATGTCCAGGGTGAGTGCCGGGGTGTGGCGTTCGCGCGAATAAAGGTACACGCAAATGACCAGAAACACCGTGTTGATGACCACCATGAACAGCAGCGACGTGGCATCGAGCACCAGGTAACGGCTGGCAAAGTACAGCGGCAATTCGCTTAAGGGATGGGTCAGGAACACGCCCATGGCCGACAACCACATCAGCAGCGCCACCCCGACCAGGGCGGGCGATATCCAGTGTGCGCCGGGGGCCGCGTGTGCGGCGCTGCCTGGTGCGGCTGATGAGGCTGAATTTGCTATTGAAAGTGAAGCTGTCATTGCCCGTCCTCTCTGGGCTGGGTGGCTAAAACACCTGAAACATCGGCACTGCGCACGAGCCAGCAGCCCACCGCCACCGTGCCCACATACAAACTGCTGATGGCGATGTGCACCGGCAGCGGCCAGGGCTCGGGCATCAGGGATTCAAACAGCGCCAGCGCGTTTTCCATGAACAGCAGAGCCACCAGTTGCGCCACCGGTTCGCGGTTGGTGGCGAGCACCAAGAACGCAATGGTGACGGTGGCGGCAATCACACCGAGCGTCAAGGCGCGCACATCGGCGCGTGCACCATCGCCAAACTGGAACGCCAAAATGATCAGTGCCACCGCCACGCCCCAGGCAAACAGGTTAGACGGCATCACGTCGTGTTGCGCCGCCTTGAGGCCTTGCAGGGTGCGGCGCAGCAGGTGCGGCACCAGCCAGGCGCGGATCAGCAAAATCTCCAACCCGGCGGCCATGGCGTGGACATCTAGCTCGTGGTGTTTGTTCAGGGTGATCCAGCCCAGCGCCAGCGCTTGCAGGCTGAGCCAGGTGGGGGTGATGGCCAGCTTGCCAAAGAACACCGGAATCACGGTGGCCAGCAGGCAGGCGATCAGCGCCAGCGTGGGGTTGTGCGCAAGGTTCACAGGCCACCTCCCAACACACCCACCGTCAACGCGGCTGCGGCTGCCAGCCAGCCCGCCAGCCACACATAGCGCGACACCTGGTGCATGGGCAGGCGCGCCATCAGCGACTCAAAGCAACCCACCACCAGCGCCACCGTCAGCATCAGCCCCACCGATACCGCCGTGGCTGCCAGTGGTGCAGCCAGCGGGTCAAAGGGGTTGAGCAGGGTGGCGATCAGACCGGCGTAAAGCGTCATCTTCAGCCCGGCGGCGTACTGCATGGCGGCCAGCTCGGGGCCGCTGTGGTCGAGGATCATCACCTCGTGGATCATGGTCAGCTCCAGATGCGTCAGCGGGTCATCCACCGGCACCCGGGCGGCTTCGGTCTGCAGCAAAATCAGCAAGGCCCCTGCCAGTGGCAGCACGATCCAGGCGTAATAGAACGTGTGGTGCAGATGCCCCAGCATGTCGGCAAAACTGCTCAAGCCGGTGGCCGCGCCCACCGTGCCCAGCAGCAAAAACAGCGCCGGTTCGGCAAACGCGCCAAACTTGGCTTCACGCGCCGCGCCCATGCCCTCAAACGGGCTACCGACATCCATGGCCGAGAGCATCAACACAATGCGCGCCAGGCCTAGTGTGTAGGCCACGGCCACAAAATCATGGGCAAAAGACAGCGGCGCAAACTGACCCAGCAACGGTACAAACGCCATGGCGATCAGCGCGCACACCAGCACCAGGTAAGCCCCCAGCCGAAACAGCGGCGTGGCCGTGTGGCTGACCACCGGACGTTTGCCCAGCAGGCGGCGCAGGTCGTAGAACGACTGGAACAAGCCCGGCCCCTTGCGCGCCGCCCACCACGATTTGGTGCGGTTGATGACACCCACCAGCAAAATTGGCATCACCAGCACCAGTGTCAGGTGGGCAAGCGTCAAGCCCCATAAAGTGGTGGTGGTCATGGCAGGGCGCCTTCGGCCAGCACCACCAGCGCGGCAATGACCACCACCGCCGCCAGGCCCAGGGCGAAGGCAATGCGGGGGTCGTCTTCGTGCATGAGTTTGGAGATCAGTGTGGCCGAGTCGTCACCGTGGCCGATCACGTTGTACAGGCGGCGCTCCACCGCGTCGACACAATCGGTGATCACATAGGCATCATCAGGAAAGTAACCGGTGGGCGCTTTTTTGCGGTTGAGCAACACCATCACACCTTTGTAATGCTGTGAAAAGTCTTTGGAGAAACTGCTGGCGGTGTATTGCACCCGGGCACTGCCTGCCGTGTACCCGCAACCCCAGGTGGGGCCTGCGGCAGCCGCCGGGTGACGCAGGGCGCGGCGCACTAGCCACACGGCAGCCCAAGCCAGCACGATCAGCGCCGCCACGCAGGCCGACACCACACTTACCCGGCTCAACACCTGCTGCACGCCCAGCATGGCCTCTGCGGTGATGGCATCGGGTACCGCGTGCAAAAACAGCTGCGTGGGTGCCGTCACCAGCACCAGGCCCAGCACCGGCAGCAGGCCTAAAACAACCGTGCCTGCGGTGTGGATCAGCAGCGGTACCAGCATCCAGGCGCTGGGCTCATGGCCCGCAGGCAGCGTGTCGTCACGTGAATGGCCCATGAAGATCACGCCGTAGGCGCGGGTGATGGACAGGGCAGACACCGCGCCCACAAAGGCCAGCAGCATCGCTACCCCGGCCAGCAGCAGTTTGGCCCAGACGCTGATGGTTTCGCCGGTGAACAAGCCGCTGTAAATCAAAAATTCGCTGGCAAATCCGTTGAACGGTGGCAGCGCTGAAATGGCAATGCCACCCACCAAAAAACTCAGAGCGGTGATGGGCATCAGCTTGGCCAGGCCGCCCAGGCGCTCAATGTCCACCCCGTGTTTGGCTTGGTAAACGCAGCCGGCGGCATAAAACAATTGGCATTTAAAAAACGCGTGGTTCAGGATGTGCAACAGCCCCCCGGCAAAACCGATTGCCACCAGGCCGGGCACGTCCCAGGCCAGGCCCAGTGTGCCAATGCCAAAGCCAATGCCGGCAATGCCCACGTTTTCGGTGCTTGAGTAACCTAGCAGCCGTTTCAGGTCGCGTTGGCCCACGGTGTACAGGCCGCCGATAACGGCCGAGGTGACAGAAAACGCAATCAGCGCCCAGCCCATCCAGGCATCGGGGCGACCCTGGATGTACAAAAAGTGCAGCAGCGCAAACAGCCCGGCCTTGTGGATCACGCCTGACATCAAAGCGCTCACGTTGGCCGGTGCAGCAGCGTGGGCGCGTGGCAGCCAGGAATGAAACGGGAAGAACGCCGACTTGAGCCCAAAGCTGGTCAGCAGCAGCAAAAACACCGTGTTGCGGATGGTGCCGGGGTGGGCGCTCATCCAGTCGCCAAAGTCGTCCAGGTACCAGCTTTGCGTCTGGGTGTACAAAATCATGAACGCGGCCACCAGAAAAATCAGGCCGATGTGGGTGGACACCAGGTAGTTGAAACCGGCAAAGCGCACCTTCTGGCTGGTGTAGTCCCAAATCACCAGTAGCCAGGCGGAGAGTGCGGCAATTTCCCAGCCCATCAGGAAAGTCACCGCGTGTTCACCGGTGTAGACCATCAAAAATGAGAGCGAAATCATGTTCAGCAGTGCAAAGTGCACACCCACATGGCGTGGGCCGTCAAAGTATTTGCGCAGGTAACCCACGGCGTAGACCGCGCCCAGCAGCGTCATCGGTAACGACCAGCTCAAAAAGAAAGCCCCCAGTGCATCCAGCCGAAAATGCAGCGCGCCAATTGGGTAACCCCAGGGCAGTTCCACATACGGCTCTTTGCCGCCAGCAAGAACCGGTACCACCGCCACCCAGGTCAAGACAGTGGCGACAGACTGTGACACGATGCCACAGGCGGCACGCCAGGTGTTTTTTAACGGCAGCAAGGCCAGGCCAGCGCCCACAATCAGAAGTAAAGCCGCAGCCAGTAACTGGTTCATGCGGCCTCCCTGCTGCGGTGACGAAGGGGAAAAAAGAAAAGGGCAAGGACAGTCATGGGTTCACCACAAAAATAAAGAACAAGAAATGCTCAATATATGTGTGGCGGCTCAACGTGGCGCAGACGCATGTCAAAGCGCCGTCGCTTGGAGGGCATCGACATTTGTTCGTGAGTGGGGGGGCGTGCAAGCCGATTCATAGAGCGGCAGATTTTACGCTTGCGAGCGGTAGGTCGGGTTGGGGTGAGGCTTCACCATTTCAATAGCTTGGTCTGCCAGCAAGCCCCCCGATTGAACGGCTCTAGCTGCTGCGCTACTGCGCAACTGCGCTACTGCGCCCGCCCACCCTTTGCCATGGATCGCCTTCGCAAAGAAGGGGGCTGCTCTGGTGTACCGCTGTGCCAAGCAACGCAGCGCGCCCACCAGTGACAAGCCAGGTGCGAAGGTAGACGAACTGCACCTCACACTGCTGGAGTTGATCGACCGCATTGCCGCACTGATGCCACCGCCACGCACGCACCGGCATCGCTATTTTGGCGTGCTGGCATCGAACTCGCCACTGCGCGATGCTGTGACGGCGCCGGCTGCACCGGCGCAAGCGTTGCCATTGCCCGTCCAGCCTGCGCAAGCCGTCGTGGGTGAGAGTTCGCCAATCCAGGGCGTGCCGCCGAAGCGCTCACCTTCCCACTACCTGTGGGCAGTTTTGATAGCCCGCATCGACGAGGTTTCCCCGCTGCTGTGCCCAATTTGCGGCGGGCAGATGCGCAGCATTGCAGCACGTCGGCTATCGGGTTTCGCCAATCTTGGCCAGGTCGCCCAGGTAGTGATGCTGCGCCATGAGCTCTTTGTAGCGCGACTTTTCGTGCCGCGCTACAAGGTGAATCTGAAGTTCTGAGAGGCAGGCGGTGACGGTTGAGTCGGTGGGCATGACCGGGCTCGAAGCGGATATGGGCAGGAATGTACAGCAGGGCGTGGTTTGGTGTTGATTTGATACAACATTTTTTAGGGAACGAATTCATCCTGACGCTGCACTACAAGGGGTTGGCGGTGGGGGCGTTTTGGGGAAGCAAACACGAGAAATCAGAAAAGCAGACGTTTCGTCTGGCAGTGGCACGCAAGAGAAGGCCTTGGTTTGAGGGGCTTTGGGCTAGCGCCGGTGAGTCGGTTAACCTGGTCGGCCTCGCCTTGAACCCAAATAATCCATTAGGCGGCACTTCGTGCCTGCATGATGCCTGGCGGCGTGATTTGCGGCCATTTTGCCCGTCCGTTCGTCGTCCATAGCTACGGCTATGCACGCCTCTCGGCCAGTCAAACTGCCTCGCAACTCACCTCGCCATGTATTCATGCCCTAAGGGCTTGTTCACAAATAACATGCACATTTGACTCGCCAACTTTGGGCGTACTGCGTCGTTGCAAATCGCTTGTGCAGCAGATCTGCACGGCACGCTTTGCGTCTCGCATTGCATCCCAAATCCGGCGGCCAAATGTACAGCTTATTCATGAACAAGCCCTAATGGATTGTTTGGGTTCATTGGTGCTACTGAATTCATGTTCCAGAGCCAATGGCCAGGTAGTCAAAGTTACGGCTGGCCAGGCGCTAACGGTCTGCCACGATTGTGATCGCAGGTGCCAACGGTGGAAGGAGAGGCTTGTAGCATGCTGCGCATCACGCAAAGGCAGCGCCCCGGATTCATCAGAATGACACAAAACGTTTCAACAATAAAAGTTTTAACCTTGGAGTTGATTTTGAAGAAAACGATGATTTCTCTGGCGGCTGGAGCCATGGTGGCAGGTTTATTGGTGGCCTGCGGTGGCAGCGATGACCCAGCAGCAACACCACCAGTGGTTGAAGCCACCCCCGCTAGCCTGAAGCTGTCAAAAATTGGTGGCTTCAGCACCGGCCAATATGCCGTGAGCGCGGCTGAGATACCCGCTTTCGATGCTGCCAGCAAACGTCTGTTTGTAGTCAACGCTCAACTCGGCGCGGTTGACGTGATGAACCTGGCCGACTCGACTAGCCCGGTAAAGATCGGTACGTTGGATGCGACCGCCATCCTGGCGGGTGCCGTGATCAACAGCGTGGCCGTTTTCAATGGCTTGGTGGCCGTGGCGATCGAGGCTCCCGTGAAAACCAATCGCGGCCGCGTGGCGCTTTACCGCGCCAGCGATCTCACCCTGATCAGCTCAGTGACCATTGGCGCCCAGCCCGACATGATCGTTTTCACGCCTGACGGCAAGACCGTGCTAACCGCCAACGAAGGCGAACCCAGCGACGACTATCAGGTTGATCCTGAAGGCAGCATCAGCGTCATTGATGTCAGCAACCCCGCTGCACCTTTGGTCAGGACGGCTGATTTTGTCCAGTTCATCGGTCAGGAAGCTGCATTGCGTGCGAAGGGTGTGCGCATTTATGGCCCACGCGCTAACACTGCACAAGACTTGGAGCCCGAGTACATCACCGTCTCTGCCGACGGCAAGACCGCTTGGGTGACTCTGCAAGAGAATAATGCGCTGGCCAAAGTCAACATTGCTAAGGCTACCGTCACCGGCATCCTGCCTTTGGGTTTCAAAGATCATGGCGCGGTAGGTAATGAACTTGATGTCTCGGACAAGGAGGGAGCTGCTATCAACATCAAGACTTGGCCTGGTGTGCGTGGCATGTACCAGCCCGACAGCATCGCCTCGTACACCGTGGGCGGGAAAACCTACCTGGTTACCGCCAACGAAGGGGATGCGCGTGCATGGGGCGAGTTCAACCCGCTTTATTGGGGTGACAAGACTACGAGTACACCTGGCGATGCCAACAAAGGCTTTGTGGAAGAGTTTCGCGTCAAGTACCTGGTCAACGCGGCTGGCTGGTCGAGCCGCGAATTTAAGGACTTGCCACCCCAGCTAAAAGCCCTTGGCGCTGGTGCTCTGCTCAACCCTGCCACCTTCGGATACTGTGGTGCTGTCGATGGCAATCCCGGTGGCTGTCTCGCCGACGCCTCGCTTGGCCGACTCAACATCAGCTGGACCATGGGCTATCAGGTTGACAGTGCGACCGGCAAGCCGGTGATGTACAACGCTGCTGGCAAGAAAGACCCGGCAGGTGACCGCCTGATGTACAACCAGCTCTACAGCTATGGCGCTCGCTCCTTCAGCATTTGGGATGAAGACGGCGCTTTGGTCTGGGATTCTGGCGCAGAGATTGAAAAGTTCTTGGCCAGCACCGAATGCAAGTCTGGCAGAACGCGCAACATAGCGTGCGCTGACTTCTTTAACAGCGGTCACAACGAAGGCAATGCAAAAGACAGCCGTAGTGATGCCAAGGGTCCCGAGCCTGAAGGCGTAGCGTTGGGCAAGATTGGCGACAAAACCTTTGCCTTCATTGGGTTGGAGCGCATGAGCGGCGTGCTGGTGTACGACATCACCAATCCTGCAGCACCGAAGCGTGTGGACTACCTGAACACCCGCGACGAGTGGCTGTCTAATCCCAGCGCAGCGAACCTGGCCACCGTGGGTGACCTGGGTCCTGAAGGCTTGGTGTTTATCCCCGCTGCCCAATCCCCCAACGGCAAACCGTTATTGGTGGTGGGCAATGAAGTGAGCGGTAGCACTTCCGTGTTGCAACTCAACCTGACGAACTGATTCATCAAATTGCCAAGCAGCCAAGTCCCCGAAACAATCGAGGGCAAGGCTGCCAAATGGTGAGATGTGCAACGTCAACGACAGTGTGGATGACTGCAACGGCGAGGTAGACCTGATCAATCTGGGTAATGTTGGCTCCTGACACAAGGCACTGATCCTGGAGCGCGGCCCAACGTCTTGCCGCGCTGAATGAAAGCCTTGCTCTACAGGGGTAGGTCTTGCATGCCTGGTGTCGCGAAAAAAGCCTGTTCGCATACCGCCTCGCAAACCTGCTCGCCATCATCTCAAACCCAAATGAACAATCTCGGTTGAATTTCATGGTCGCTTTTACCGGTAGTTTCTCAAGCTTGACAACTCTGGGAAATTATTCAGAATTTCGGAAAGACGTTTTTTTCTCAAGTGATGGAGTTTGTGCCTTGGAGCAGCTTCGCTCGCATCTTGGGTGACGCTCGGGTCTCGACTTTGCCCTGCACTGAACACTTTCGCATCATGGCCTACGTGCAGTTGACTTGGCGTGAATCTCTGCGTGATGAAGAAGCCACCTTGAGTGCCAATGCAACCAATCTTAACGGCATGGGTCTGCGCCAAGCGGCGTGACGATCGACCCTGGCTGATGCCAACGACCGAAGCGATTGGCGCATCTGGGCTGACTTCTGCGCGGTGCTGATTCGCCGCGCCAACAGACTCTATGCTGATGAACCGCTGGCAGGTTGAATTGTTCTTCAAGTGGATCAAGCAGCATCTGCGAATCAAAAAAGTTTTTGGGCATCAGCGAGAACGCGGTGAAGACACAAGTCTGGTGCGCCATTGCCGCCTACGTGCTGATCACGATTGTCAAAAAGGAGCTTCACTTGAAATCCTCGCTTTACACTTGACTACAGATTTTGTTGGTCTCGGTTTTCGAGAAAACCCAGGCTTCATGCGCCTTGCAGGCCGATGAC
>Ga0210044_10008978_pt1 | contig 12316 bp, 8 predicted proteins | sample CryGey13umfilter_2_FD_183959 | JGI IMG/M metagenome (GOLD analysis project Ga0210044, IMG submission 183959) | Groundwater microbial communities from aquifer in Utah, USA - Crystal Geyser 4/9/14 3 um filter (SPAdes) (version 2) | ecosystem: Environmental > Aquatic > Deep subsurface > Groundwater... | reverse complement strand
AGGGGACAGAACTGAAAGTCAGGGCTGAAGGCCAGGATGCGGACGCAGCGCTTGATGCGATTGAAGCCCTGGTCAACAACCGCTTCGGAGAGAGTGAGTGAGTCCCACCCGCTTTGGCATAGTGCCGGAGAATCGTCGCGACGGCAAAGGTGTTGCATCCAGTTCCGGCATTATTATCGGCCGCGTACAGAAACTACTGCACGGACGCCAGCCGATCCCGGAAAAACATCTCCAACCTGAGCAGCTTGAGGCTGAAGTAAGCCGCCTGCTCAAGGCAATCACTGCAGCAAAACAAGAGATAGACCTGGAGCGAAAACACCTGAGCAATATCGGTACGCGTGATCCGATGCTTATTCTCGATGTACATTGCATGCTCATTGCCGACCCTGAACTGCTTAAAAGTGCCAGCAACCGCATCCGGGAAGATGCCATCAATGCCGAGTGGGCGCTCAGACAGGAAATGGATGTCATTCAGAGCGTATTTGAGCAGGTGGAGGATGAATACCTGCGCAACCGCAAGGATGATGTGGAACAGGCAGGGCGGCGTATTCTCGCGCAACTTCTGGGACAGCCTGCAACAGAACAGTGCCTGCAGGAGACCACTGCTGACGATGAGCCTGTTATTTATGTCGGCGATGATTTTTCTGTTTCCGATATCGTGAATATGTGGCGTCACGGTGTTGCGGGCGTGATCACTGAACAGGGCGGCGTCGATGCCCATAATATTATTGTCGCTCGCGGCATCGGCCTGCCGGCGCTTGTCGGATCAACCACAATACTGGATGACATCAAGGACGGAGATACCCTGATTCTTGATGCCGAGCAGGGACTATGGGTACTCAACCCGAGTGATACGGAACAGGCTGCTTACCGAAAATTCATTGAAGCGATACTGCTGAGCAAACGCGGCCTTGAAGCTTATGCTTTCAAGCCTTCTCTGAGCAAAGATGGCCGTGAAATGAAACTGATGGCCAATATCGAGTTCCCCGAAGAGCTTGATGTCGCAGAGCACATCGGCATCGACGGCATTGGCCTCTACCGCAGTGAGTTTCTGTTTATCAATGAAACCACCCTGCCCGGTGAAGCGTTTCAATTCGAGCAGTACGTTGCGCTGGTACGCCGCATGCAGGGAAAACCGGTCACCATGCGCCTGCTTGATGTCGGTGGCGATCGCCCCTGGCTCTATCGTGATCTGGCAGGCACAACCTATGCAGGGGCCAACCCGGCCATGGGACTGCGCGGCATCCGCCTCATGCTGAGAAACCCTGAACCGCTGAAAATACAGCTGCGCGCCATGCTCAGAGCGGCACAGGAAGGACCGGTCAACATTCTTGTGCCGATGATCAGTTGCCGCGAGGAGATGGAACAGGTCTTTGCACTGGCCGACAGTTGCCGCAAAGAGCTCGGTTTTAAGGAGCTACCGCCAATCGGAGCCATGATCGAAGTCCCTGCTGCCGCCCTGACCGCAGAAGATATTGCCCAGTCATCTGATTTCTTCTCCATCGGCACCAATGACCTGATGCAGTATACGCTGGCATCGGATCGCAGCGACGATGAGATGGCAGGTCTTTACAAGTCCGGCCACGCGGCCGTATTACAACTGATTCTGCTGGCTGCAGCCGCCGCCAAAAAAGCCGGTATTCCGATCTCGGTATGCGGCGAACTGGCAGCTGATCCGGAATGGACGGGAACATTCCTCAATCTGGACATGGCATACCTCTCCATGAGCGCAAGCAATATACTCACTATTCGCCGTTCTCTCAGCCGCCTGACCTACCTGCCGCTGCTGCCTTAGGCATAAGCGTAAGTCTCATCGCACTGCAGGAGCAATGCAGTATGCTCCTTACCTTTGCCGAACGGGACAAAGCCGTTTACCCTTCGCCACCCAAAGGTTAACAGGAATAAATCAGGAGAGAGCCATATGCGATACGACTGGAGTGTAGATGAGATTGAGGCACTGTTTGCCTTACCGTTTAATGATCTGATGTTCCGTGCCCAGCAGGCTCATCGCGCCAACTTCGATGCCAACGAAGTCCAGCTCTCCACGCTGCTCTCGATCAAAACCGGCGGTTGCCCTGAAGACTGCAAGTATTGCCCGCAGTCATCCCGTTATAACACCGATGTCGAATCCGAACTGCTGATGAAAAAGGATCAGGTCATCGCTGCGGCCAAAGTTGCCAAAGAGAAGGGCGCTTCCCGCTTCTGCATTGGTGCCGCCTGGCGCGAACCCAAAGGCCGCGCCTTTGAACTGGTCTGCGATATGATCACCGAGATCAAGGAGCTGGACATGGAAGCCTGTGCCACGCTCGGCATGCTCACGGCAGATCAGGCCAAACACCTGAAAGAGGTCGGGCTGGATTACTACAACCACAACCTCGATTCCGATCCTGAATACTACAAACAGATTATCTCCACCCGCACCTACGAAGAGCGCCTCGATACGCTCAAACATGTACGCGCCAACGGCATGAGCATCTGCTGCGGCGGCATTGTCGGCATGGGTGAATCACGCCGCCATCGTGCAGGGCTCGTGGCCCAGCTGGCCCGCATGAATCCGCATCCGGAATCCGTACCGGTCAATATGCTGGTGAAAGTGGAAGGTACGCCTGTGGCGGAAGATGCGCAGTTCGCGGAGACACTGGATAACTTCGAATTCATCCGCACGATCGCGGTATCCCGCATCACCATGCCGGGCTCGCATGTGCGCCTGTCTGCAGGGCGTGAAGCCATGTCCGAAGAGATGCAGTCGCTCTGTTTTCTGGCCGGCGCCAACTCGATCTTTTATGGCGAGAAACTGCTCACTACCGGCAATCAGGATGCCGAGAACGATCAACAGCTGTTTGCCAAACTCGGCCTGCGCCCGATGGAAAAACCGACCCCGTCCAGCCGCCGCATGGTCAGCGCTTAACCGGCCATCGCTCTAAAAAGGTTCATCGGGGATTAGCGGGAACCAAGCTCTGAGGATGTTGTAAAAAGGTTCTAATCCCCGAAACCAGGCTGCCCTTGAGTCCAAGCACATTTGGTGACACCGATCATCTTCGCAGGCTACCAAATTGGATATCCCCGCAATTCCGCGACGACGTACCTTAAAATAGCAGTTCTCCACAGAGAGCACAGGAAACCAGTCAGTTGCGCAAGCAGTTCGCCCATCGCTTTTGTAAACTGAGTATTGATTTTACTCTGTGTCCTTCGTGTCCTCAGTGGTGAGTGCTTAAAGGTTTAACTCTACAGTTTATGCAGGCAGTCGAGCGCGGCCAGTTTGTAACATTCGGCCAGCGTCGGGTAATTGAATACGTTGGCAACCAGATCATGCACGGTGCCATTGAAATGCATTAGCAGCTGACCTGTATGAATCAGTTCGCTGGCATGTTCGCCGACGATATGCGCGCCGATCAGCTTGTGGCTCTCGGCATCCACAATCAATTTCACCAGGCCATTGGCATCCCCGATAATCTGGCCGCGTGCGGTCTCCTTGTAATAACCGCGTCCAACCACATAGGCGATATTGTCGCGCCTGGCTTCCTTCTCGGTTTTACCCACCCATGAAATCTCCGGAATGGCATAAATGGCCATCGGCAGGTTGGCAGCCATCACCCGGTTCTTTTCCCCGAAGGCATGCAATACGGCTGCACGCCCCTGCTCCATACCGGTCGAAGCCAGTGCCGGCCAACCGATCAGGTCACCCACGGCATAGATATGCGGCAGGCTGGACTGGAAGTTTTCATTCACGGCAATCCAGCCCTTATCCAGTTCAAGACCGATTTTCGGGATATTCAGCCCCTGCGAGTTCGGCTCGCGCCCCAGCGCGTAGAGCACAACATCGGCATAAAGTTTCCTGCCCGACTCCAGCAGCGTCAGTGTGCGCCCCTCTTCCCTGCGGATCGCCACCACACGCTCTTTCATATGCAGTTGCACACCCATGTTCTCGAACGATTCAGCCAGTACGCCCACCACATCTTCGCTCAAATAGGCCAGCAGCTGTTCATGCGAATCCACCACGCTGACCTCGACACCGAGAGCTGCAAAAATCGATACGAATTCGCAGGCAATGACGCCGCCACCGACCACCAGCATACTTTTCGGCAGCCGTTTCAGTTTCAGAATCGAGGTGGAATCGAGTACGGTCTCTTTATCGAACGGGATATCAGACGGGCGTCGCGGCCGCGAACCGGTCGCCAGCAGAATCACCTCGGCCGACAGTCGTCTGGATGTACCGGCCGCGTCCATCACTTCCAGCGTATGGGCATCAACAAAGGAAGCTTCACCCGGAATCAGTGCCACACCGGATTTCAGCAGGCGCTTCACGATCACCGATTCCTGCTGGATGATGACCATATCCTTGCGACGCATCGCCTCGGCCAGAATACCGGGACGGCCTGTGCCGGATGCAGCGCGCATGCCCTGCGCACCGGTTCTGGAGGCCAGATAAGCAGCCTCACGCAATGCTTTGCTCGGTATCGTGCCTGTTTGCAGGCCGGCACCACCAATGCTCGGTTTGCGCTCGATAATTGCCGCCTTCTTGCCCATACGGGCGGCCTGCCAGGCGGCATGCTGTCCGGCAGGGCCGGAACCGACGATCAGGATGTCATAGTCCATTTGTTTCTCCTGTCAGACAGCGTGCGAATCATGGCAATGGGCATCACCCCGGTGGTGCGGGGAGCTGACTACTTCATCGGCTGGAATTCAGACGGGTCCTGCTCCGCCATATGTTCATAGGTCGCCCAACGCAAATCGGCCGATTCCTGCGCCAGCTGCATCAGTCGCTCGGCCTCTTCCGGATGGCTCTTCTGCAGCAACTTGTAGCGCATTTCGGTATAGGCGTAGTCCCTTACCTTGATGCTTGGAGTCGGCGAGTCGAGCACGAATGGGCGCTTGCCTGCCTGACGCAACATCGGGTTGTAACGGATCAATGGCCAGTAACCTGAGGCCACAGCCATGTCCTGCTGATGCAGCCCCTGGGTCATGTCGATACCGTGCGCGATGCAATGACTGTAGGCAAGAATTATGGACGGCCCCGGATAATCTTCGGCTTCTCGCATGGCCAGCAGTGTCTGCTGCGGATTCGCACCCATGGCAACACGCGCCACATAGACATTGCCGTAGGAGATCGCCTGCAGCGCCAGATCTTTCTTGCCGACCGGTTTACCGGCAGAGGCGAATTTCGCCACCGCACCGATTGGCGTCGATTTCGAAGCCTGACCGCCGGTGTTGGAGTAAACCTCGGTATCGAGAACCAGCACATTGATATTGCGTCCCGAAGCCAGCGCATGGTCGAGTCCGGATGAACCGATATCATAGGCCCAGCCGTCACCGCCGATCAGCCAGACACTGCGGCGCACCAGATGGCTGACCACGGTGAGCAGGTTTTTGGCACGCGGATCATCCATGCCTTCGAGTACCAGTTTCAGCTTCTCAACGCGTTCGCGCTGCTGGGTCACCCCGTAACCGATGCTCTGGTCCGCATTTATCAACTCATCGACAAACCGGGCATCGAGTTGATCCCGCATCGCAAGGATGGCCTGCTTGGCCATGTTCGTGTGGTGGTCGGCGGCAATGCGCATACCCAAGCCGAACTCAGCATTGTCCTCAAACAACGAGTTCGACCAGGCAGGGCCCCGACCATCCTTGTTCACCGTCCACGGTGTAGCCGGCAGATTACCACCGTAGATCGAGGAACAGCCCGTTGCATTGGCAACCAGCAGGCGCGGGCCGAACAGCTGGGTTAACAGGCGCACATAAGGTGTCTCACCGCAGCCCGAGCAGGCACCTGAGAATTCAAACAGCGGCTCCAGGAACTGGGCGCCGCGCACCGATGAGTAATCGATCGTAGCGCGATCATTGACCGGCAGGCTTTCAAAGAATTTTACGTCCTTGCGGCCCTGTTCCAGAATCGGCGCTTTATCGGTCATATTGATTGCTTTGCGTGTTTTACTCTCGTCATCCGGATCGAAGGCGGGACAGGCATGCACGCACATTTCACAGCCGGTGCAATCTTCCTGATAAATCTCCAGCGTATAACGTGTTTCCGGGAAACCGCGTGCGGAAACCGGTGCGGAAGGGAAACCTTCCGGCGCATTGTCCAGATGATCCTCGTGGTAGAACTTGGCCCGGATCACACTGTGCGGACAGACAAATGAGCAGTTGCCGCACTGGATACAGACATCAGGCTCCCACTTCGGTACAAAGTCGGAGACATTGCGTTTTTCCCACTGCGCGGTGCCGGACGGATAGGTGCCGTCAACCGGAATCATGGAAACAGGCAGGTCGTCACCTCTGCCCGCCAGCATGGGAGCGGTCACCTCCTGAACAAACTGCGGCGCACGAACCGGCACCATCAGATCCATATCATGATGGCTGGTCACGCTGCTGGTGACTTCAACCTTGTAGAGATGATCCAGTGCGGCATCCACCGCCTTGAAGTTCTGGGCAATGACATCCGCACCCTTGCGGACATAGGTCTTTTCAATCGCCCGCTTGATCTGCGCAATCGCTTCATCGCGCGGCAGCACACCGGAAAGGGCAAAGAAACAGGTCTGCATAATGGTATTGATGCGACGACCCATGCCCGCATCGCGGGCCACGGTTGAAGCGTCAATCACGTAGAAATCAACCTTTCTGTCGATGATGATCTGCTGTACATGTTTGGGCAGATCATTCCATACCCGGTCAGCCGGTGTCGGGCTGTTGAGCAGGAACACCGCATTTTTTGCCGCCTTGTCCAGCATATCCACCTGGGTAATAAAGCTGGCTTTGTGGCAGGCAATAAAGTTGGCTGAATCCACCAGATACGGAGCGCGAATAGGGTCGGGACCGAAGCGCAGGTGGGAAACTGTCTGCGAGCCCGCCTTCTTGGAGTCGTAAACAAAATAGCCCTGGCAGTGCAGCGGCGTATTCTCGCCGATAATCTTGATACTGTTTTTATTGGCGGACACGGTGCCGTCAGAGCCCAAACCATAGAACAGGGCGCGGGTCACATTGGCCGGTTCAATGATAAAGCTGCGATCGACTTCCAGGCTGGTGAACGTTACATCATCATTGATACCAACCGTGAAATTGTTCTTCGGACTGGCCTTGGTCAGTTCGTCATAAACCGACTTCACCATGGCCGGGGTAAACTCTTTCGAGGAGAGTCCATAACGGCCGCCGATAACACGCGGCAGCACGGCCATATCACCGATCATCACCGATTCAGCCAGCGATGCCATGACATCCTGATACAACGGCTCACCGCGTGCGCCGAGCTCCTTGGTGCGATCAAGCACGGCGATCTTCTTCACTGTCACCGGCAGTGCGGCCAGCAGATGATCACGGGAAAACGGACGGAACAGACGCACGGTTATGACGCCTAATTTGGCCCCCTGTGCGTTAAGTACCTTGACCGTCTCTTCAACCGTCTGGGCACCGGACCCCATGATAATAATCACATGCTCGGCATCTTCAGCGCCGAAATAATCAAACAGGTGATACTGGCGTCCGGTCAAACCTGCCAGCTGATCCATGGACTCCTGCACAAGGCCCGGCAATGCATTATAAAACGGGTTGGCCGACTCACGCCCCTGAAAGTAGACATCAGGGTTCTGGGCCGTGCCGCGGATAAACGGGGTGTCCGGATTGAGGGCACGACGACGATGGGCATAAACCAGTTCATCATCAATCATGGCCTTGATCTGATCATCCGAAATCAGACTTATTTTGTTGATCTCATGCGACGTGCGGAAGCCGTCAAAGAAGTTCATAAACGGTACGCGCGCTTTCAGCGTCACCGCATGGGCAATCAGCGCCGAGTCATGCGCTTCCTGCACAGAGGCCGAGGAGAGCATGGCAAAGCCGGTGACGCGTGCAGCCATCACATCCTGATGATCGCCGAAAATGGAGAGCGCCTGTGTCGCCAGCGAACGGGCTGCGACATGGAATACCGTTGAGGTCAGCTCGCCGGCAATTTTGTACATGTTCGGGATCATCAGCAGCAGTCCCTGCGATGCGGTAAAGGTGGTGGTCAACGCACCTGTCTGCAGTGCACCGTGGGCGGTACCGGCAGCACCGGCTTCGGACTGCATCTCCATCACATCCGGAACCTGTCCCCAGATATTTTCCTTGCCCTGTGCCGACCACTGGTCGCACAGCTCAGCCATATCGGAGGATGGTGTGATCGGATAAATCGAGCAGATCTCACTGACCCGATAAGCGATATGGGCAACACCTGTGCCGCCGTCAAATGTAACCTGTTTGGCTTTGTATTTATCAGTCATGGTAGCCGGCCCCTTCTCCATATCCAGTTATTCCTGAGCTGCGCTGTCAGTCTTTTCATCAACCATTTCAATCGCATGGCACGGGCACTGCTCAAAGCAGGAGGCGCATCCGGTGCACTTGTCATAGTCATACATATAACGGTTGCCTTTACCCAGCTTGATAATGGCATCTTCCGGGCAGGAGCCGTAACAGCCATCGCACTCGAAGCAGTTGCCGCAGGAGAGGCAGCGTTTGGCTTCAAACAACGCTTCCTTTTCGCTGTAGCCCTGCAGGATCTCTTCAAAACCGCCGAGTCGCTGCTCAGGAGATAGCTCGCCCTGTTTGCGTTTCGGCGCTTCCGTGCTGTACCAGAGCTGCAGCTTGTCGTGTTCGACTATCGGGTGTTTTGCTTCCGGTTTATAACTTTCGCCACGCAGCCATGCATCAATATAACGGGCTGCTTTTTTACCGTGACCGGTTGCAATCGTCACCGAGCGCTCACTCGGCACCATGTCGCCGCCGGCGAAAATACCCTCGGCGCCGGTCATCATGCCCGAACCGACAACCACTGTGCCATCGCGATTGAATTCAATGCCTTCAACCTTTTTCAGGAAGCCGGTATCGGTATCCTGACCAACCGCCATGATCAGCGCGTCGGTCTCCAGCGTCTCGGTACGGCCGGTCGGTTGTGGACGGCCATTTTCATCCAGTTCCATCACCTCGACAGTCATGGTGGTGCAGTCGATCTCCTTGATCGTACGCAGCCAGTTGATCTTCACACCTTCCTCAAGCGCTTCGGTAGCCTCAAAATCGTGTGCAGGCATGCTCGCCCGGTCGCGGCGATAGATGATCACCGCCTCTTCGGCCCCCAGCCGCTTGGCTGTACGCGCCGCATCCATGGCGGTGTTACCGCCACCGTAAATGGCAACACGGCGACCGAGTTGCAGGTCTTCACCGTTCTCCACGCTTTTCAGAAAACTCACCGCATCCAGCATTTTTCGTGCATCACGGCTCGGGATATCGATATTTTTACTCAGGTGCGCACCAACAGCGATAAACACCGCATCAAAACCGCCCTCAGTCTTCTCTTTTTCCACATCTTCGACGCGACAATCCAGAGTGATTTTGGCACCCATGTCGACAACCCGCTGAATCTCCTGATTGAGCTCCTTGCGCGGCATGCGGTAGGCGGGAATACCGAAATGGATCATGCCGCCGGCCACAGGGCCTGCTTCACGAATCTCCACTTCATGACCGAGCCGGATCAGATGGTAAGCAGCCGAGAGTCCGCTCGGGCCTGCACCGATAATCAATACCCGCTTGCCGCCCGGTCTAACCTCAAACTCCGGTTTCCAGCCTTTTTCCATGGCCAGATCACCGAGAAAGCGCTCCACCGCATGAATGCTGACTTCCTGATCGGTATAAGCACGGTTGCATGATGTTTCACACGGGTGATAACAGACCCGCCCATGGATAGCAGGGAAGGGATTATTTTCCAGCAGCTTTTGCCATGCTGCTTCATATTCGCCGGCCTGAGCCAACGCCAGCCATGCCTGAATGTCTTCGCCTGCAGGGCATGCGTGATTACACGGTGGCAGAAAATCCATATATACCGGTTTGCGTGAGCGATAAGCCCCGGTTCCGGCATCATGTTTGGTCAGGTCAAGGCTGCCTGTCATGTATTTTTTCGCGATCATAAAGTCACTCTCACAGTCAGAAATGTTTTTATGCCAACAAGCTGGCTAACTATACGCGAAAAAGCGCAAAAGAGTATAAATCAATCAGGGTTATTCAGGTTTCGCCACAGCCAGCCCTGCAGCCTGCCATGCCGACCAGTCCCCTTCCAGATGCTGAACCTTGCTGAAGCCGTGTCCGACCAGCTTCGCCTCAACCATACCGGCGCGCATACCCGAATAGCAGTAGACAATCACAGGTTTATCCTTGAATGCCTCGATTTCAGCCAGCCGCTCTTCCACCTCGCGGTGATCGATGTTGATAGCATTGCCGATATAGCCTTCGCTGTACTCACCGCGTGTACGCACATCAAGAATCAACATATCTTCATGCGCAGCCATGCGCTCAAGCAACTGTTGCTGGCTTACTTTTTCAGCACTACTTTCAAACAGCGAACAGGCGCACAACAGGCCAAACAGCCCGACCAGAAGGACCCGGCAAACAGATTGATTCATAATATTCTCCTTTAGCGAAGCGCTGATTTTTGGCAGGATGACAATCAATCAGCATCTCCCAGATTGCACTGTATAAGGCAACGTTCACATATTATTCATTTATTTGCCATAAGGTTTCAATCGGGCACGCACTGACATAAGGGGTAAAAACAATGAATACGCTACTTTCAGGCCTGATCATCTTCTTCGCCATACATCTGCTGCCAAGTGTAAGCCCGCTATATGCAGCGTTGAAAAACAGGCTGGGCGAAAAAACATTCAAGGGGCTGTTTGCGCTTGTCTCTCTTGCCGGCATGGTACTGATCGTGATGGGCATGGGTGAAGCAGCGTTTGTTGATATCTACGAACCACCGGCATGGGGCAGACATGTCACCAGCCTGCTCATGCTGTTCGCACTATATGGTGTGATTGCTGCACAAGTGAAGCTCCCAACCAGCATCAGGACAGTAAGCGCGCATCCGATGCTCTGGGGCATTACAGCCTGGTCGACCGGCCACCTGCTGGCCAACGGTGATCAGGCTTCTGTCACGCTGTTCGGCTCATTTCTGATCTACTCACTGTTTGCCATGTTCTCGGCCAACCGCCGCGGTGCCAGGCCTGCAATAGGGCCACTGACGCTCAAAGGCGATGGCATCGTACTTGTCATTACTGCCGTAATTTACATGCTCATTTTGTTCTTCCACGCATCCATCGCGGGTGTGTCGATTATGGAGTAGCCAGAAGTCCGATCTCGCTGCGATACGCCTCAGCCATAGGAGTCCATGATCTCCCGGAAAAATCGGGAATATTTCCCCGACATTGCGCTACGTTGTCTGCGACATGGATAATCATGGATGCAATTGCAATCGCATCCTGCCCGGCATCGTGTTCATATGAGTCGGCGAGCAAGCTTGCGGGAATATATTCAGGATAGGCTAACCGCTTCGGTGCGACAGGTACGCACCCGGCAGCCATGGCTTCAAGCATCGCCAACCCCTGAAAATCGTGCAGCGCAGTGGAAAACACGATGTCGGACTGCCGCAATATCTGCAGGTAGCTGTTCCTGTTCTCGATATAACCCCATGTTTTGATCTGCGTAGCGAATTCAGTTCTGATCATTGCAAAAGCATCCGGTCGCTTACGAAACTGCTGGCCCAGAATATGAATTTCAAAATCCAGCCTGCAGCGGGACAGCTCTTTTAACACAAGATAGAGGCGCTCAGGTCCTTTGTCGTATTCCCAACGGTGATTCCAAACCAGCGTGACCGGCTGATCGCCTCTGCGCTCATTTTGCTCAAAACATATTTGCTCAACGGGCACGGCAAGTACGGCGCTTTTCTGTTCCAGCACTTCAATCACTGATAGCGGAGCGTGATCGGGCATCTTTTTCAGCAGCGCTTTCGCCCCCTGCAGAAATGTCTTGCGATTGTATGCCGAATTGAACAGCAGACGATCGGCTGCCATGGCACTGTAGATCGAAGTGATCTGCGCCTCGACACTGCTATGGGCGTGACCGGACTCAGGGTAGGCAAACTGGTTCTCGTGAAAATAAAGCAGGGCGGGTGTTGCGGCGAGCGCGGGAACCAGTCCCTTCAGCGTTGCCAGATCAACCATGGAGGTGGCGATTATCAGATCATAGGGCTGCTTCAGGATCTCTGCCTGTTCAGCCACCCATGAGAGTGCGTTGCCGCGAATACGCCAGGAAAAAAACCTATCCGGCAGTGTCAACACAGTCCAGACGCACTCACTCAGATGAGCGACCAGCCCCTGCCGCCACTGGCGGTGACTGGCGGCATCATAAGCCGAGAGCAGAAGAATTCGCATGCGTCACATGATGGGAGATAAACAGGGGGCTGCAAGACAAAGAGGCACGCCTTTCGACGCGCCTCTTTGCAGCAGGAGAGAGCAGAGCCTTATTT
>Ga0210044_10008975_pt1 | contig 12321 bp, 9 predicted proteins | sample CryGey13umfilter_2_FD_183959 | JGI IMG/M metagenome (GOLD analysis project Ga0210044, IMG submission 183959) | Groundwater microbial communities from aquifer in Utah, USA - Crystal Geyser 4/9/14 3 um filter (SPAdes) (version 2) | ecosystem: Environmental > Aquatic > Deep subsurface > Groundwater... | reverse complement strand
CCGCCATTATCGGCGGTTGGCTTATCATCAAGACGCAGATGGACAAGGGACCGGAGATCTCCATCAGCTTCAAGACCGCAGAAGGTATCGAGGCCGGTAAAACGCGCATCAAATTCAGGGATGTGGATGTCGGCGTCGTGAAAGGCGTGCAATTCAGTGATGACTTCACCCATGTGGTTGTCACGGCAGAACTGAACAAGGGAACCGAAACCCTGCTGCATAAAGAGACACGCTTCTGGGTGGTCAGGCCACGTCTGAGCCTGAGCGGTGTTTCCGGCTTGAATACGCTGGTCTCCGGTGCCTATATCCAGTTTGCGCAAGGGGACGGCGAAAAAAGCAGGAAATTTACCGGCCTGGATAGCCCACCGATCATCAGTCCGGGGCAAGCCGGAGTCGAGGTGGTGTTAAAAAGTGAAAAGCTGGGCTCGCTGGATATCGGTTCGCCACTCTACTATCAGGGGCTGCAGGCCGGAGAGGTGCTTGGTTATGAGCTGGCCAAAGACAATAAAAGCGTATTCATTCATGCCTTTGTCAGAGAGCCGTTCAGTGGGCTTGTGAGCAGTAATTCACGCTTCTGGGATATCAGCGGCATCGATATTTCGGTAGGCGCTGACGGGCTCAATGCCCACATGGAATCGGTGAAGAGTTTGCTGCTTGGCGGCATCGCATTCGGAACGCCGGACACGCTGGAACCGGCGACCGGTGAGGTGAAAGATCTTGTATTTACCCTGTTTAAAAGCCAGACCGACATTCGGGAAAGCACGCTGTTCACCAGAAAGGAGAATATTATTGCCTTCTTTGACGGTTCGGTGCGCGGGCTTGAGGTGGGAGCGCCGGTAGAATTCAATGGAATCAAGGTCGGATCTGTCGCCGACCTGAGTCTTGAGTTTGATAAAAGCAACGCCAGTTTCCGTATTCCGGTACTGCTGAGCATAGAGCTCGACAGATTCAAAATGCGTGGAGGCGAGCCGTTTATTGTTGATACCAAGGCGCTGTTTTATCAAATGGTTAAAAAAGGTCTGCGCGCTCGACTGCGTACAGGCAGCCTGTTGACCGGCAAGTTATTTGTTGAGTTGAATATCCATCCGGGTACACCGATACGGCTGCTGGCAGATGAAAGTTATCCGTACGCGGAAATACCCACCATTGCCGGTGGTTTTGACCAGATTACTGCGGCAGTGCAGAGCATTCTCGCCAAGCTGGAGAGGATCGACATTGAAAAGATCGGGTCGAATCTGGAGCTGACGCTGCAGGGTACAAACAACCTGGTGAACGGGCCGGAGCTGAAAGCCTCCATGAAGGCTTTGCATCAGGCCCTGAGCAAGATCGACAAACATGCAGGGCCGGTTGCGGAAAACCTGGATGCGGTGCTGTCGCAGGCGGAAGTCACGCTGAAGCTGCTGAACAGGCAACTGAAATCAGGTTCGTCGATCATGCAGATGTCCGATGAGTTGACCGATACGGCGCGCTCCATCCGTGCGCTGGTGGAGCTGCTCGAGCAGAAGCCGGACTCACTGCTGTTCGGCAAACCAGAATCCGGAGAGTGATTTTCATGCGACACTGTTTTGTCCGAACCTGTTTTATATCGCTGCTGGTCGGAGTGTTGCTTGCCGCCTGCGCCTCATCGACGGCCTCTCGCCTGTATGTACTTAATCCGATCGCACCCGTTGCTCCTCTGGCCCAAAGCCAAGCAGAGGCGTCGTCGGTTGGAGTCACGCTGAAATTGCCGGCGTATCTGGAACGATCCCAAATCGTCACCCGCAGCAGTGGCAACCAGTTAAAGCTGGCCGAGTCGGATCGCTGGGGTGGCAACCTGAGAAAAAACATGACTCAGGTACTGGTTAAAAACATGACTGTCCTGCTGGATGATTCCCGCATCACCGTTGTGCCTGCGGATTCGGATGCCTTGCCCGTATTGATACTGGAGCTGGAGTTGTTCGGCTTTGAACGGTTTGCCGACGGCAAGGTTCACCTCTCCTCTGCATGGCGCATCGTTGATGATACAGGCGCGCTGATGGCCAACCATACGTTTGAATCGAGTCGAGCCGTTGGCCTGAAGAGTTATGAAGCGACTGTGGAAGTGATGAGTGGCCTGCTGGGTGAGCTGAGCCAGGTTATGGCGGAATCAGTAGTTAAACTGCTGGAAGCAGATAGCCTTGATAAGGGAGCAGATTCGCCGACCTGAGTGGTTTGGCGAACACATACTTTTCTGAATTTATATTGCAGCAATAACGAAGAAACAGCAGTGAAATTGGCGCACCCTAGTGGATTCGAACCACTGGCCTTCGGCTTCGGAGGTCAATTCATATGTATTGTGACTGCAAACCCAATAGTGCCTTAAATGACCATAAATAAACAATTATAAATATTCACCAAAGACTTATTACAGTATTTATTCTCATTTAAGGAATAATCGCTTGATTTAAAAAAGTAGAATGCTATACATTCAATTTATGGCAGAATTATCGGAAATTAGCATTGATGTTGTCCAGTGGCGCGTGGAAGATGTTCATATTCCACCTTCTGTGAATGCGTTGGCTGACCTGGTGGCATCGAAGCCCCCATCTTCGCCATACATATCTCCGTCTGATCTTACATGTTTTGCTGTCCGGCTACTGCTACTTACGCAACCCATCATATCCTACGAGCACGCTGGCAAGTGCTACTGCATTTGCGGCATCAGGACGCTGCAAGCTGCAAAGACTTGCCTCAAGCCCGATGATTTAGTGCCTGTGCATATGATCGAGAAATCAAGCATCTCTGATGAGCAATTGATTCAGCTGGCGCAGTCTGACCTTTACTTGAAGTCATTCTTCAGCATGTTTGCCAGGGATCCAGATGTGTTGGCCCAAATGTATAACATCATAGGCAAAGACATACTCAAACATATCGCACCTGGACACCAAACCAAAAGTAAGTTTGCCCAAGATGCTGACTACAGCAGGCAGAGAGTATTTTATGAGCGGATTAAAAATGATGGATCAGACTCTTCCACCCAGCCTGCTTAAATATGTCGAAGCACCAGAACCCCTTGTGGAAGCTGGGCATATTATTAATAGGTTAGCTACAGTCCTGTCCGTAGTTGAGCAGATATCAAGTCTTGAGCACCTACATGAAGGCTCGCAACTCAACACTTGGAGTGCTGCATGCCTAGCCTTTGCTGCTGACTACCAAGCACAGGCACAGAATTATATTTTTGATCCCCTGCGGGGATTATACGAAGACCATCAGCCATACGTATCGCTCTGGCACGAACCTTCTGATCCAAAGAATAAGACAAAACACAACCATTTATTGGGCCAGCTTTTAATCGCCAACTCTGCTTGCCGGAGACTTGAGGCCGAGGGTGAGCATTTTGAAAGCAGCCGAAAAGCAGCATTTACGTTTGCGCGCTCTATTTGCAAGAAAGATTACTCGAGTACCCTAGAGGCACTGCCGGGCAAGGCATGCTCAACGGAAGAATATTTGTCGCATTTGGCAGGTCTCAGCGACACACCTAGGACGGCATCATTTGCCGTGTTCATTCGCTACGCACTCGGATTAAGAAAAGGCATCACCAGAGATACATCTGACAATCATCATAAGCATCCTGCAAAAGAACCTATCTCACTATCGAATGAGCCGGATATAGATCAAAATCCTGTCACAAGCCGTTCTATTAAAATGCCGATTCATAATCCGGCGAAAGAGAAGGAAATAGAAAAAAGCGGGTTGTCATCTCAAGAGTTTACGCATCAGAAAGAGCATTCCGAGACTTCCTACTCAGAAGAAGAGCCAATGGGTGGGCGAAGCAGTACAGAGCATCTGCAGCGGGCCAAGTCTTCTCAAAAGCAAGTCGCCATGAGTAATCAGCAACTACAGTCAAGATGGTCAGTCCTATCAAGTTTTGAGGCCAGCTGCATAGCCTCAGGGATCGCATATGCATATCGAAAAAGCAAAGCCTGTAGCGATGTGGACTTATCCCATCAGTTGCTGGAGTTGGCATCCTTACTCACGATTATGTTCTGGTACTCTGTACCATTTGACGAGGCGATCAATGCAATAGGCCATGAAACAATGCCCCAAAAACCAAGAGAGCGCGTCGAATTCGTTCTCGACTCCCCATCGTTTGTCCTCATTAAGACGGCTCGACCAGAATACAAGTCACAGTATAGAAAATATAAGTGCCTGGACATTGCATCACATGTGTCACTGAACTCTGGCGTTGCCATTGAACAAATCATTGCCGAGCATTTCAAAAGAGCAGGAAAGAGGCGCAAGCTTTTCAATCAATCCATTGAATATTATGTGCGGTTACTTGAGAATTTCATCTCTGAAACCAATCAGAGCTACGGCTGCAGGTTAACAATGGGGCGCATTGCAAACTGCGTCTTCGAATCGATTGCCACTGCCCCTGGCTCTGACATCACTTATGCGATGCTCATCACAGGGCGCACTTCCTATCTCGGCGCAAACCCACTCTTTTACACAGCCACGAATTCATGGATGCTGAACAGTATCTACCAAAACACATGCAAATCGATTGCGAAAAGTGCCCGAATGGAATTAGCAGGTGGCAAACGACGGCAAACTTCTCCTGTTAAATTTAACCCACCGTATCAAATGCATGGAGCAAGAATACGCCCCACATGTAGTGAAGTCGCAAGCTTACAGTGGCATCTGAGCGGTAAAATTGAAGATGCCAAATCACTTGGGCCTATTGAAGTGCACAATGCCATGGCCATCTACACGTCCGCATTCATCAATTTTGCAACCGGGTACCGTGCTGTTGGAGATGCGTCATTCCATTCAAACGAAATCGACTACGACACTGGCTTTGCTGTCATTTCTGACAAAGATAGTGTCGATGAGTATCACTCCAGACTTGTCTGGATTATGGACGAGTGTATCAAGCAGATTCAGTCATATCAGGCGCAATTAAAAGCTATTCTGGAATATGCCTCGCTGAAGCTGCCAAATGTTTACAAGGCGTTGAGCAATGAATTGCATGGTTCGATCAAGGACAAAGCAAGATCCATCCCGGGACTATTCCTCATAGAAGGGGACAAGATAGTTCCTTTAACTCCTTCTGCTTATGAATCACATTTTCCGAGTTCATACCCCTTCCCAGCCAACGCGCATAGACACTTTCTCCGAAGCAACCTGCTCGAAATGGGCGGGCCATCTGATGTCGTTGATGCTTTTATGGGGCATTGGGAAAATGGACAGGAACCATGGGCATCGTTCTCGACACTCGGGGCAATTGATTACAGAGATATCATCAAACCGATGCTGACAAAGTTAATAGTCAGTCGGTGCGGGTGGAATGCGATTGATCCATATGAATAGGCCACATGAAATATGGCGAAGCCTCGCACCCAGGCCTGATAAAAGAAGCCTCGGTTCAAGACCTGCACAGAGAAAGCGAAAGCAGCTACTAGTGCTGCTCAAAGCGTTAACAGAGGATCACCCGAACATATATGCAGGGCTTGCAGGAGCCCGCCTATCAAAAGTCGAAGCGGAAAGATTCTGTGAGAAATTGCGTATTGATACCCCTGGACACATCTACAAACAGAGAAGAAACCTGTTTGTTCTTGGATTGGAGAAAGGGGTCAAACAATTGGGATGGGACCTTTATATCCCTGCTCCGGTCGCCTCCTATAGGCGGGAGACACCTTACTTTACACGAAACACCATGTTCTCGCTTTCAAGGCTGCGAGAGATCGAGAAATGCGTTATCGAATCACTCGATAATCCGATCCCCGAAAACAAAAGCATCTCACTGGGCTACCTAATATTCACCGCAACAGTCTATGGAGGCCTGATAAATCGCGACTGGCTGATTGCCTGGACAAGGAATCCATTTGATGGCTTGGTTTATGATGAACCTATCGCTTGGATTGAATTGTACAGAAGCATCACGGGCAAGAAGGACCGGTCGAGCGATCAGGTCCAGACACTGCATAAACGTTGGTTTGTAGATCCTCTAACCCTACTGCTGTTGGGGCGGTTGCATGACCAAATTATACGAGCCAATTATGAGCGCTCTGACCCATGGACACACTTGCGCACACTGATGGATCATCTGGATATTCCAGATCATATACGCCCCAAAAGTCTTGCTGAGTTCCTGGAAATTGCCCACATAAGAGTGGCATTACATTCCAAGCCATATTTGGCGGACTACGGTGCAGGGAAACTCAAGTCTGCTTCTCTTCCACCAGAAATATGGGCGCGAATCAGAACCGGAAAGCCTGTCCCCATCCCCGATCAACTGCCCGATACTGAAGCGGAAACTATTCCAAGTCTTCAGAAGAAACTGAGACCCAAATCTTTTCATGGATCAATGACTCCTGCTCTATGGAGGAATCTGTACGAAGCAATCTTCCCCAAGGAAAGCAGGCAAAAAGAAAAAAGGACAAGTTCAGGACAAAGCAAAGCTAACCTTAACCGGTTTCTGGATATTTATGGTGACCAGCTTAGTCCACTTGCATGGCTAATAGCCCAGTGGGCGATCAGCCTGTTGACCTATAAGAGAGGAATAAGAAAGGGCTCAAAAATTGCTGCGTCCTCAGTTCATTCATACATCACCACCATAGCAAAGCCGCTACACATTCATGTGGCCGACAACGATTTAAGGGGATTTTCAGAAGCTGAGTTTTATGAGATCTACAGGGATGTGATCGAACAAAAAACCTCTGAAGCAAACAAACAGACTACCGCCCTGAGACTGGTTGAGTTTCACGAATTCCTGGTAGCGTATTGGGATGTCGAGCCGGTTGATCTGAGTGAATTCTATCGTGGACACTATAAATCGGAGCTTGGTGTTGATGCCAATCTCATATGTCCATCCATGTATAAAGGCGCCGTTCAGGCACTTGGTGGATTGAGGGCTAACCAGCCGAGGGAGCAGCTTATGCTGGTTCTCATGACCATGCTGGGACAAAAGTGTGGTCTCAGAAGGGCGGAAATTATAACGCTTCTTCGATCAGATATTATTGGCAACTATGACCCGGTGCTATTTCTTCGCCACAATCCATATGCATATAAGAAATCGGACAATGCAATACGACAAATCCCATTAAAAGCATTTCTGACACATAAAGAGCTTTCTCTTCTAAAGAGCTGGTTACATACACGCGATACAGAAGATCGAAGCATGTCGTTCTCTCAAAGGTCAGAGAAAAAACGCCTGCTCTTTTGCAGGCCGGGAGAGCCCAATGCTCCAGTGGATGAGGGGATGGCATTTAAGGCCATTCATCAAGCAATGAGACAGGCAACCAGAGATCCAAATGTACATTTCCACACATTAAGGCACTCGTTTGCGTCCTGGTTCCTATTCAGGCTGGAAACCTCAGCAGATCCATTATGGCGTCCTCGGGCAGCATTGGCGCTCAATGCCCGGGAGAATTCACATCGCAGAAGTCAGGCCGAACGGGCTAGGCTTCGGCTTGATACTCGGGTTAGTCGGAAGGCTCTATTTCAACTGGCTCAAACTTGTGGGCATTCAAGCCCTGAGATGTCACTTAGGCACTACGTTCATATTCTTGATCTTCTTCTTGGTTTGAATTGCTGGAAACCAGCATCGCAGCCAAGCCTGAGCAAGGACGCAGTAATAAATCTGACTGGAATAGGCCAAGCAATGGCCTATCGATATCGACAACGATCAGACCAGGACGAGTGGCTGCCGTCCATATTTGTTCCGACTGCATTCATGCGGTTAAAACACCAATTTAAAGATACGTTGACGAAAAATCTGAAAAGCATGGACACGTCACCTGTGGTGATTGATAGGAAGCCTATTGGTTGGCGCACGCTTCAAAGCATTCTTGAAGCCAGGCAGACTGGAAAGATGCGCGTTCCCGATATCGCTGGGACGTATGATGTCGAAGAGCAATTCATTGAGGGCGTGCTGGAAGGAGCTAGGCATCTCTACAAAATGAGAACCAGATCAACCAGCAAGCATCCAAAAGGCAAACCTCGCCACAGATTGGATTCAGATCGATTACCATTTCCGATGAGGCCTACATCGCCATATGACATCACGATTTGTGACAGAATATTTGATCGTTATGTGCGTGCAGATCTTCAGAAGCGAGAAGTCATTCTGGCTGGTGTCAGGCGTTTCATCGACTCCTTTTCACTTTCCTGCGGGGATATCAGGTTTACAGATCAGAATGCGGCAAAGGGTTACCTTGCGTTTCTGTCATCTATTGGAATCAAACAGGGTGAAATTTGGCTCATTCACTATAGGGGAAAAGAAATAGGAGAGGCGCAGGCAAGCAATCAGCTCCAGAATTGGACAAAGGTGCTTTCAGTGCCAGCTGGCCAATGCAAGCTTGCCAAATCACCTTTCGGGCAAAGCAAAGGCAATGGCACCATTGGCGTAACTATCAAGTCATTAACTGGTCGAACTGGCAAAGGAAGAAAGGCGAAGCAGCCAAAATTCACTATGCCGTACGGATTTCGTTATGCACTCTATCTGTTGTTTATTATGGCGAGTGCAACGACTGACACCGATAAACTTCCCGTCTGATTAAGTCGGCCGTTGTTTGTGCTTCGCGCATCATGGTTTGCACTTTCTCGCAGTTTGCCCAGTGCTGTTGCCAGAGTTCACTGCCGACAATCTGCTCAAAGTCCACTACGGTAGGTAGTTTCCACTGCTCATAGGTTCGTAACCGTTGCATGCGCTGTGCGATGTCCGGGATGGCCCGTGTTTTAGGTGAAAGCTTTGCAGTGCTGAGCATCCATTCTGCCCATAGCCTGCTGCAGCCAGAGCAACATCGATTTTCTCTCGACGCGTTTGGGACTCAGTTTCGCTCAATTCCCAGACTCACTATCTGTGATCTATGGATGGCAAGTTGTATTCAAACAAATCACCCGGCTGACATTCAAAATATCTGCACAACGCATCAAGAGATTCCAAATCAATACGCTTGGCATTTTCGTAGTAGAGAGAAGAAATCATATTCCTGCTGATCCCGGTATCCCGGGCTACATCAATAATCTTGACCTTCTTCTCACCCATAAGCTTGGAAAGATGACAGTGAATCATACTCCCCCCTTGAATACTTAGTATAGATGGACATTTTGCATGGTCAAGCTGCCACTTGCATGCCTGTCGTGCAAGATGCACTTGACGAATGCATTGTAGGCGTGCATAATGCACCCTATAGGCGCATAAAGCGCAATAGGAGTGCGTTATGTTGGATGCATACTTAACAACTGAGGAACTGTCGGCGCGGATAAAATACGACCCTCGCTATATCCGGAACTTCTTATTGGATTCGGTGTTCATTGAAGGTGTTCACTACATCCGCCCATTCGGTCGCAGGAAAATCCTATTTGTATGGGAAGCCATAGAAGAGGAGATGCACAAAGCATCGAATGACGAGGCACCAATTATCCCGCTGCGTTCTGGTGGAGTTCTCCATGGGTAGCATCAGGGCAAGAAAGACCAATGGTGGATCCGGCCACTTGGTCATCGACTTTCGCTATCAAGGCATTCGCTGTAGGGAGCAGACGTTACTGGAAGACACACCGGCCAACCGCAGTCGGCTGCAGAAGGTTCTGGATAAGATCGAGAAAGAGATTGCTGCAGGCAACTTTGTTTATGCGAAGTACTTTCCTCATAGCAAGACTGCTGAGAAGTTCCGCCCCAACCCTTCACAATCGCACACCGGCACACCGCTGTTTCGGGACTTCGCTGAGACATGGATGAACGAAAACTCGATCCGGTGGAAACGATCCGTTATCAAAGGCTATCGATATACGCTTGATGGCCTGCTGCTACCGAGATTCGGTCATTATGAAGTCGGGGCAATCTCCAAAGCGGATATCCTTGCATTCAGAACAGAGCAATCCACAACACCGGGTAAGAGTGGCAAAAAGCGCTCTCCTTCACGCATCAACAACATCATGAAACCGATGCGAGGAATTATGTCTGAAGCAGCGGATCGGTATGACTTTCAAAACCCTGTCCGTAACATCAAGAAGTTGCCTGAGGGCAAGAAAGAAATTCATCCATTCTCTCTCGATGAAGTGATGCTTCTCTGCCGGGAGATCAGAAGGGACTATCAGAATTATCTGATCACTCGCTTTTTCACTGGCATGCGATCTGGAGAAATTGATGGCCTCAAATGGAAGTATGTTGATTTCGAAAGGGGCATCATCGCCGTGCGCGAGACGATCGTCTATCAGGAAGAGGACACGCCCAAAACCCAAAGCTCATACCGGGATATTATGATGCTGCCGATTGTTTGTGAGGCACTGCTGGATCAGCGCAAATATACTGGAGATGGTGAGCTGGTGTTCTGCAGTCGCGCCGGCACCCCTCTGCATCAGAACAATTTCCGCCGCCGCATCTGGCGCCCGTTGTTGGTACGCCTGGGTCTGCCAATGCGCCGCCCCTACGAGACGCGCCATACTGCTGCCACCATCTGGCTGGCATCGGGCGAAAACCCCGAATGGGTAGCCCGGCAACTTGGCCACAGCAACACAGAGATGCTCTTCCGGGTCTACTCACGCTACATCCCCAATCTCACTCGCAAGGACGGATCTGCCATCAAGGCACTGGTCGAAAGCAAAATCGGAGGCAAAGATGATGCGAAATAGCACAAACCAAACTTGCCCGCATTGTGGTCACTCTGTCACTGGCGGGGATGGCTCGAACAACGAGAAGCAGCGCCTCAACGCTGCCCGCATGCTGGCCCAGCACTTGGCATACACGCTTCAGATTCGCAATGGAAAGAATCTTGTATTGCTGCTCGGAGTAACAGGGCGTGAAGCGGATAACATGGAGGCAATCACAAGCTGGGTAGCAAGTAGGCTCAATCACATCGGGCGGTGGCCAATGCCAGGCTCGGATGCAGTAGCCCTCATCGAATCGCTGGAGCGTGACCTTAGGGATATCTTGCAGGACTTCTCCTTTGGGTGGCAGTAATGGAAGATAAGGGGTCACTCATTAGGACGGCTATAGATGGGGAAACACTGAAGGGGGTGTTTTACCTTCAGGCAGCACTTGGCAGCACAACCAGGTCGGGCAAGCCGTATTGGAAGATGCAAATTAGCGATTGCTCAGGGAGTTTGAATGCTTATCTCTGGGACCAGCCCACAGTGGTGCCACAGCAAGGATCTGTCATCTGGCTATCGGGCCAGGGAAGGAGTTTTGGCAGCAAATTGATCTGCGATGTCATCTCCATGCTTGAGCTATCAGAGTGGTGCGGTTGCCCGCTGCTACTGGCACCACCTGATACTCCATTCCCTGAAGAGGCTGAAAAAGTCTCCGGCCTGCTCAGCCACATTGAGGACGAAGAGCTTAAAACCGTCTGCAGAAAGATTGTGTCGACTCGACAGCTACTGGATTCGTTCCTCCGTGCTCCGGGTAGCTTGCGCCATCATCATGCTTATCCGGGAGGACTCATCAGGCATACCCGGGAAACCATGGAGATTGTATTGAACCAGGCAAAGGAGCTGGCACCTATCGAAAAGGATTTGCTGGTTGCCGCAGCTTTTCTTCACGATCTGGGAAAAGCCTTCGAGTACAACCGGTTTCGAATGAGCGATAGGGGAACGTTTCTCGGTCACGAGGTAACCCTGCTGGAGCTGCTTGCCCCAATCATGGATGAGGTTTGGGAGCTCAACCATCCCACGCGCATTGCACTGCTCCACTTCCTTGTAGCCAAACCGGCCCCGCAATGGACAGGCATTCGGCACCCGAGAAGTGCCTTGATAAACATCCTGCGCTTTGCAGACAAACTGAGCGGTGAGATGGATATGCAATCAAAAACAAACGCGCCCACGCCAATCCAGAGAATTGCTTTACGCATGGCGTTGGGCAAAGTTCAACTTGCGTCTAATTCAGGGGAAGTTCACTCATAGCAATTGAAAACAGAACTATGCAGCAAATATCGCGACCGGCAAAGTTCAGCCATTCGCAATTAATCACATTTGGTCACTACTGTCCGGTTAAGCATTGATGAGATCGAGTTGCCGCTGATTGCTGACATTTTCAGTTTTTCTGGCGGCCCCCGGATCGACCAATAGTTGGAGGATTGATCTCCTGTGGAGGATATTATTCACAGCTACCAATCGGACCAGCTGCTGAAGCGTTCTTTTGTTCGGAATAACCTTTCTTGCTAGGTGCAGCAAAAGGTATGCAATCATGGCGATAATAATCTGGGTTTTGACTGCATTTTCACCGTTCCCGAAGAAGCTGCGTATTCCGAGGCCAACCGGCCGGCAATTACGATGTCATCCGGCCACCCATTACGATCTAAACCGGCCACCCTGTAGGCAGGTGAAAATGTAGCTCTGCTGGACAATTTACTAAGGCATTATCCT
>Ga0210044_10008974_pt1 | contig 12322 bp, 6 predicted proteins | sample CryGey13umfilter_2_FD_183959 | JGI IMG/M metagenome (GOLD analysis project Ga0210044, IMG submission 183959) | Groundwater microbial communities from aquifer in Utah, USA - Crystal Geyser 4/9/14 3 um filter (SPAdes) (version 2) | ecosystem: Environmental > Aquatic > Deep subsurface > Groundwater... | reverse complement strand
TCTTCAATCCCATCCTGATGCTGGCGGTGTACACCTTCGTCTTTAGCGTCATATTCAAGGCCCGCTGGCATGTGGGGTCAGATAGCAAAACCGAGTTTGCCATCGTGCTGTTTGCCGGCATGATCGTGTTTGGCATCTTCGCTGAATGCATCAATCGTGCCCCAAATTTGGTGCTTGCCAACCCAAATTACGTCAAGAAGGTCATCTTCCCGCTGGAGATCATGCCTTTGGTTACCCTTGGCGCGGCGCTGTTTCACGCGGTCATTAGCGTGGGCGTGCTGCTAGCCTTTATCCTGATCGTTAACCACGCACTGTCCTGGACCCTGATATTGGCGCCCTTGGTGTTGTTACCCCTATTCCTGTTCACCCTGGGCCTGAGCTGGTTCCTTAGTTCACTGGGCGTCTATCTGCGCGATGTCGGTCAAACCGTGGGCATCTTCACCACCGTGCTGATGTTCCTATCCCCTGTGTTCTACCCAGTCGCCAATCTGCCGGAAGCCTATCAAGGCGTCGTGATGCTTAACCCGATTGCGATCGTTCTGGAACAAGCCCGAGACGTGCTGATCTGGGGCAAGATGCCTGACTTGGCCCTCTACGGAATACAACTAATTGCCTCGACGTTTATCGCCTGGCTGGGCTTTGCCTGGTTCCAGAAGACACGCAAGGGGTTTGCCGATGTACTCTAGTGTAGAGTTGCACGTTGTTTGGCACGTATGCGAACGAGGAAAGGCCAACGCATCGGACGTAGGTCGGGATTCATCCCGACAACCCGGCCCATGGAACCCGCGTCGTCGGGATGAATCCCGACTTACAAAACCCCGCTGACATGCCCGGCTTGTCGGGTTGAATCCCGACAAGGGTTTACATATAAGCATTCCAAAGAATGCAACACTACACTAGGAGCCTGTCGGATTTAAAGGAAATCGGCTGCAAAACCGTTGGAACGGTCCATATTCCGCCGCTTTCTTGGGCAATAGGACGGCTACTGCCCGGCGAAATCGTCGAAATCTGTCCTCGTTCAGCCGATTTTTCGCTTCGATTCTTCAAGTCTGATAGGCTCCTGGGTGTTTTGGCCGACATGGGTTACCAGAACCCGGTTCGCGCAGAAGAACTCGGCGGGATCGACTGTCTCACAAACATCATTCATGTGAGCGGGCTTGCCCGCAATAAGCACACAAAATCGGCGGAATGGATTAGGACATCCAGTGAATAAGCAACTTGGCACCATTGCGGTGGATTTAACCCCCGTTCTCCCGGGCGGGGAGAACGGGGGCGCGAAGATTTTCGTACTCGAATTGCTGCGTCGCCTGGCCGATATGGCGCCCCAGACCCGGTTCATATTGCTCACGCAAGCCGCATCGCATGAAGAGCTGGCGATACTGGATCGGCCCAACATACGGCGCCGGATGGTCGTCGGCGCCATAGTGGCGAGTTCACTGCGACCGCGATTAATGGGTCTTGCCGCCCGTCTTTTGCCGCACTTGCCCGTCAGGCTGCGCAGCGCCGTTAACCGCTTGGGCTATAAAGTGAACACGGCATTGAAACGCAGCGGTTCCGGTTCGTTGCTGCGCGACATGGGTGTTGATCTGCTCTTCTGCCCATTTACCGCCCCTACCTATTTCGAGCCGGGGATTCCGACGGTCTGCACGATTTACGATCTGCAATACAAAACCTATCCCGAGTTCTTTGCCGCAGAGGACGTCGCCCACCGCGAGCGCGCCTTTATCGAGGCCTGCCGCCGAGCAACGGCGCTCACTGCCATTTCTGGCTACTCGCGGGACTCTGCCATTACCCATGGCAGCCTTGATCCTGCGCGCATACGCACGATTCACCTGCGCATGGCACAGCGTGTCGTGCCTGGAGTTGAGCACGACAAGGCCATATTGGGCCGCCTTGGCCTCTCCCTGCGGCGATACCTGGTCTATCCCGCCAATTTCTGGAAGCACAAGAATCACGAGATGCTTCTCACCGCCTTCGGCATGGCTTGTCACGATGGGTTGGCGGCGGATATCAAACTGGTCTGCACCGGGGCGCCGGGGGCGCGACAAGCGTGGCTGATGAGTGCCGCACGCGCCATGAACCTGGGCGATCGAATTCTTTTTCCGGGATATTTGCCCAACGCGGAGTTGGCGGCCTTGATTGCTGATTGCACTGGCGTGGTATTCCCCTCGCTGTATGAGGGCTTCGGTCTGCCCGTCATCGAGGCCATGGCCGCAGGCGTTCCGGTGGCGTGCAGTAACACCACCTCACTCCCCGAAGTGGCGGCCGGTGCTGCTATAATGTTCGACCCTCGGGTTCCGGTGCAGATTGCCGACGCTATTCGTGCCCTGGTTCAAGACGCCGCCTGTGCCGAGCTGGTCAAAGCCGGGATCAAGCGTGCCGCGGAATTCGCCGATACGAAGCGTATGGCCGGGGAGTACCTGGATTTGTTCAATTTTGCACTGGCCGGAGACAAAAGGCTTTGATCCAACCCGTCATGTTCCGCTCGCTATGGGCCTATCGCGGCTTCGTCTGGAGCAGCGTGCTGCGCGAATTCCACGGCAAGTACCGCGAATCGCTGTTCGGCGCGTTCTGGTCGGTGGCCAGCCCCCTGGCCATGATCATCGTCTATACGGTCATCTTCAGCCAGCTCATGCGCACCACGCTGCCCGGCCAGGAACAGGTGCCCTTCGCCTTCAGCATCTACCTGTGCGCCGGCGTCATCACCTGGGGGCTGTTTGCCGAAATGCTCGCTCGGCTCAACAACGTTTTTCTCGAGCATGGCAACCTCATCAAGAAGTCGAATTTCCCCCGCATCTGCCTTCCGGTCATCGTGACGCTGTCGGCGCTGATCAACTTCGGCATCGTGTTCGGCCTCTATCTTGTGTTTCTTGCCATCATCGGCCACTGGCCCGGCTGGATGGTGCTCGCGCTCATCCCGTTGCTTGCGCTGCAGCTGCTGTTCACGCTTGGGCTGGGCGTCTTCCTCGGTACGCTAAACGTCTTCTTCCGCGACGTTGGGCAGCTCACTGGCGTGGTGCTGCAGTTCTGGTTCTGGCTCACCCCGATCGTCTACACCTTGCCGGCGCTGCCGGAAGGCGTGAGCAGCGCTATGCAGTACAACCCCATGCAGCCGCTGATGGCCGCCTACCAGACCATATTCCTGGTCCGCGAAATGCCCGATTTCACCTCGCTCGCACCGCTCGCCGTGCTCACCGTGCTTTTCCTGCTGCTTGGCGCCCACTTCTTTCTCGCCCGCGTCGGCGAACTGGTGGATGAGCTCTGATGGGTACGCTCGTCGTCGCCAACGTAGGCAAAGCCTACAAACGCTACCCCGGCAAATGGTCGCGTGCGCTCGAATGGATTTCCGGCAGGCCACGCCACGACAAGACCTGGGTGTTGCGCGACATCAGCTTCAGCGTCAACCCCGGCGAAGCGGTTGGCATCATCGGCGTCAATGGCGCGGGCAAGAGCACGCTGCTTAAGATCATCACCGGCACCACCCAAGCTACCACCGGCAGCGTCAGCATCCAGGGCCGTGTGGCCGCGCTGCTCGAACTTGGCATGGGCTTTCACCCCGACTTTACCGGCCGGCAAAATGTCTTCACGGCCGGCCAACTCCTGGGATTGCGTGCCGATGAAATCGCCGTCTGCATGCCCGCCATCGAAGCCTTCGCCGAAATCGGTGACTATATCGACCAGCCGGTGCGCATGTACTCCAGCGGCATGCAGATACGGCTCGCCTTCAGCGTCGCCACCGCGGTGCGCCCGGACATCCTCATCGTCGATGAGGCGCTGTCGGTGGGCGATGCGTATTTCCAGCACAAGAGCTTCAGCCGCATCCGCGAATTTCGCGAACAAGGCACAACCCTGCTGATCGTCTCGCATGACAGGTCCTCCATCCAGAGCCTGTGCGGCCGCGCCATCCTGCTGGAGCGCGGTTTCGTCATCAAGGACGGCAATCCCGAGGAGGTGATGGATTTCTACAACGCCATCATCGCCGAGAAGGAAAACGCCACCGTCGAGGTGAGGCGGCTGGAAGATGGCCGGGTGCAAACCAGCTCAGGCACCGGCGAAGCACGGGTCGAATCGATCGCCCTGCTCAACGAGGACGACGAAGCGGTCGAGTTCATCAACGTTGGCCAATCCGTGCAGTTGAAAGTCGAGATCCGCATTCATGCCGACCTTCCCGAACTGGTCTTCGGCTACATGATCAAGGACCGCCTCGGCCAACCGGTATTCGGTACCAACACCCATCATCTCGGTGTCGACATGAGGCACCTTGCCAAGGGCGACCGGCTCACGCTGGTCTTCTCCTTCCCGGCCAATATCGGATTGGGTTCGTATTCCGTTTCCACAGCGCTGCATGTCGCGGACACGCATCTCGCGGCCAATTACGAGTGGCGCGACCTCGCGCTGATGTTCAACGTGGTCAACCTCAACCGCAATCAATTTGTCGGCGTGAGTTGGATTCCACCGCAAGTCGAGTATCAAAGATGACTTCAACCGGTTTTTACCGTGCGTTCGAAGAGCGCTATCGGGGTCCGCGTGAACTGATCAAGCAGCGGCTCGAAGTCTACTTGCCGTTCATTGCGCCGCTGCTGCAGTGGTATGAACCCGCCGCCGCCATAGACCTGGGCTGCGGCCGTGGCGAGTGGCTTGAACTGCTGCAGGAAAAAGGATTTCTGCCCCAGGGCGTGGACCTGGATGAAGGCATGCTTGAGTCATGCAGGGAGCGCGGCCTGCCTGCAACGCAGGGGGATGCCATTGCGTATTTGAAGTCACTTGCCGATGCGACACAGTGCATCGTTTCGGGCTTTCACATCGTTGAGCATATTCCTTTCGACGATCTCCAAACTTTGGTGATCGAGGCGCTGCGTGTGTTGAAGCCGGGCGGATTGCTCATTCTCGAGACGCCCAATCCGGAAAATGTGGTCGTGGGCACCACCAATTTCTATCTTGACCCCACCCACCTGCGTCCCATTCCCCCCTTGCTGCTGTCGTTCCTGCCCGAACACTATGGCTACGAGCGGGTCAAGACCCTGCGCCTGCAAGAATCCCCCGAACTTGCGGCCAAGGAAAACATCGGCCTGTTCGAGGTCTTCGCCGGGGTCAGCCCGGATTACGCCGTCGTTGCTCAAAAAAACGCCTCGCCGGAGGTGTTGTGCGCTTTTGACGCCGCGTTCGCCAAACATCATGGTATTGAACTGAATGAACTCGCCAACCGTTACGATGCAGGGCTTGAACGTAGTATCAGCACACTTGGTCAGCGCATGGCCAACGTTGAAAGCCAGGCGGGTGGCATGAGCGATGCGCTAGCGCGTATAACCGTCTTGCAAGACCGATTGATCGATGCGGTTTCGCAGGCCGAGCGAAACGCGGCGCGAGCCCAGGCGGCAGAAGGCAAAGCCGATGCTGCCGAGTCCCGCGCCACCGAAGCCGAGTCCCGCGCCACCGAAGCCGTTGCGGCATTAACTGCAGAGCGCGAGCGCGCACTATGGTTGGAGAGCGAGTGGAACGCAGCCAAGGCAACAATCAATGAACTTCACCAAAGCAACCACCGATGGTGGCTCTCCGCAGATGGATTTAACCGCGAACTGCAGGCAGTGTATGCCAGCCGCTCCTGGCGGCTCACCAAGCCCTTGCGTCGGAGTTTTCAGTCTCTTCGTGATTTGCGTCATAACGTAAAGCAAGCCGTCAAGCCGCCACTTAAGCTTGTTTTAGCAAAAGCGATCCACTTTGTACAAGGGCATCCTCAGATCAAGGAGCGCGCCCTTGCCTGGGTGCGCAAGCATCCCACGCTGGAAATTCGCTTGCGCCGTTTTGCCTTGGGTAATGGGCTGCTTGGGTCGTATGGCATGGCCTATGCGTGTGGGCAAGAGAAGAAAGATAACGCCACGCATATCCAAGATTCTTCTGCCGAGTCGGCGCACCTCACGCCCCGCGCCCTCCATATCTACGCCGATCTCAAAGCCGCTATCGAGAGCCGCCAGAAGGAGAACAGCTGATGCGCATCGTCATTGACATGCAGGCGGCGCAAGCGGAAAACAGAAAGCGTGGTATTGGCCGTTACTCGCTGTCCTTGGCTCTGGCCATGGTGCGCAACCGGGGCGAACACGAGGTTTTGATTGCATTGAATGGCCTCTTCCCCGACACCATAGAACCGATACGCGCAGCCTTCGACGGCCTGCTTCCGCAAGAAAATATCCGGGTTTGGAGTGCCGTTTCACCTGTGGCCAGCATTGGTACTGCCAACGATTGGCGCCGGCAGTCTGCTGAATTGGTGCGGGAGGCGTTTCTGGCCAGTCTCAGGCCGGACGTGGTGCATGTGAGCAGTATGTTCGAGGGTTTTGTGGATGATGCCGTAACCAGTGTCGGAGCGTTGTCACGGGCGATCCCCACGGCCGTGACGCTTTACGACCTGATTCCCTATATACATCGCAAACCCTATCTTGAAAACCCGGCAGTCGAAGCCTGGTATTTGGGAAAAATCGAGCACCTGCGCCGTGCCGACCTCTGGCTGGCCATTTCGGAATCATCCCGGCGGGAAGGCATCGACCACCTCGGCTTGGCAGATGATCGATCGGTCAACATCTCGACCGATGCCGACGCGCACTTTCAGTCGCTCAAGATTTCGGCTGAATCAGAGCAGGCAATGCGGCAAAAGTATGGCTTGAGCCGCCCGTTCGTGATGTACACAGGCGGCATCGATCATCGCAAAAACATCGATGGCCTGATTCGTGCCTTCAGCAGACTGCCAGCATCGTTGCGCAGAGCCCATCAGTTGGCCATCGTCTGTTCCGCGCAGCCGGAAAGCAGGCACATGCTGGAACAATTGGCTGCGCAACAGGGCTTGAGCAAGGACGAATTGGTCCTCACGGGATTCGTGCCCGAAGATGATCTCGTCGCCCTCTACAACCTCTGTGCGCTGTTCGTTTTCCCATCCTGGCACGAAGGTTTCGGGCTACCTGCGCTGGAGGCCATGCGCTGCGGCGTGCCAGTGATTGGGGCCAATACTTCAAGCTTGCCAGAGGTAATCGGTTGGGAGGAGGCCCTGTTCGACCCGCATTCCGATGAGGCGATGGCATGGGCTATAGAGCGTGCACTGTCGGACGCCACATTCCGTGCCGAACTTATCCGTCATGGTAAAACGCAGTCCGCGAAGTTTTCTTGGGACGAGAGCGCCCGGCGGGCCATCGCGGCGATGGAACGTCTGCTCGCTGCGCGTCAGGCAATGCCAGAGATTAATAACATCGGGGGGCGACGACCAAGGCTGGCCTATGTTTCACCGCTCCCCCCCGAGAGATCGGGCATTGCGGACTACAGCGCCGAGCTGCTACCCGAACTGGCCCGCCTCTATGAGATCGATGTCATCGTCGCCCAGGATGTGATTTCAGATCCATGGATCAAGGCAAACTGCTCCGTTCGTTCGGCCCAATGGTTTATCGAGCATGCCGACCGCTACGAGCGGGTGCTGTATCACTTCGGCAATTCCACATTTCACGCGCACATGTTCGAATTGCTGAAAGCAATTCCTGGCGTCATTGTGCTGCATGATTTCTTCCTGTCGGGCATCGTAGCCCATAGGGATACCAACGGCTTCACACCCGGTGGCTGGTCGCGGGAACTTTACAGTGCCCATGGCTACGCAGCGCTACGTGATCGCTTCCATGCCAAGGATACGGCGGATGTCGTTTGGAAGTACCCGTGCAGTCTGAACGTGATTCAAGATAGTCTGGGCGTCATTGCGCATTCGCCGAATTCGCTTCGGCTGGCAGAACAATGGTATGGCGGTGCATCGACAGATTGGGCGGTGATACCGCTGATGCGTGATCCCCGGATCAGTGCAGACAAAGAGCTTGCCCGTAAAGCGCTGGGTTTTGACGCCGGAGATTTCCTAGTTTGTGCGTTCGGCATTCTGGGGCCGCACAAACTTAACGAGCGCCTGTTGCATGCATGGCTTCAGTCCCGCTTGGCGCGTGACAAAACCTGCCACCTCGTCTTTGTCGGCGAGAATCATCCCGGCGACTATGGTCAGGATTTGCTTGCAACGATCCGCAGCAGTGTGGCGAAGAAAAATATCCGCATTACCGGCTGGGCGGAGCAAGAGGTTTTTCGCCAGTATCTGGCCGCTGCCGATGTCGGGGTGCAGTTGCGCACCCTGTCGCGCGGTGAAACTTCGGCAGCCGTGCTCGATTGTATGAATTACGGCCTGGCGACCATCGTCAACGCCAATGGCAGCATGGCCGATTTGGTAGATGAAGCGGTCTGGAAATTGCCGGACGAGTTCACCGATGAACAGCTTATCGAGGCGCTGGAAACGCTGTGGCAGGATGAGACACGCCGACACGAGATGGGTGAATACGCCAGAAACCTCATCTTACGTGAACACAAACCGCGAACCTGCGCAGAGCAGTATGGTGAAGCGATCGAACGATTCTACCGATCAGCCGCCTCTGGCTTGCCTGCGCTGCCGCGCATAATTGCAGACATTCACGGCCAACCGGACGACGATGCAGATTTAATTCAGCTGGCAGACGCCATAGCAAGAAGCTTCCCACAGCAGAATAGGCAACGACAACTGCTGGTCGATATCTCTGAACTCGTCCAGCGCGATGCCCGCAGCGGCATCCAGCGCGTCGTGCGCAGCATCCTCAAGGAATGGCTCAATAATCCGCCTCCAGGATATCGTGTCGAGCCGGTGTATGCCACGGTGGATCGGGGGTATCGATACGCCCGGCGCTTTACCCAGGGTTTCCTTGGCTGTCCGGACGACACGCTGCAAGACGAACCCATCGAATACGCGCCGGGCGATGTCTTTTTCGGCCTCGATCTGCAACCTGAGGTGGTGCCGGCACAGCGGGCGTTTTATCAGGTGTTGCGCGGGCATGGCGTGAGGGTGCGGTTCGTGGTTTATGATTTGTTATGTGTTTCGATGCCACAGTACTTTCCCCATGGGCTCGCACATGAATTTGGCCGATGGCTTGAGGTGGTCGCGGAAAGCGATGGCGCCATTTGTATCTCGAAGGCTGTAGCCGATGAACTCGCGGATTGGGTTAGGCAACATGGCCCCGCACGTCAGCGACCAATCCCGATCGAATGGTTCCATCTCGGCGCCGATGTCGAAAGCTCGGAACCGATCAAAGGGCTCCCGCTAGACGCGGACGCCGTACTTGATCACCTCCGTAGTCGTAAGAGCTTCCTGATGGTCGGCACCCTAGAGCCGCGAAAAGGCCATGTGCAAGTTCTGGAAGCGTTTGAGCAACTCTGGCAGGCAGGCCACGGTGTCAATCTGGTCATCGTCGGCAAACAAGGCTGGGGGGTTGAAAGTTTCGTGGAACGCCTCTGCGCGCATCCGGAACTAAACAAACGCCTATTCTGGCTCGAAGGCATTAGCGACGAATATCTGGAAAAAGTTTACGCTGCGAGCACTTGCCTGATCGCCGCTTCCTACGGAGAAGGTTTCGGCTTGCCTCTCATCGAAGCAGCACAACACAAACTGCCGACCATCGCGCGGGATATCCCGGTGTTTCGCGAGGTGGCGGGGGAACACGCTTATTACTTTGACGGCAAATCACCCGACGCCTTGGCGCAGTCTATTAAAGCGTGGCTCACTCTGCATGGTGCGGATCTACATCCAAAATCAAACGACATGCCGTGGCTGACATGGAAGCAGAGTGCCAGGCAATTGTTTGAAAATATTGTCCAGCAGCATTCCTGGGAATAAAAATGAAAAACTCTATATCTACAAGATCAGGGCTATGGCTCGACTTTTTGGCGACCTCGGTCATCTCCATTTCAATCGTATCAATCATCCTGTTGATATTGGATGGCTTTAATCCTAAGGCCTCTGTCTTTGCGGGAATGGCGATTGCAATACCGATTTTTTCTTTAGCCAGTCGTCGGCCGGGAGGCATCGCTAATGTCAGTGGAGTCGGATTTGCCACAATTGCAACCGTGGTTTTTGTGGCGCTTTTATTCCGCGCCGATCCATACCCCTGGATAAATGGTGGCCAAGACCAGGGGGTGTATGTAAGCATGTCCTCGCATTATCAGCACGGGGGCAATATATTTATTGTAGACAATGTGTTGCCAGAATTGGCAGATAATGATCTGAAAAAATCCTACACTGAGAACAGAAGTAAAGGCGGATTTCACCCCGGGGTTTATTATGGTGGCGAGAAGGATTATGTGTTTCAGTTTTATCATCTACATCCTTTGTGGATGGCTATCTTTGCCGATTTTTTTGGCGATGATGCTCGCAGCTATTCTTTAATATTTTTTGCAATATTAAGTATTCTTTTCCTGAGTCTGCTTACGTTTGAGCTGTCCGGGTCGAGGCTGGCTGCATTGTGTGTTGGCCTCCTGATTGCCTTGAACCCGCTGCATGTTTTTTTCTCAAAATGGCCGGTCACGGAAGTTGTGGCATTGGCGTTTTCATCGATGGGCTTCTATTACTTGACTCGGGCTTATGCCTTGTCAGCAGCGCGAGATGTCGCGCGATGGGCTTTGGTTATTGGTTGTCTGGGTTTGTCGCTCCTGTTCTTTGTGAGAATTAGTGGTTTTTTGTATTTGCCGCTGCTCGCAATCGTTTTTATGATTGGCGCTTGGCAATACAAGACAAAAGAAAATAAGTTTGGTGTCGATTTAATGGTGTTTTCTTCGGCCTGCATTTTGTTCTACTTGTTGTCTGTTGTTTATGGTTTGAAATACTCGCCGAACTATTCAACCGATATATACCGTCTAACTTTTGGCAAATTTATGGATGGCCAATGGGGCTTGGTTATGGCGGCTGGCTTTGCAATCATGTTGGCTGTTATGCTTTTCTGGCTTCGCTTGCTCGATCACAAGGCCTTTTTATCCAGAGCCAGCGCTTTGGCACAGCCACGCGTCTTGATGTTAAGCATGCTTATACTCATAATCGTGGCGGCCGGCTTAAGCCTGTTCAATGTCTATCAACTTGGTTTTAGCGATGCGTACAGCAATCATCCCTGGATGGGTATACTTTGGAATTTGTCAAACTCAGGAACGGAGGCAATAGTCCGCTCATCGGTTATTAACTGGCTGATCTACACTTCCCCTGCCATAGTGATTTTTGGTGGCCTCGCGATGCTGCGCAGGAAGCAGGATTTTAGGCTGGCGCTGGTGATGGTGATCGTTGGAATTCCATTGAGCGTGTTTGTGATTACAAATCTGATATTACCTCATCAATATTATTATGCTCGATATCTTGTTTCTGAATCCGTGCCCTACGCAATCGTTGCCTGTGTTGTGGCCATGTTTAGCGGGGATTCGCTGAGTTGGAGAAGGCTGGGCGTTATTGCGGTGATTCTGACAATTCCTCTCTTTGGCTACTATACGTTTAAGCAGTTCGGTGCCGAGGAAGGTGTCCGGCCTCTTAGCGTTTTGAGAAAAATCGCGGCGCATGTCGATGAGGGCGATGTTTTGCTGATTGAGCCTTCAGGTTGGTCGATTCCTCGCTTTGGAATTGAAACGCCACTCAGGTTTTATTTCGGGCTCAAAACATTTGCGCTACCGGCAAACGAAAGAGATGTGACCAGTGCAAAACTGGCAAAATCATTCAGGAATGTTTGGCTGTTAAGCCCGACAGTAATCGAAAATGATCGATTCGTCCTGGAAGAGCGCTTGTTGCACAGCGACAAAGTCGTTGAAAGAGAAGGCCGTATCCCGACAAAAATCATAGAAAATTTCTGGCGCCAGGAACTGTTCCTTTATGCAATGAAAAAACCTGGCTACCCGAGTTCGCGGGGTGAGGCTTTCAAAATCCTTTCTGGCCGTCACGCGGTTTCGCGAGAGTCATATGAAACCAGCGCCATACTCGACGATGGGTGGCATGGCCTTGAGAGTATCCATGTCTGGTCAACTGGAATGGCTAGGATTCATTTAAAAAATACCATGTTCGTGAACAACATGCTGCCCAATCTAATGAAATTAGAGATACGGCCTTATGCTGCGAGCAAAGAACGTCCAGTCAAGATCCAGGTTCGTGTGGGTGATCGTAAATTAGTATTCGACTATACAAACAACGCCCTCAATACTATTGAGATCCCGATTGCTTGCCCGCGTAATGCGGAACAATGCGAAATCGAATTCGTAGTCGAAAATACAACCTCCCCTAAAATACTTGGCCGATCATCTGATGCGCGGTTGTTGGGCTTTGCCTTGTATTCATTTTCATTCGAGTGACTTCGCAATTGAAACTTATCATCCAAATCCCCTGCTACAACGAGGCCGACACACTGGCCATTGCCCTTGCCGCCCTGCCGCGCGAAGTTCCCGGCTTTGATGCCGTCGAATGGCTGATCATTGACGACGGCAGCAC
>Ga0210044_10008969_pt1 | contig 12327 bp, 12 predicted proteins | sample CryGey13umfilter_2_FD_183959 | JGI IMG/M metagenome (GOLD analysis project Ga0210044, IMG submission 183959) | Groundwater microbial communities from aquifer in Utah, USA - Crystal Geyser 4/9/14 3 um filter (SPAdes) (version 2) | ecosystem: Environmental > Aquatic > Deep subsurface >... | reverse complement strand
CGACCGACCGTTCAAGCGCGGCGACGTGGTGGAGGTCGGCGACAAGCTGGCGATCATCGAAAGCGTCGGCCTGCGCTCGACCCGGCTGCGCACGCTGGAGGACAGCCAGCTGATGATCCCCAACGGAAAACTGGCCGACCAGACCATCAACAACCTCGGCAAACGCCGCCAGTTCCGCATCGCGCTCGAGATCGGCGTGGTCTATGACACGCCGCGCGGCAGGCTCGACGCCTTCGTGGATGCGCTGCGGCAGGTGTTCAGGGAGCAACCGACGGCGATACCCGACCCTGTCTTCGTGGGGCTGAAGAACTTCGGCGACAGCGCCATCAACATCGAGGTGATCGGCAATCTGCGCGTGGCGTCGTTCGATCTGTTCGTCGCCGCGCGGCACAGGCTGATTGCCGACATCGTGAGCCGCGCCGAGGCGATGGGTGTCGCCTTCGCCTTCCCGACGCGCACTGTCCACATGGCGGCGCAGCCTGCACCGCCCGCCGTCAGGGCGACGGGCTGAGGCGCGCCGCCCCCTGCGGCAAGCAGCATCATTGTGCGATGCAGCGGGGGCGGTGAATATGCCCGCCAAGAGGGATCGCTCCACGCCTGAGGAGCGGCGATGCGGGAGAGAGACAGATGAGCGACGACATCCACGCCGTTCCGGCGCATATTGCGGCCCATGCCCACGCCGACGCGGCGAAATACAAGGCGATGTATGACGCCTCGATCGCCGATCCGGACACGTTCTGGGGTGAGCATGGCAAGCGGATCGACTGGATCAAGCCCTACACCAAGGTCAAGAACACTTCATTCGACTATCATAATGTCAACGTGAAATGGTTCGAGGACGGGCAGCTCAACGTCTCGGCCAACTGCATCGACCGCCATCTGGGCCAGGGCGAGAAAATCGCGATCATCTGGGAGGCCGACGACCCCAACCTCTCGAAGAAGATCACCTACCGCGAACTCTATGAGCAGGTGTCGCGGCTGGCCAACGTGCTGCACGCGCAGGGCGTCAAGCGCGGCGACCGCGTGGTGCTGTATCTGCCGATGATCCCGGAAGCCGCCTATGCGATGCTCGCCTGCACCCGCATCGGCGCGGTGCACTCGATCGTGTTCGCGGGCTTCAGCCCCGACGCGCTGGCCGACCGCATCGAGGGATCGGGCGCCAAGCTGGTGATCACGGCGGATGAAGCGCCGCGCGGCGGCCGCGCCACGCCGCTCAAGGCCAACGTGGACAAGGCGCTGACGAAATGCGCGCCGGACGTGAAGACGCTGGTGGTGAAACGCACCGGCGGCGCCATCGCCTGGGACGGCGCGCGCGACACCTGGCTGCACGAGGAGATGGAGCGCGTCTCCGACCATTGTCCCCCGGTGGCGATGAACGCCGAGGACCCGCTGTTCATCCTGTTCACCTCCGGCTCCACCGGCAAGCCCAAGGGCGTGGTCCACACCACCGGCGGCTATCTGGTCTATGCCTCGATGACGCATGAGTATGTGTTCGACTATCAGCCCGGCGAAGTGTTCTGGTGCACGGCGGATGTCGGCTGGGTGACGGGGCACAGCTACATCGTCTATGGGCCGCTGTCGAACGGCGCCACCACGCTGATGTTCGAGGGCGTGCCGACCTGGCCCGACGCCGGGCGCTTCTGGCAGGTCTGCGCCAAGCACAAGGTCAACATCTTCTACACCGCCCCCACCGCGATTCGCGCGCTGATGGCCAAGGGGACGGAGTTCGTGGACAAGCACGATCTGTCGAGCCTGCGCATCCTCGGCTCGGTGGGTGAGCCGATCAACCCCGAGGCGTGGAACTGGTATGACGAGCACGTCGGCAAGGGCCGCTGCCCGATCGTGGACACCTGGTGGCAGACCGAGACCGGCGGGATTCTCATCTCGCCGCTGCCCGGCGCCATCCCCACCAAGCCCGGCGCCGCCACCCTGCCGTTCTTCGGCGTCCGCCCCGTGGTGCTGAACGACAAGGGCGAGGAGATCACCGAGACCAAGTGCGAGGGCGTGCTGGCGCTTGCCGACAGCTGGCCGGGGCAGATGCGCACGCTGTGGGGCGACCATGACCGGTTCGTCTCGGGCTATTTCGAGATGTTCAAGGGCTATTACTTCTCCGGCGACGGCTGCCGCCGCGACGAGGACGGCTACTACTGGATCACGGGGCGCGTGGACGACGTGATCAACGTCTCCGGCCACCGCATGGGCACGGCGGAGGTCGAGTCGGCGCTGGTGGCGCACCCCAAGGTCGCCGAAGCGGCGGTGGTGGGCTATCCGCACGAGATCAAGGGTCAGGGCATCTACTGCTACGTGACGCTGATGGAGGGTGAGGAATACACCGACGCGCTCAAGACCGAGCTGCGCAACTGGGTGCGCACCGAGATCGGGCCGATCGCCTCGCCGGACGTGATCCAGTGGTCGCCGGGTCTGCCCAAGACGCGCTCGGGCAAGATCATGCGCCGCATCCTGCGCAAGATCGCCGAGAACGACTTCGCCACGCTGGGCGACACCTCGACGCTGGCCGACCCCGGCGTGGTGGACGACCTGATCCAGAACCGCGCCGTCAAGTAGGCCCGCCCGGCCCAAAGGCGGCGCGCGCCGCACCCCGCAGCCCCGGCCTCGCGCCGGGGCCTCGCCGCACGCGCCGCGTCGCGCCATTCTGCTCAGGCCCCGGCCTTCGCGCAGGGCCATCTGCGCAGCGCCCAGCCCCGGCCTTCGCGCCGGGGCCTCGCCTTGCCCCGCCGCCCCGGCCCTCGCGGCGGCGCCTCGGCATATGCCGCCGCCCTGCCCGGCCTTTGCGGCGGCGCCCGGCCGCACCCCCTTCGCAGCCCCGGCCCCGCGCCGGGGCCTGGCACCGGCTCGGGGCCGGGGCTGAACCTATTGCAACCGGAACGTGACCGGCGCCGTCAGCTTCAGCGGCTGGCCCTGCGGCGGCGGCGGCAGCTTGCCGGCGCGGCGCAGCATCGCCACGATCTCGGCGTCAAGCAGCGGGTGCCCCGCGCTCCGCGCCACGCGCGCGGCCCGCACCGCGCCATCGGCGCCGACCGCGAAAGCCAGCACCCCGGCGCCCTCGATGCGCCGCGCGCGCGCCTGCGCCGGATAGCGCTTGTGCCGCGCCAGCAGGCGCTGGACCTCCGCCGCATAGCGCGCGACGGCGGCGGGGTCTCCGCCAGGGGCGCCCGGCGTCTCCCCCGCCGCCACAGCGTCGCTATCCTGCGCGTCGCCGCCCTGCGCAGCGGTCGGCGCCGACGCCGCCGCGCTGTCGTCGGGGGATCCGGGCGCGGCCGCCTGCGCCGCTTCAGCCGCGCGCGACTGCGCAGACGGAATCGGGGCAGGCTGAACCGGGGCCGGCTGCGTGCCGGGAACCGGGGATTTTCGCGCGACGGGCGACGGGATCGCGCGCGCGGCGGGCTGCACGATTGCTGGCGCGACCGGCGTCGCTGTCGCCTGTGCGACAGGCGTCGCTGTCGCCTGCGCGACGGGAGCCGCTGTCGCCTGCGCGACGGGAGCCGCTGTCGCCTGCGCGACAGGAACCGCTGCCGCCTGCGCGACAGGCGTCGCTGTCGCTTCAGCGACGGGAGCCGCTGTCGCCGCCGCGACGGGAGCCGCTGTCGCCGCCGCGACGGGCGCGCCTGCGATGACGGGCGGCGCCGCCGCCGCCAGCGTCTCCGGCGTGAGCGCCGTCAGCGCCTCCGGCGCCGCGTCGGCCACAGGCGTGCGCCAGTCGGCGCCTGCGTCGGTCAGCGCCCCCGCCGCCGCGCCGCCGGGGGTGGCCAGCGCGATCGTCAGCCCCGCGCCCGCCTGCGCGGCGTCGCCCGGCCCCCATGAGCGCGGCGCGAGACCGCTCAGCGCGATCACCGCCGCGGCGGCGTGCGCGCCCGCCGCCAGCGCCGCCGCCAGCAGAACATGCCGCGCGCCGACCCGCCTCATCGCCCCTGCTCCGGCGGCGCGGTCACCAGCGTCACCGCCCCGCCGCCGCCCGCGCGGATCCGGCCGATCAGCGTGATCACCGCCCCCGCCCCGGCCTGCGCGTCGGCCAGCAGCCGCACGTCGCGCCCCGCCACCGCAGCCGCCACCGAATCCGGCGCCAGCGCGACGCCGTCCACCGCCATCCGGCCATCGGCGGCGACCGTCACCAGCGCCGCTTCAGTGGGCGCGTCGCCCGAAGCGGCGGAGCGCGGCGGCGCGACCGCGAACGGCTCGGGCGGGGCCAGCCGCGCGGCGACCATGAAAAAGATCAGCAGCAGAAACACCACGTTGATCAGCGGCAGAACGCCCGCGTCGCCGTCGCGCCGCCCTGGGCGCGCGCGCCTCATCGCGCGGCCTCCAGCAGCGTCACGTCGCGCACGCCCAGCGCCTCCAGCCGGTCGAGCAGCGCGGTCAGCGCCTGCATCGTCACGCCGTCGCCCGCGCGCAGCAGCACCCGGCGCCCGGGCGGCAGGCGGGCGGCCAGCGCCGCCGCGTCAAGCGGCGCGCCCGACAGGCGCAGCCCGTCGGCGCGCAACTCCAGCAGCACCGCGCCCGCCATGCCGCCGCCGCCGCCGCCAGGCGCCGAGACCACCGGCAGGCCGCGCCAGTCGCCCAGCCGCGACGCCAGCATGAAGAAGATCAGCAGGATGAACACCACGTCGATCAGCGGCGTCAGCCCGATCAAGGCGCGCCGCCGCCGCGCGGGGCGCAAGCCGCGGCCCTGCGCCATGCTCAGCGCGCCGCAGGCGCGGGCCGCGCCTGCGCGGCGGCCATGGGGGCCGCGCCCGGCGCCGCCCCGACCGACAGATCGGCGGCATAGACGCCCGACAGCGCGTGATCGAGCGCGAATTCGGCGCGCTCCGCCCGCCGCTCGAACCAGTTCAGCGCCGCGACCGTGGGCATCGCCACGGCGAGGCCGATGGCGGTGGTCAGCAGCGCCTCCCAGATGCCGCCCGACAGGATCGCGGGATCGACGCGCGCGCCCGCCGCCTCCAGCCGCGCGAAGGCCGCGATCATGCCCAGCACGGTGCCGAACAGGCCCAGCAGCGGCGCCAGCGTCGCGATCACCTCCAGCGGGCGCAGCCAGTCGCGCAGCGCCTCCACCGCTTCGGCGCCCACGCGCTCGGCCTCGGCGCGGGCCAGCGCGTCGGGCAGGCCGCGCCGCCGCCCCTCCAGCGCCACGGCCAGCGCCTGCGCCGCCGGATGCGCCGCGCCGCGCGCCGTCTCCAGCGCCTGCGGCCCGCGCCCGGCGCGATACAGCGCCAGCGCCGTCCGCGCCGCCCGGCCGTCGCCCACGCCGCCCCATTGCCACAGCTTGGCGAGGATCACCGCCAGGCTGAACACCGACATCGCGGCCAGGATCGCCGCCACCGGCCCGCCCAGGCGCAGCAGATCGGGCAGAGCGGCGAGCGTTCCGGCCATCGCCCCGGCCTCAGTCGATCAGCGGCGCGGCGGCGCGCGACGACACGTCGATCAGCTCCAGACAGCCCTCGCGCGCCCCCTCCGCGCCGCGGCAGGCCAGCACGCCGTTCAGCAGCACCCGGCCCAGCGCGGCGCAGTCAAGCTCGGCGACGTCGAAGGCGCGCACGGCGGATTTTCCCGCCCGCAGCGGCCCGGCCTCGACCGCGACGCGGCGCAGCACCACGCCCTCGGCGTCGAACAGCACCAGATCGAGCGTCAGGCTCTCAAGCCGCGCGTCCAGACCGCTGCGCAGCGACAGATAGGCGCGGCAGGCGGGTCCGGCGGGCTCCAGCTTGTTCAACTCAAGCGCGATGCGCCCCGCCGCCGGACTAGCCGCGAAACCGGGCGCGGCGACGGCAAGGCCGAGCGCGGCCCAGACCACCGCGAATTTGCGCCAAATCCTCATGGCTCTTTCCCTACACCCGCGCTGCGAAAACGCAAGGCGGCGATCAGGCGCGCGGCGCCGCGCGCAGCGCCATCAGCGCCGCCAGCCCCGCCAGCGACAGCCCCGCCGACAGCGCGAAAGCCCCCGCGCCCCAGACCTCGACCGCGCCCGCGAACGCCAGCGGCGCTGCCGCCTGCGCGACGCGGGCGGGCGCCATCAGCAGCCCCAGCCGCCGCCCATAGCCGCCGGGGCCGAACACCGCCAGCGGCAGCGACCCCTTGGCGATGGTCAGCACGCCGTTGCCCAGACCATGCGCCACGGTGAAGAAGATCGCCGCAGGCGCCCCCAGCGCCAGCAGCGCCGCCGCGCCCAGCGGATGCGCCAGCCCCGCCAGCCGCGCCGACAGGAGCGGATGACTGCGCCGCAGCAGGCCGAACTCCAGCAGCCGCCCGGCCACCTGCGCGGGGCCGACCAGCGCGGCGGCCAGCAGCGCCGCCGCAGGCGCGGCGCCCGCCTCCTGCAACAGCCGCGGCAGATGCGCCGCCATCGCGGTGCTGACGAACCACGTCACCGCAAAGGCGAACGCCATCAGCGCCATGGCGCGCCCGGCCTGCGGCGGCGCCGCAGGCTCGGAAGGCGCGGCCGTCGCGGAGATCGCTCCCGTGGGCGTCTCTGGCGCCGCGTCCGGCGCCGCCGCCGGGCGCGGCGAGGCCAGCAGGTTCAGCGGCAGCCCCAGCGCCAGATGCGCCGCCGCCCAGAAGAAACACGCCGCGCGCCAGCCCATCTCCGCGTCGATCAGCGCGGTGATCGGCCAACAGATCGTGCTCGCCAGCCCCGCGATCAGCGTGACGCCGGTGATCGGCCCGCGCGCGTCGCGACCGTAGAGCGTCACCAGGCTGGCGAACGCCGCCTCGTAAAGCCCGACGCCCATCCCCAGCCCGATCACCAGCCAGCCGAGCGCCAGCGTCGCAGGCCCCTGCGCCAGCCCCAGCAGCGCCAGTCCGGCGGCGAAGGCGATGCTGGAGGCCAGCAGCATCGCCCGCCCGCCGAACAGGTCGATCCGCCGCCCCGCCCACGGCCCCAGCAGCGCCGAGACCACCAGCGCCAGCGAGAAGGCGCCGAAAATCCAGGTGGTCGAGACGCCCATGTCGCGCGCCATCGGCACCGCAAGGATCGCGGGCAGATAGTAGGTCGATCCCCACGCCAGCGTCTGCGCCGTTCCCAGCGTCAGCACCACACCCAGCCGACTTTCGCCCGTCATTGCGGCGGATGCTCCCGAAAGCCGATGTCGAAAGGGCGCTGTTGCGCTACGTTATACTGCTGCTTTATTGCGGGATGCGCAGCACCTGACCGGGATAGATCTTGTCGGGATGCGACAGCATCGGCGTGTTCGCCTCGAAAATCTTCTGATACTTGTTGGCGTCGCCGTAGTGCTTCTTGGCGATCGCCGACAGCGTGTCGCCCTTGACCACGGTGTGAAACACCGACTCAGGCTCCGGCGCCGCGACCGTCACGGCGTCCTCCACCGTCGCCACGCCCGCGACGTTGCCGATGGCGAGAATCGCGCGCTCACGCTCCTCCTGACTGGCGGCGGCGCCGGACAGCTTCACGGTGTCGCCATCCACCACGATCTCGAACTTCGACGGATCGCCGCCCGCCGCCGCGATCTCGGCCTTCAGCTTCTCCGGCTCAGCCGCGGCGGCGTCGCCGCCAAAGATCGACTTGCCGGCCGACTTCAGGAAATTCAGCAAACCCATGGTTCTCGCTCTCCCCTGTCGATAAAACGATGCAGCAGCGTCGATCTATCCCAGAACGCGCTTCCACGCCACGATCTCGACCGAGGCGAACAGCCCCGCCGCCGCGTAGGGGTCGCCCGCCGCGAAAACCTCCGCCGCCGCGCGGTCGGCCACGTCGATCACCAGCAGAGAGCCGTTCATGGCGCCGGCGTCGTCCATCAGCGGCCCGGCCAGCGTCACCACGCCGGTCGCCTTCAGATAGGCCAGATGCGCGTCGCGGGTGGCGGCGCGCACGCCTGTCGCCTCGGGCCGGTCGCGGCAGATCACGAGATAGAGCATGGTTTTCCCCTTCTTCACGCCTTGGCGCCCTTGCGCCCCGATCCCAGCATGGGCGCGGCGGTCTCGTCCAGCGGCCAGCGCGGGCGCGCCGCCAGATCGAAGCCGGAGCGCTCGCCGCGCGCGCGCCGCTCCAGCCCCGCCCAGGCGATCATCGCGGCGTTGTCGGTGCACAATGTCAGCGGCGGGGCGACAAAGGCGAAGCCCTGCGCCGCCGCCCGCGCCATAAGCGCCGCGCGCACCGCGCCATTGGCGGCGACGCCCCCGGCCACGGCCAGCGCAGGCGCTGCGACATCGGGTCGCGCCGTTTGAAACCGCGCCATGGCGCGCGCGGTCTTTTCCGCCAGCACGTCGGCCACCGCCGCCTGAAACCCGGCGCAGAGGTCGGCCACGTCGCCCGGATGCAAGCCCCCTTGCGCGGCGGCCAGCGCATCCGCCGCCCGGCGCACGGCGGTCTTGAGGCCGGAGAAACTCATGTCGCAGCCGGGCCGGTCCAGCAGCGGGCGCGGCAAGGCGAAGCGCGCGGGGTCGCCCGCCGCCGCCGCGCGCTCCACCTCCGGCCCGCCGGGAAAGCCCAGGCCCAGGTGCTTGGCCACCTTGTCGAACGCCTCGCCCGGCGCGTCGTCGATCGAGCCGCCCAGCCGCGCATAGACGCCAAGCCCGTCGATGGCGACCAGCTGGCAGTGCCCGCCGGAGACCAGCAGCAACAGATAGGGCCAGTTCAGCCCGTCGGTGAGGCGCGGCGTCAGCGCGTGGCCCTCCAGATGGTTGACGCCCAGAAACGGCAGCCCGGCGCCGAAGGCGATCCCCTTGGCGACCATCACCCCCGACAGCACCCCGCCGATCAGCCCCGGCCCGGCGGTGGCGGCCACCGCGTCGATGCCGCCCAGCGTCAGCCCCGCCTGCGCCAGCGCCGCCTCGACGCAATGATCCAGCCGCTCGGCGTGGGCGCGGGCGGCGATCTCGGGCACCACGCCGCCGAAATCGGCGTGCAGCGCGTTCTGCCCCCAGACCACCGAGGCGAGAATAGCGCCCGGCGCCTGCGCGGCGCCGCCCGCGACACGGGCGCGCACCACGGCGGCGGCGGTGTCGTCGCAGCTCGATTCCAGCCCCAGCACGGTCAGCGTATCGCCCACGGCTTCACCCTTTCGCCGCCTTGCGCGGCGTGCGCGTCGCGGGTAGCACCTTGGGCCATGACCATGCAAATCACCCCCGAGACACCCCTGCGCATCGGCACCCGCGGCTCGGCGCTGGCGCTGGCGCAGGCGCACGAGACCCGCGAGCGGCTGATGGCGGCCCACGGCCTGCCCGGGGCGGCGTTCGAGATCGTCGTCATCAAGACCACCGGCGACCGCGTGCTTGACCGCGCGCTGTCCGAGATCGGCGGCAAGGGCCTGTTCACGAAAGAGATCGAGGAGGCGCTGCTGGCGGGGACCATCCACCTCGCGGTGCACTCGATGAAGGACATGCCGACCGTGCTGCCCGAGGGGCTGAGCATGGCGGCCTATCTGCCGCGCGAGGACGTGCGCGACGCCTTCGTGTCGCATCGTCACGCCAGCGTCGCGGCGCTGCCGCACGGCGCCGTGGTCGGCACCTCGTCGCTCAGGCGGCGTGCGCAGCTCTTGCACCGGCGGCCCGACCTGCGCGTGGTGGAGTTTCGCGGCAACGTGCAGACCCGCATGAAAAAGCTCGGCGACGGCGTGGCGGAGGCGACCTTTCTCGCCTGCGCCGGCCTGCGGCGGCTGGGGCTGGAGGACGCGGTGCGCGCGCCCATCGAGCCGGAGGTGATGCTGCCCGCCGTGGCGCAGGGCGCCATCGGCATCGAGACGCGGACCGACGCGGCGGCGGTGCGCGCGCTGCTGGCGCCGATCGCCTGCGCGCCCACCGCCGCGCGGCTGGCCGCCGAGCGTGCGCTGCTGGCCGGGCTCGACGGCTCCTGCCGCACGCCGATCGGCGGGCTGGCGGTGCTGGAGGAAGGCGCCCTGTGGCTGCGCGCCGAGATCGTGCGCCCCGACGGCTCGGAGCGGCTGGCGACCGAGCGGCGCGGCCCGGCGGCGGACGGCGCCGCCATGGGCGCCGACGCGGCGGCGGAGTTGCGCGCGCGCGGCGGGGCCGGTTTCTTCGCGGCGTGAGCGCGCCGCGCATCCTGCTCACCCGCCCGCGCGCCGACTCGGCGGCGATGGCGCAAGACCTCGCGGCGCAGGGCTGGCGCCCGCTGATCTGGCCGCTGATCGAGATCGAGACCATCGCGCCCAGCCCCGACCTGCGCGGCGCGCAGGCGGTGATCTTCTCCTCCGCCAACGCCGCGCGCCGCGCCGCGCCCGCCGCGATCACGGCGTTGTGCGTGGGCGCCGCGACCGCGCGCGCGGCGCGCGACGCAGGCTTCGCCGACGTGCGCGCGGCCGACGGCGACGCGGCGGCGCTGGTGCGGCTGGCGTGTGACGCGCTCAGCCCCGGGCGCGGGCCGGTGGTGTTCGCGCGCGGCGAGACGGTCGCCGCCGACATCGCGGGCGCGCTGCGCGCCGCAGGCTTCACGGTGCGCGAAGCGGCGCTCTACGCCGCCCGGCCCGCGACGGACGCGCCGCCCGAGATCGCCGCCGCGCTCGGCGGCGGCGGGGTGGCGGCGGCGGCGTTCTACTCGCCGCGCACCGCGCAGGCCTTCGCCCGCCTCGCGGCGCCGTGGCGCGCGGGTCTGGGCGCCTGCGCGGCGGTCGCAATCAGCGCCAACGCCGCCGCGCCGCTGGCGGCGCTGGGATTCGGGCGCATCCTCACCGCCGACAGCTCCGACGCCGGGGCGATGCTGCGCGCCATCGCCGCGGCGCGGCCGCCCAGCGCCACACCATCAGGCGCGCCACCGTCAGGCGCGCCGCCATCGGGCGCGCCACCGTCAGGCGCGACGATCTAAGCCTTGGTGCGCGCCGCGCCAGCGATTAACCTGCGCCCGCGCAACACTTGGAGGACGGCTGATGAGCGGTGAGAAGAAACCTGACGACGACACCGCCGCGCCGCCCGCATCGGCGCCCGAGGATGCGCGAACCGACCCGGATTGGGCGCAGAATCTGTCAGAAAAATATGACGACGCGCAAGAATCGGCGCCGGATGTGACACCGGAAGCCCGCGCTGAAATCGCCGCGCGGGACGATTCGGACGCCGGATCGGATGCGCCGCCGCCGCGCGACGACGAACCGCTTGAGCCTGATTTCGCGCGGGACGGTGACGATTGGTCGCGCGCGCCCGAGGCGTCGGAGACCGACCCGGAAACGGCGCGCGACGACGCCCTGAGCGCTTCGCAGGAGCCGGTCGCCGAGTCGTTCGGGGCGGAGTCGCAGCCGCAGCCGCAACCGCAGCCTGTCGAAACCCAACCCGCCCAGGCCCAACCCGCCCAGGCGCAACCCGTCGAGCAGAAATCCGGCGGCTTCGCGTCGAAGGCGCTGGCGGCGCTGGTGCTGCTGATCGCGGGGGCGGCGCTGGCGGTCTGGGGCGGGCCAAAGCTGGCGCCGATGCTGCCCGCCGGCGTCGCCGCCTACCTTGCGCCTGCGGGCGCAGGCGGCGATCTCGCGGCGCTGGAGGCTCAGGTCGCGGCGCTGAACGACGCGCTCGCCGCCGGGGTCGCGGCGGCGAGCGCCCGCGCCGACGAGGCGGCGGCCTCGGCCGACGCCGCGCTGGCGGCGGCGGGCGGCGTGACCGACCGGCTGGCGGAGATCGACGCCGCCGTGGCCGCGCTCTCGGGCGGGACCGGCGCCGCGACCGATCCGGCGCTCGCGGGCCGTCTGGCCGAGACCGAGGCCGCGCTGGCGGCGCTGCGCGCCGAACTGGCGGCGGCGCCCGCCGACGCGGGATCGGCGGTGTCCGCAGGAACGCTCGCGTCGGCGATCACCGAGGCGCGCGCGACGTTCGCCATGCGCGCCGACACGCTGGCGGGCCGCATCGACGCGCAGGGCGCCGCGCTTGCGGCGCTGACGCAGCGCGTCGCCGCGCTCGACCCCGCGATCGCGGGCCTCGGCGATCAGGTCGGCGCGCTCGCCCCCGCCGTCGAGGATGTGGGCGCGCGTCTCGCCGCGCTCGAGTCAGGGCTGGCGGAGACGGCGGACGCCGAAAAAGCCGCGACGCTGGCGCTGGCGCTGACCACCGTGGAGCGCGCGATGATGACCGGCGCGCCCTTCGCCGCGGCGCTGGAGCAGGCGGCGGGCGCGGTGGACGCCCCGCCGCCCGCCGCGCTCAGCGCCGCCGCCGCCTCGGGCGCGCCCACGACCGAGGCGCTGGCCGCAGGCTTCGACGCCGCCGCCTATGCGGCGCTGAACGCCGCCGTCGCGGCGCAGGCGGACGCCGACGGCGGCATGCTGTCGGGCGTGCTGGCGCGAGTCGAGGCGCGGATCACCGGCCTGCCGGTCACCGCCATCGCGGGCGACGACCCGCAGGCGGTGCTGAGCCGCGCCCGCGCCGCCG
>Ga0210044_10008968_pt1 | contig 12327 bp, 11 predicted proteins | sample CryGey13umfilter_2_FD_183959 | JGI IMG/M metagenome (GOLD analysis project Ga0210044, IMG submission 183959) | Groundwater microbial communities from aquifer in Utah, USA - Crystal Geyser 4/9/14 3 um filter (SPAdes) (version 2) | ecosystem: Environmental > Aquatic > Deep subsurface >... | reverse complement strand
TTAGCACAGTGTGTAACCTATCTGGCATCCTCACCCAAAAGTAATGCTTCCTATAAAGGTATTACTGATGCACAACAAGAAGTAAAAAGCAATAAACTTTTCCCGGTTCCAATTCATTTACGTAATGCACCAACAAAATTGATGAAACAAATAGGCTATGGAAAAGATTATAAATATGCCCACAGTTATGATGGAAATTTTGTTCAGGATAATTTTCTTCCTGATGAAATAGCTGACAAACAGTTTTATTTTCCAAGTGAAAACGGACAAGAAAAAAAAATAAAAGAAAGATTAAAATCACTTTGGAAGGGAAAAAAAAAGTACTGATGAATTAAGTTAAAGAAAAAGTTTTACCCGGATGCTGCCTTACCAACCCTCTAAATTCTAATGATAATAAATGTACAAGGCAATCAGATGTTGAAAGTTTTGTTAATTCCGCAATTTTATCTATTTGAATGGGATCTTCATTTAAAACATTAATTATTTTTGCTTCGAAGATGTTAAGAGTAATATTTGTTTTAGGCTTTTTGATTTTTTTTGATGTTTTTATTTTTAAATTAAGTTCTTCCAAAATATCATCAACATTTGTGATCAATTTAGCTTCACTTCTTTGTATTAATCTATTTGTTCCTTCTGAAGTTATTGAATTTATATTTCCTGGAAGAGCAAATACTTCTCTGTTTTGATCCAAGGCAAATTGAGCAGTTTGAAGAGCACCGCCTATAATTTTGGTTTCAATTATTACACTTCCCAAACTTAAACCTGATATTATTCTGTTTCTTTTTGGGAAGTTCATAGCATCCGGTTTTGTCTCAGGTGGATATTCAGACAACACAACACCATTTTCTATTATTTCGGAGTAAAGTTTTTTGTTCTCAGGTGGATAAATAACATCAAGACCAGAACCCAGTACAGCAATTGTTCTGCCATTATTATTAATTGCAGATCTGTGAGCTATTGAATCAATTCCCCTTGCCATTCCACTTACAATTGTGATATTTCTTTCTGAAATTTCTTTACAAATTAGTTCAGTTTGTTTCTTCCCATATTCACTAGGTTTCCTAGTCCCGACTACAGCTAATGAATTTTCATCTTCGTTTTTAAATTGACCCAACTTGTATAAAATAATCGGTGGGTCATAAATTTTTTTTAATAAAAAAGGATACTTCTCATCTAGAATTGTAATAATTTCTCCCCCCATTCTCTCAAGTTTAATTAATTCTTTTTCAATTTCTGTTTTAATATCTTCTCTTTTGTAATTTATTTTTTGTATACGTTGTGCAAGGCTTGAACTTATACCTTCTGAATTTATAAGTTGATTAAATTCAGCAGAAAGTATTTTCTCCGGATTGTAAAATTTGTTGAGTAGTTTTTTTATTCTGTTAGGACCGAGCTGAGCAACATTTAGCAACAGCTTAAGGTTGGTAAGTTCATTTAATTTTAATTCAGACAAAAAAGATAAAAATTTTTACTTTTTAATTTCTATTTGATCTACTACTGCTACAATAACAGAATGTACGGGTGCTTTTCTGTGGCCTAATAATTGTTTTACAGCCGCTCCTTCCTGAACAACAAGTACAGTATCACCAATACCGGAATCTACAAAATCTAATGCAATAACATCTTTATTACCAATTAGATTTCCATCTAAATCTATCCTTTGTATAATGAGTAGTTTATGACCTTTTAAGTAAGAATTTTTTTGGGTAGCAACAACATTTCCGGTAACTTTTGCTAAAAGCAATTAATTACCCTGCTTATTTTGTTCTTTGTTATTTTTGCGGAATAATATTGATGAGGGGATTACAAGTAAATAACCTATCATCAACACAAATGGTGAAATAAAAAGAGAAACTGTGCTGTCCCAGTTGCCAATAGACATTAAATAAAATCCAAGAATTAATACAGCAATACCTAATATCAAAAGGTAATAATTATTTTTAGACCAATATATCTTAAAAGGTGGCGTAATTTTAGATGGTGTATTGGATTTTTTCTTTTTTATTTTCTTACTCATAACATTAATCCTTAAATAAAATAAAGCCCAATGATAGGGTTATCACTGGGCCCGACCCATTCATTTTAAAGGGCAGGGGAGAACCCTTTAAAAGAGTCGAAAGCAATATAAATTTCACAAGTGTAATAGTCAAGCGGAATTTAATGACAAATTTCAACGTAATTTACTTATTAATTTGATATACTATTTTTCTGATTGTATCAAATTGTAAATAAGGATAATCTTCTCTAATCACATCAATAGCATCGCCGGCACTTAACTTAGAGGTTCTTAAATGTCTGAATTTTTTCCTTATTTGATAATCCCTTACAGATTTCTCATCAATCAATCCATGAGCTTTCAGTAATTCGTAAATTTCGTCGCTTACTAAATCGTTTAGCGGATTATCTATTTTTGCTTTAATATTTTTCATAAGCTAATCCTATTAGTAATTTTAAATAAATTCTTTTTCATTTTTTGTAAGATAGTAGACTAAAGGATTTATTTTTTGTCCCTTATTGCAAGAACAAAATTGTTCTTAAAATAATTCCCAAACAGAAGATTTCTCAATTTTTTTATGATGAATGGTTATTATGTATTATTAAAACTATATGAAAAATGTTTTAGCTTGATTAAAAATATATTTGTATTTTTCTATTAATTATTATGATTTTAAAATAAAGGAATAAAATGGAGAATAAACCATCTATTGAAAATCAACAAAATAGTAATGGTAATAAGGTTGTTGGAGAGACTTTTCTAGAATTTTTAACAGTTACTGTTAAATACAGATGGTTTCTATTTTGGTTTGTTTTTATAATTACTGCCGGTGCAACTGCATTTGCACTCCTTTCCCCCAAATGGTATAAATCTACTGCATCTGTTTTACCAGCAGAAAAAACTGATCTGTTAAGCTCTTTGAGTGGACTTTCTTCTTTAGTAAAAGGTTTTTCTCCATCACGGGGATTGTCTGCACTTACAGGTAATACAGAATTTGATAAATATATTGCAATATTAAAAAGTACAACACTTGTTGATGATGTAATTAACAAATTTGATTTAATAAAAGAATATGAACTGGAAGATTCCTACCACGAAAAAATTATAAAAAGATTTTTTTCTAATCTAGAAATTGAAATAGCAGATGAAGGAAACCTGCAAATTGTTTTTTATGATAAAGATCCACAAAAAGCTGCTGATGTTGTCAACTATATGGTTGATCAATTAAATATTATTAATACCAGACTGAGTGTATCCAACGCTAAATTTAACAGAGAATTTATCGAAAAAAGATACAACCAAAATGTTCAAGACATAAATAATCTTGAAACAAAGATGAAAGAGTTTCAAGAAAAATATGGTGTGGTTGCAGTACCTGAGCAGATAGAATCAACAATTAAAACGATGGCAACTATTTATTCAGAGTACTTGAAAAAAGAAATTGAATATAATGTACTTAAAAGATCATACGGCGAAGATAGTCCTTTAGTACAAAATGCTAAAATAGGAGTAGAAGAAATAAAGAAAAAAATGGATAGTATTAAAAATGGAACTGATATTGGTAAAAATGATATTAAGTTATTAATTCCTTTTAAACAGGCACCTGAACTTGGGAATAAATATTTGAAGATTTACAGAGATTTAGAAATTCAATATAAAATTTTAGAGTTTGTCCAACCATTATATGAACAGGCAAAAGTAGAGGAAATAAGAAATACACCTTCTGTTCTAGTACTTGATACAGCTATTCCGGCAGACAGGAAATCAAAGCCAAAGGGTAGTCTTTATGCTTTATTATCTTTTGTAATTTCTTTAACAGTTGGTTTTCTGATAATAATTTTTTTAGAAACAATTCAAAAAATGAAATACTCAAATAGGAATGGTTATAATTACATAAAAGATTCGTTGAAATCTGATCTTCGAAAGATTACATTTTCAGGTAAAAAGTAGAAGAGTCATTTTGTTAACTAACAATCATCAATCTACTATATGGAAAAATTCCATTTTTGTTTTTTTTACTCAAGCAATAAGACTTGTAACAAATTTTTTAATATTTATTCTAATTGCTCGTTTTTACGGACCGGAAGCATTAGGCCAGTTTTCCCTCGCATTTACAATAGCAAATATTAGTCTTGTCCTTGCTGATTTTGGTTTTGATGTTTTACTTCAGACCGAAATAGCAAAAAATAGAAAAAAAGCAGCAGAAATTATAAGCAATTATTTTTCTATTAAAATAATATTTGTTCTCTTTGCTTCAATAGTTATGGTTACTATTCCAAGTTTTCAATCATTTAGTGCAACAAGTGCTTCATTAATTTACTTATTAGTTTTATACGTAATTTTCACATCTATTTCAAACTTTATTTATGCTATTTTTAGAGGATTTGAAAAATTTGAATTTGAAACAAGGGTTTCTTTTATAGTAAATTCTCTTTTATTAGTGCTCCTATTAACATTTGGTTTCCTAAAGTCTTCACTTCATTTATTAATATTAATATTTATTATTGTTAGGCTAATTGGGGTCATCTTAAACATTTCCAAATCTAATTCTCTTGTTGGAACGAACATATTTAAAATTAATTTTAATAATTGGAAATTGATTATAAATCAAGTCTTAATTTTCGGTTTACATTTTTTATTTGGGAACTTATACTTTAAATTAGATACTATATTAATTGGTATTTGGAAAGGTGATGTTGCTGTTGGTATTTATCAGGCTGCATTCAAATTACTTGTTTTATTATTGATTTTACCGGATATAGTAAGTAGTTCGATTTTACCGGTCACTTCAAGATTATTCCACTCTGATAAACTTAAATGGGAAGAATTAAATAGGCTTATTTCTAAAATTCTTCTATTAATATCTTTTATATTATTTTTTATATTATTCTTTTTATCCGATTCAATAATTTCAATTATATATGGTAAAGAATATTATAATGAAGCTATACATTTGTTAAAAATATTTTCTTTTATTGTTGTTATAAGATATTATGTTGAAACATATGGGCTGATGCTAACAACTTCCGGAAGACAATATATTAGGATGATGATTGTAATAGGTGCTACTATTTTGGCATATATATTAAACTTTTATTTAATTGGAAAGTTTGATATACGTGGTGCTGCTTATGCTTCTTTAATCGTTAATATTATAGTTGGTATTTGCTATATATTTCCTAACAGAAAATATTTTGTTAAATGGTTCTTTGAAAAAAGAATAATTATTATTAGTCTTTTCACAGTTTTAACAGCTTTTTTATTAAAATATTTTATATTTATTAACTGGTTGATACTTTTATTTATCGGAATATTTTTCGTCATAATTTACTTAGTGGGCTTATCAAACAATGAAAAGGAAAAATTTTCGAACCTTATATATAAGAACATATAATAAATTATGAATGTAATATCAATTATATCATTTATAGTATGTATTGGAATATTCTTTTCTTTCTTTCGCACTAATTCTGACTTATTATCCCCAGGTAAAATATTTTCTTTAGTTTGGTGCCTGGTTATAGGAGTTACTAATTTAAAGTTAAGTTTCTTACAAAAAAGCTGGCCAACTGATGTCTGGATTCAAATACTAATTGGGCCAGTTGCTTTTATGGTCGGGATATTATTTTCTTATTTAATTAATTTTGATAAGAAAATTTGGACCAATTTATCTTTAAAAGAAAATCTAAATATTTTCAAACTAAATTATTCGAAGTTATTTGTAATAACTATAATATTATTTATTCTTTTTATTATAAGTTATTTTATAATAACACTAAAAGCTGGAACTATTCCTTTGTTTGCCAAAAAACCTTGGATAGTAAGAAGAAATTTTACAATGTTTGGCATAGGATTATTTTTACATAATGTTTTTCTGATCGTAGTTCTTTCGTGTATATATATAATATTTGAAAAGAATAAAAAAATAAAGAAAATTTTCATTTTCTTTCTTGCCCTAATTTCTGTATTAATGTATTCTGCTACTCTGCAGAGATATCAAGTTATTTTTTCTATATTCTTAGTTTTTGTACTTCTATATTATACAACATACAAAATTAATCTTAAATCAGTTATTATTATCGGACTATTTATAATTGGCTTCTTCTTTTTAATTTCATCTTTTCGTTTAGGTGAACTTGCTTTATATATATTATATAAGATTTCAAAAATGAAGTTTTCACCGGATTATGCAATCTTTACTGAACCGTATATGTATATAGCAATGAATTTGGAAAACTTCGCGCACTCTATTCAAAAGATAGATCACTTTACTTTTGGTTTTTATTCTTTTGATTTTTTTACTGCATTAACAGGCTTGAAACATTGGATTAAAGAATATTACTTTTTAATTGATGATCCATATTTAATAAGTCAAAGTTATAATACTTATTCAGCTTTTTGGACATTTTTTAGAGATTTTGGAATTTTAGGGGTCTTCTTTATACCTTTTGGAGGAGGCTTGGGAATAGGCGCATTATATTACTCATTTAAAATTAATCCAACTATTAAAAAACTTGTTTTATATGGAATGTTTCTTTTTGCTGCCATATTTTCCTTTTTTAATAGTGTAGTTGGGTTTTTATGGTTTTTCTATAATCTCATTGCAGTAATAATAATATTCAGATTAATCACTTTACCTGAAAATAATGAAAAAACAATTTTCAATTTTAATTATACTTTTTCAAATAAATAAATTATTAAAATGATTGCAAAACTCGACATAATAATTGTTAACTGGAACTCTGGTAATTTTGTCTCTGAATGTATAGAGTCAATCTCTTGTGCAATTATCCAAAATTTTAAATTAAATAGACTTGTTGTTGTTGACAATGGTTCAAGCGATGATTCTTTATCAAAAATAAAACCAAATAATTTACCTTTAATAGTTATAAAAAATGAACAAAATTTTGGCTTTGGCAAAGCGTGTAACCAAGGAGCAATAGGAAGTGAAGCTGATTATTTATTAATGCTGAATCCAGATACAAGACTTAATGAAAATTCTCTTTGGGGACCAATTAAGTTTATGGAAAAAAAAGACAATAAAAATATTGGTGTTATTGGAATTCAAATCTATAACGATAAAAATGAAATCAGTCGTAATTGTGCAAGATTTCCAACTCCTTTAAAAATGATTTATAGGTCTATAGGTCTTGACAAATTATTTCCCCAAATTTTCCAAAGTCATTTTATGACTGAATGGGATCATAAAAATAGCAGGATTGTCGATCAAGTAATGGGTTCTTTTTTTATGATTAGAAGAAAACTATTCAATGACTTAAATGGATTTGATGAAAGATTTTTCGTTTATTACGAAGATTTAGATTTAGCATTAAGAGCAAGAAAAAAATCTTACTTTAATTATTACTTAGCTGATGCGTCAATCTATCATAAAGGAGGAGGTGTTACCGAAAATATTAAATCTAAAAGAATGTTCATTAATTTGCAAAGCAAAATTCTTTTTGCTCGGAAACATTTTAATTTCAGGACCTTTATTATAGTTTATTTTGTCATTCTAATGTTGGAACCGATTGCAAGAATATTAGGGGCTGTGTTTAGAGGTTCTTTTAGCACTATAGTTCAAATTTCAAAAGCTTATAAAGAACTTTACAAATCAAATATATTTAATAAGAATTATAATATTCCTGATAAATGAAAATACTTATCTTACCAAGATATGAACCACAAGCAGCTAGCAGTCGTTATCGTTTTTATCAATATATTCCATACCTAAAAACTCAAGGATGGGAAGTTACAGTAAAACCGCTTCTTAGTAACAATTATATCAAATATTTATATGAAAAAACTCCATTACCTGTAGGTGAAATTTTATTAGGATATTTTGAGAGAATGATTCAGATTCTAAACAAGAAGAATTTTGATTTAATTTGGCTTCAACAAGAAGCATTTCCTTGGATACCGTCTTTTATTGAAAAAATTATTGTTAGTAGAAAAACTAAAATAGTTGCTGATTATGATGATGCTTTTTTCCATAGATATGATCAAAACAAAAATTTAATAGTAAGAAGTCTCTTAAAAGACAAAATTGACTCGGTAATGGAATACTCAGATATGGTTTTAGCGGGTAATAATTATTTACTTGAAAGAGCAAAATTAAATAATAAAAATGTTAAGTTATTTCCGACTGTTGTTGATACAAACATATTTAAAAATACTAACCCAATTAAAGATGATGTTTTTACTATTGGTTGGATTGGTTCGCCTGGAACGTCCAAATATATAAAGTTAATAGAAGATGTCTTAAAAGAAGTATCTCTAGAAAAAGATATTCGAATAAATTTAATTGGTGCTAATAAAATTAAGATAAACGGTGTATCTTTAAATCATATCAAATGGGATCAAAATACGGAGGTAGAAGAAATATCCAAATTTGATGTGGGTATAATGCCATTGCCTGACAATCCCTGGGAAAGAGGAAAATGTGGTTTTAAATTAATTCAATATTTATCTTGCAAAGTACCTGTAATAGGCTCACCTGTAGGTGTTAACAGGGATATAATCTTAAATGGGCTTAATGGTTTTCAAGCAAATAGTTCTGATGAATGGATAAAATATCTTAGAATGCTAAAAAATGATAAAGAATTAGCTTTAAATATGGGTGAAAATGGAAGAAAATTTGTAGAAGAAAAATATTCTTTACAAAGAAATGTTGTTAAATTAACTAATTATTTTAATGAAATTTTACAGGTCTAAGATTGAATAATAGTAATACAAAAAAAAAAATTTTACATATTATCACACTATTCAGTATAGGGGGAGCAACTGAGAATACTATTTATACAGTAGATGGATTAATTAAGAAGGGGTATGATGTTGATATTATTACTGGTCCTAATATTTCCTCTGAAGGGAGTATGTATGATGTTTGTAAAAAATTAAATATACCGGTATTTACTTTTAAACATCTAAAAAGAAAAATATCGCTGTTTAGCGATATACTAGTAATTTTTCAATTATATCTTTTTATAAAAAAAAACAAATATGATATTGTTCATACTCACAGTTCGAAAGCTGGTGTGGTTGGTCGAGTTGCAGCTTGGATTGCAAAAACTTCTATTATAATTCATCATAATCATGCTAATCCTTATCATCGATTTCAAAATTGGTTTGTAAGAAAATTCTATAAGATAATAGAAAAAACTGCAGCTTTGTTATGTGATAAAATTGTATCAGTAACATATACTATTGTTGATGAAATGGTAAAAGACAAAATAGCCCCCAAAGAAAAATTTATTGTAATTAGAAGTGGATTTGATGTAGGAAAATTTGAGAAATTTAATTCTACTAATAATTATAAATTAAAAAATAGATTTGGCATAACTGATAATGATATTGTCTTAGGAAAAATTGCGCGATTATCGGTAATAAAAGGACATATCTATTTACTTCAGGCATTTGAAAAGATATCAAAGCAAATACCCAATGTTAAACTTTTATTAGTTGGAGATGGTGAAAATAAAACGAAACTATTAAAGTTTATAGATAATAAAAAATTAAATGATAAAATAATATTTACAGGTTTAATTCCAACAAATGAAATGCCTGCTGTAATTTCTTTAATTAATATTGTTGTACATACAGCTTTATTAGAAGGTTTACCTAGAGTATTTACACAAGCCCAGTTAATGGGAAAACCTATAATTTCATTTGATCTTGATGGGGCACACGAAGTTATAGAAGATGGCAAAAACGGTTATTTGATTAAACCTCTGAATATTGAAATGTTAACTAATAAAATAATTGATTTGGTATCAAATATTAATAAAGCTAAAGATTTTAGCATTTATGCTAAAAATAACATAAAAGATGATTTTTCAATTGGCACAATGGTAGAGAAGAATCATAAACTTTATCAAGAATTATTAAAAAATCATTAATAATTATTTAATAAAGAATTATTATTGTTAAAATGAATAAAAAAATATTAGTAACAGGCGCAGCAGGATTTATTGGTTTTCATCTTGTGAAGTTATTATTGTTAAAACAGAATAATGTAATTGGTATAGATAACATTAATGATTATTACGATGTAGATTTAAAGATTGGTAGATTAAAGGAATTGGGAATTTATTCGAAAAAGATCAATTATAATCAATCTATAAATAGTGAAATATTTGATCATTTTAAGTTTATTAAAATTGATTTAATTGATAAAGAAAATATTGCAAAATTGTTTTCTAAAAATAATATTAAAATAGTGATAAATCTTGCCGCACAAACAGGGGTAAGGTTTTCTTTAGTAAATCCTTATGCATATACTGAAAGTAATGTCTCAGGTTTTTTAAATATATTAGAAAATTGTAGAAATTATAAAATAGAACATCTTGTGTTTGCAAGTAGCTCTTCAGTTTATGGATTAAACGAAACGATGCCTTATTCAATTAATGCTAATGTAGATCACCCTATTAGTTTATATGCTGCAACTAAAAAAGCAAATGAATTAATGGCTCATTCTTACAGTTACTTGTTTAATCTTCCAGTTACTGGTCTTCGTTTTTTTACGGTTTATGGTGAATGGGGAAGACCGGATATGTCTTATTTTATTTTTGCTAAGTCAATATATGAAGGTAAAGCTCTAAATGTATTTAATAATGGTGAGATGGAAAGAGATTTTACTTATGTGGAAGACGTTGTAAAAGGCATTATGCATGTAAAAGACATCTATCCAAAAAAGAATTACCAGTGGACGAGCAAATCAGCAGAGTCTTTATCTACTTCTATTGCACCATATAAGTTGTATAATTTAGGAAATAATAAACCTGTTAAACTTCTTGATTTTATCAGGGAAATAGAAAAAGCAATTGGGATTAAAGCAAATATAAATTTCTTACCAATACAACCTGGAGATGTAGTCAAAACATGGGCTGATATAAGTGAATCTGAAAATGCTTTTAATTATAAACCCGAAACTACAATTGATATTGGTATTCCCAAATTTATTAATTGGTTTAAAAAGTTTTATAATTATTAAAAAAATGTTTAATGAATAAAAAACTCGAAAAAATAATTATCCTTGCTGTAGATTTTATTACAATCTATACTGCAGGATATTTGTATTTTGTTTTCAGAGTAGAGTCCGGTTTATTTACATTTACAATTCGTCCTGAGTTTTTATTAACATCTTACATACTTTATCTTTACTGGTTTTTTATTTTCCTTTTTGTCGGTATGTATAAAACCTGGTTTGCCGCATCCCGGTTTGATGAATTATCAACTCTTTTTAAATCTTCCTTTATTGGAATATTCATTCTTTTCTTTGCTATATATATTGATGATTCAATGCACGGAGTAAGCTCAGGTTCAAGGATACTTATATTAATTTACTGGGGAATGTTTTTAACCTTTGTAAGTTCAGGAAGATTGATGGTAAGATTTATTCAAAGAAGACTTTTGATTAATGGAATTGGCAGAAAAAATTCATTAATAATTGGATTTAATTCTAAAGCCAAAGAAGTGATGGAACAAATTGTCGGACACAGAGCTTTAGGATTTGATATTATAGGCTTTATTGCAGTTGAAGATAAAAATATTGGCAATGAATATAATGGAGTAAAAGTTATTGGTAACACAAGTTCTTTACTAAATTATATTGATAACTATTCTATTGAAGAAATAATTATAGCTTTAGATAAAAAAGATGATGATATATTAATTGATATTTTAGGTAAATGCTCATCGTCAAAAGTTGGATTAAAAATTGTACCTGATCTTTACGAAATATTATCCGGTCAGGCTAGAACATCTCAGCTTTACGGCATACCTTTAATAGATCTGATGCCTGAGATAATGCCCGAATGGGAAAAGAAAGTAAAAAGATTGATGGATATTTTTGTATCAGTTTTAACTTTAATTATATCGCTGCCTGTGTGTATAATTTCCGGAATTGCAATTAAATTAGACAGCAAAGGCCCTGTATTTTTTAGACAAACAAGATGCGGTACAGACGGAAAAATATTTAAAATATTTAAATTCAGATCTATGTATGAAGATGCTGAAGAAAAAAGCGGACCTGTGTGGTCATCTAAAAATGATCCCAGAATAACAAGGGTTGGTAAGTTAATCAGATTATTAAGAATAGATGAAATACCGCAAATGTTAAATGTATTAAAAGGCGAAATGAGTATGGTTGGACCAAGACCCGAAAGACCCTTCTTTGTTGAAAAACTAGCAGTAGAAATTCCTTATTATAAAAGAAGATTGAAAGTAAGACCCGGAATTACGGGCTGGGCTCAAATAAAACATAAATATGATGAAAGCATTGATGATGTAAAAGTTAAACTAAAATATGATCTGTTTTATATAGAAAATATGTC
>Ga0210044_10008963_pt1 | contig 12330 bp, 10 predicted proteins | sample CryGey13umfilter_2_FD_183959 | JGI IMG/M metagenome (GOLD analysis project Ga0210044, IMG submission 183959) | Groundwater microbial communities from aquifer in Utah, USA - Crystal Geyser 4/9/14 3 um filter (SPAdes) (version 2) | ecosystem: Environmental > Aquatic > Deep subsurface >... | reverse complement strand
GCTAAGGAGGAAAAAGGTCATCGGGGAATAAGATTCCGCAAAAGTTTTTGCGGAATCAAGCAAAATCTAAACGCCAGTTGGCAGATTTTGCTTGACTTATAATATAAACTATATAATAATATAACCACGCTATATATACGCTAAGGAGAATCATGGGGGTTTATTCATCAGGGACAGGATAAATGAAAAACGCGCCAGCGGGTAACAAAAATAGGAGTCAGGCCGTGTAAAAGAGGTTTTTCTCTATTATTCGGCCTGATTTTTTTATGCTTAAGAAAATATTTAAAAAGAATATAAATACAAGGGTATTACCGCGTATAAAACTTGAGAATTTGATAAAATATAGGATAGATTCTGGCGCGCCAGGCAATGTTGCCATAGCAAATGTAAAAGATATAGGCGGCAGTGGAATACTGTTTTTGTCAAAGGCCGAACTCTCCAGGGAGAATATGCTTAGCATATCAATAAATTTTCCAGGGCTTGACCCTATAGAAACAAAGGCGCAGGTGGTAAGGGTAAGGCGGACTAAGGCAGGAGAGTATGAGATAGGAGCGCATTTTATCTCTATAGATGAACAGAAAAGGCGGGATCTTAGCCGCAGAATAGAGTTTATATTAAAAAAAATTGCCGATAGAAAATCCTTGTTGGGCGGGCTTAAGAGGGTATTTAGAATATAGAATGAAAATCTTCGGGGCGGGGATAATGGCTTTTACAGGTTTTTTATGCTTTTGCGGCTATGCCTTTGCCGAAGGCATAGATTTAGGCCCATGTAAGCTTTACCCTGTAATAAAAACAGAAGAGCGTTATGAAGACAATATTTTTCAGATGCCAAGCAATGCTAAAAGCGAACTGGTAAACACTACTACTCCGGAGATTTTGCTTAAATTTAAATTGTCCGGTAAAAACATATTTGATGTAAATTATAAATACGAAATGATCAATTTTGATAAATACTCAAGCGATAACAGGCGAAATAATAAATTTAAGGCAGCCTTGGAATTGTATGGCAGCAGTTATTTTTTTAAGCTTAAAGACCAATATGATGAGATAACAAATACATATACATATGCGGAGTATTTTGATAATTACGCTCAAAATACGGTTTTTGTTTCGATAGGTAGAGATTTTAACGATATTTCTTTTGAACTTTTTTATGAAAATCTGGATTACGAATATAATAATATTGATTCTGTAAACAGCCGCAATGACCATGTTTTCGATATAGCCGGATTTTATAATATTTTACCGAAAACCAAGGCGTTGGCAGAATATAGTTTTACAAAAATCAATTACGATAATTCTTCAGCAAAAGATGGAATGGCAAATGAGTTTTTGGTCGGAGTGCAGGGCGAATTGGCTCAGAAAATAACAGGTACTGTAAAGGCAGGTTACCAATCAAGAAATTACGACGGCTATACTGACTGGAAAGAACCGGTTACTTACGCCAATATCGTGTATGAGGCGTCAGAAAAGACATTACTAGATGCCATGGCAGAAAGAAAACCGCTGGAATCGATTGATACAGCGCAGAATTTTTATGAAAGCAATATAGTGGGTTTTGGGATCAGGCACGATGTTACTGCCAAGACAGCAACGTATCTTAAACTTAAATATAATTTTGACAGATATCCTGCTACAAATACGGATTCTGTCAGGAGAGAAGATGATATTTGGAACGCAAAGATCGGCCTTGATATTAATTCAAGGCAGTGGCTTGACATAGGCGCTAACTATGAATTTCAGAAGAGAAATTCAAACATAAGTTCGAATGACTACGAAAATAATATAACGTCAATTTATCTGAAGGCGATGTATTGATATGGGCAAAAAATATTTAACTTTAACAGCAATTATTTTGGCCGCAGAGTTATTTGCCGCCCTGCCCTGCATGGGGAAAGCGCCCAAACAGGCCAAGGCCGGATACGGTGTTTGCGATGTGGCCATAGAATGCTTGGAAAACAAGAAGAAATCATACGATTCACAGGCTTATGAGCTAAACAGAGAAATAGCGCGGCTGCAGGAGAAACAGGATGCCGAAGCCGAGATGGATCAGCTTGTCATATATTTTATAGAGGCCCAGAATATGAGCGCGCTGGCCGGCAAACAGATACAAGATTACTTGAAAAAGAAAGATCAGATAGAATTAGCCGGCAGCGAGCCTGACTATGTGGAATATAGGATTTCGGCGCATGATGAACTTCAGATAAACGTTTATGGGGAACCTGACCTTACTAAAACAGTCAGGGTTGCCGCCGACGGAACCATATCATATCCGCTGATCGGCAAAGTTAATGTTGACGGGCTGACAACGCAGGGGCTTGAAGAAAAATTAAGCAAGTTGTTAATTGACGGCGGTTATATTGTTAACCCGCAGGTCAGCGTATATGTAGAAAGGTTCAGCTCTGTGTCTATTTTAGGCGAAGTGCGTAATCCCGGGTCATATGAATTGAAGGGCAGGCTCAGTATTATGGACGCTATTGCCCAGGCCGACGGATTTAACATAGACGCGGATATAAACAACGTAAAAATATTAAGAATTGAAGACGGGCAGCAAAAGACAATCAATATTAAACTGGGCGATATTAAAAAAGGGATGGAAGGCGTGGAGATAATCCTTAAGCCAAACGATACCATATTCGTTGAAAAAATAGGCAAGGCTACGGTGTTGGGCGAAGTAACCAGGCCCGGCACGTTTGAGCTTAAGGACAGGATTACTGTTTTGGAGGCAATAGCGATGGCAGGCGGTTTTACAGATATCGCCGCAATCAACGGCATGAGGATTATCCGTGAAAATCCGGGCAGTAAAAAGAAAGTGATAAGGATAAATGTTACGGATGTAATTTCCAGAGGAAAAAAAGAAAAGGATATAGATCTTGTTCCGGGCGATATAGTTTATGTGCCGGAGAGTTTATTTTGAGCGGGGCGTAAAATGATACCGAAGTCGGATTTAAAAGAACTTAATTTTAACGATTACCTTGAGATTGCAGGCAAGCACAGATGGATCGTGGTGACTTTTTTTGTCGCTATAGTCAGTTTTGTCGCATTTTTTTCTTTTTGGGTGGAGCCGACCTACAGGGCGACCACTGTTATTTTAATAGAAAGGCAGCAGCCAAAGGTTCTTTCCGTGGAAGAGGTTTACGGCATGGGCTTAGCTGACAAAGAATATTATGAGACGCAATATAAGATATTGCGTTCACGCACGCTTATTAAGCTGATCTTTGACGATATGAATTTATATCTGGATCCGGAGTTTTCGGATGCAAGGGATCCGATAAGTGTTTTCATATCGCGGCTTACCATTGATCCGGTAAGAAATAGCCGTCTGGTAAACCTGCATTTTGACGGCAAAGACCCGCAGAAGATAACGACTATAGCCAACACTCTGGCGGAGCTGTACATAAAGCAGGACGCGGAAATAAGGACAAAGGCCTCCAGGGATGCGGTGTCATGGCTTATGGAGCAGATTGTGTCAGTGAAAAAGAGGCTGGAGGAATCGGAAACGGCGCTGGTCAAATATATGGAGCAGGAAAAAATTACCGAATCGCCCGAAGCCGGCAATAAAGACAATACTGTGAATTTGCCGAAGACGTTAAAAAGGGAGCAGTTAAGGCTTGAGGTGGAGATATCGGAAATTTCAAGAAGATACGGCCCTAAACATCCCCAGATGGTCAAGGTTCTATCAGAGCTTGAATCGGTAAAATCAAAGCTGGATATTGAAACGCAAAATTTAATCAATCTTAACAGAAAGGCGGCTCAGTATACTATTTTAAAGAGAGAGGTTGATTCCAACCGGGACATTTACGAGACTCTTGTCAAGAGGGCCAAAGAGACAGGCGTTTCAGAGCAGCTTGAGGCGACTAATATCAGGGTTGTAGATCCAGCTGAGGTGCCTGATGGGCCTATCCGTCCGAATAAAAAGAACAATATAATTTTAGCCTGTTTAGTCGGGCTTATGCTGGGCGTCAGCACGGCATTTTTTATTGAATATATTGATAATACCGTAAAAGACCCGGATGATGTTACTAATTATATAGGGCTTCCTTTTTTAGGGTATGTGCCCTCCGCAAGAAAAGAAGCGCGTACTGAGGATGAAATAGATTTGATAGTCTATCAGAAGCCGCATTCAGTTATATCCGAGGCCTATAGGTCAATACGGACATCAATTTTATTTGCCTTTGCGGGCAAGCCGTCAAAAACAATACTCATGACCAGTTCAAGCCCCCAGGAAGGAAAGACCTCGGCGTCTATAAACCTGGGCATTACCATGGCAAATACCTCAGAGAAGGTCCTTCTTGTAGACGCGGATTTGCGTTGTTCACGGCTGCACAAGAGTTTCGGAATACAGAAAGAAAATGGTTTGAGCGATTATTTAGTCGGCAATATAACTCTGGACGCGGCAATAAAACCCACAAGAATAGAAAACCTGTCTTTATTGACAGCCGGCTCTACCCCGCCGAATCCGGCGGAATTATTGCATTCCGGCAAGATGAAAGCATTTCTGGAAGATGCAATAAAAAAGTTTGACAGGATAATTATCGACGCGCCTCCGATATTGATGGTTACAGATGCCGCCATACTCGCTAATATTGTGGACGGCGTTATAATGCTTGTAAGATGCGGCAAGATCCATATAGAAATCGTTTCAAGGACCAAACAAAAACTTCAGGATTCCAAGGCCAATATACTGGGAGTGTTGTTGAATAACGTGGATTACGGCAAAGAGAGTTATTATCACTACTATTATTACAGCGACGAAGAAAAAAAGAAAAATGTATGAAGCCAAATTTTTTGATATTGCCATTGAAGCATGTATAATCTTTCTGATAATTTTTACGCCTATGGCCTTCGGAAGCGTCGGGCTCGGCCCGCAGATAGTTTTTATTTCAATCAGCGAGTTTATATTTTTTTTATGGCTTCTCAAATCTATAAAGTCAGGCAGAACGGATTATTCATTTAGCGCCTTTAGTTTTTTATTTGTAATATTTCTTGCCGTAATTTTTTTCCAAACAATACCCCTGCCAAAATTTTTACTAAAAGTATTATCACCAGCGATGTACCGCAATTACGTGGATTTTCTGCCGGGATATAAAGAGCATTTTATGTGGCGTAGTATAAGCGCTCATCCGCAAGCCGCGCGAATAGAATTTTTAAAATTTTTGTCATACGCGCTTATAATTTTTGTTATCGCTGATAATTTTAAAAAAAAATCGCAGATCCTTCATGTATTGGGAGCCGTTTCTATCGCCGGATTTATAATAGCTATTTTCGGTATAGCCCAGAAATTCAGCTACAACGGCATGATTTACTGGGCCGTGCCTGTTCCGGAAGGCGCGGGGCCGTTCGGCCCCTTTGTCAATAAAAATCATTTTGCCGGGTTTATGGAGTTGGCCATTCCGATAACAGCGGTTTTTGTTTTTATAACGCAAAAAGCCGAAAAAAAGATATTTTTCGCCTTTATGGCTGTTGTTATGCTTTTATCCTTATTTTTATGCCTGTCAAGGGCCGGTATAGTGAGTTTTTTTCTTGCCTGCGGTATTGTGATGGCGCTGGTTTTTTTAAGGCGGTCTTTGGCAAAATATATTTTTTATGCTCTTCCTGTAATCTTGATAATCTTCGCGTTGATATTCTTGGTGACAAAGGGTGTTTTAGTGGAAAAATTTGCAGCCGCGCCGGAGGCCTTTTTAAAAAGGGCCGCAATATACAAAGACACCGTAAGGATGTTTTTAGATTTTCCGCTGTTTGGGTCGGGTTTAGCGGGTTTTACCGATATATTCCCCATGTACAAAACTTACGCCGGCGGTATGGTTTTCAGGCATCCGGAAAGCGACTGGCTGCAATTTTTATCGGAAACAGGACTGGCCGGATTTTTATGCATCGTGATTTCCATATGGTTATTTTTCAAAGACATTCTATGCTGCCATTTTTTGGGCAAAGGCCGGTGCGTTTCTTTAAAAAACGTTAATTTGCGGCATGACAGGTTTATCCTGCTGATCATATCGGCAGGCATTGTGTCTATAATAAGCATAATACTGCACGGTTTTTTAGATGTAAACCTGCACATACCCTCTAATATGCTTTTAACCTGTATTGTTGCGGCAATATTAGTAGCCTCGGCGCATGTGAAATTTAAAAAAGATGACAATAAATAAAAATGTTACCAAAATAATATTTTTTATCGGCTTCTGGGCCGTTTTTTATAGCCAGGCTGTACTTTGGAGGAATTATCTGGCAGAAAGAACCGGCAGGCAGCCAGAATTAAATTTTATGAACGCGCAATACCATTTTCAGCGCGGCATAGAATATGGCTCTGAAGAGGAATTGTATAAAGCAGTAAAATTAGACCCAACTAACCCCCATACGCATCATAAACTGGCAAGTTATTATGTTTCTTTTTACGCAGGCGCCCGGCTGGACAGGGCTTATGAAGAATACAGAAAGGCGATGCTTTTTGCGGACGAAAAATTTCTATCAAAAATTTTGCAAGATGCATATGATAACGCGCAGAATATTCAGCGTTTAAAAGAGATTGTGCCTAATACAGGCAAAGCGAGGTATTTATTTGCCGAGTTTTTACGCGATAAAAATATTTACGACGAGGCAATCCTGGAATTCAAACAGGCCGCGCTAATGTCCGGACAAGCGCGCAATAATAAAATACTTGCCGGTTCGTATAACTGGATTGCCATTATATATATGTGGCAGGGCCGTTTTGCGGACGCGGTGGAATATTTTGATAAAGCGTTCTTTTGCGCGCGGGAGAATGTCCTTAAGTCCTGGATTTTGAGGAATTTGGGCAATACATACGCGGGTATGGAGGATTTTAAAAAAGCCGAAAGTGCCTGTAAAAAATCCATAGAAAGCGACCCATCTGCAGCCGCCAATTATTACACCCTGGGAAATGTTTACGATAAGATTGGTTTGCCGAGACAGGCGCGCGACTGTTATTATACCGCATTAAAATTTACTAACGATAGATATCTTTTGGAACAGATATCAAAAAAATTAAAAGAGATAAACAGTTAAAAATGGAAAAAATAGAAATAAAACCAGCCGACAGCTCCGGACTTTTTAATTTCAGAGAGTTATGGTCATACAGGGAGTTATTGTATTTTTTGGTTTGGCGTAATATAAAAGCCCGCTACAGCCAGACAGCCATAGGTGTTTTATGGGTTGTTATACAGCCGTTGATGGTAATGCTGATTTTTAGCGTGCTTTTCGGAAGGTTAGCCAATCTTCCGTCGGAAGGGCTCCCTTACACTGTTTTCGTATTTTCCGGTTTATTGCCGTGGAATTTAATCGCCAACGCTGTCAGCGGAGCGGGGTCCAGTCTGATAATGAATAGAAATCTGGTGGCAAAGGTTTATTTCCCCAGGATCATCATACCTTTGGCAAGGGTGCTGGAGGGCTTGATAGATTTTGGCATATCCTGCTGCATCTTGTTTTGCCTGATTTTGTTCTATAAAATAATCCCTGCGCGGACGATAGTAGCCCTGCCGTTTTTTATTTTATGGACAATTGTACTTGCGTTAGGCGTTGGATTTTGGTTGTCTGCGCTGAATGTCAGGTACAAAGACGTTGCCCATATAATGCCGTTTTTGTCGCAGATTTGGTTTTATGTTTCTCCTGTGGCCTATACCTTGAATTTAGTCCCGGAAAAGGCCCGCTGGCTGTATTCATTAAATCCTATGGTGGGAATAATAGAAGGTTTTAGATGGTCGTTATTCGCAAGAGGGGCAAGTTTGACAATAGTTTTCCCGGCCTCATTAATAATAACCGCAGTTATTTTTATAACAGGTTTGTTCTATTTTTACAACTCTGAAAAGACGTTCGCAGACATAATTTAAAGATATGGCTAATATAGCGATTAAAGCGGAAGGCATAGGTAAAAAATATCTTATAAACCAGGTCAGGCGCGGCCCGTCTAATCTGCGGGACCATTTGTCCGATTCCTTAAGGCGGGCATTATTTTACGGGATTAGCCGCAAAAATCCGGATAGCCGTATTATGCATGCCGTCTGGGCGCTTAAGGATGTCTCTTTTGAAATCGAGAGGGGCAGCGTAGTGGGCATTATCGGCAGAAACGGCGCAGGAAAAACAACCTTGCTAAAGATATTGTCCCGCGTCATAAGGCCCACTTCGGGATCAGCCGAAGTTTACGGCAGGGCAGGTTCTTTGCTTGAGGTCGGGCTCGGTTTTCACGAGGAGTTGACAGGCAGGGAAAATATTTATCTTAACGGCGCCATACTCGGTATGAAAAAAAGAGAGATAGACCGGAAATTTGACGAGATAGTCAGTTTTTCCGAATTGGAGGATTTTTTGGAAACGCCCATCAAGTATTACTCCAGCGGAATGTATGTACGGCTGGCGTTTGCCATAGCGGCCCATTTACAGACCGAGATTCTTTTTATAGACGAAATATTAAGCGTGGGCGACATGCGTTTTCAGAAAAAATGTATAAGCAAAATAGAAGAGGCCGGCAGGGAACGGACGGTGTTATTTGTCAGCCATAATATGTCTCTTGTCAACGCGCTTTGTTCCTGCGCCCTGTTGTTAAACGGCGGCCGCCTTGAGGCAATCGGCGACAAGGAATCGATCATAAAAAAATATATTGAAAATACCTACAAACTTATTGACACGGGTTTATCCTCCCGTACAGACAGGACCGGCAACGGCGCGATGCGTTTCGTGAAATATCATTTGGAAAACAGCAAAGGGCAAAAGGTTGCTGCCTTCAGGTCAGGTGAAGATGTTTCTATCGTTGTCGAATATGCAGGGGCCTTGGCCAAAAAGCTGCAGAACGTTTCCGTTTCATTTGTATTAAATGATTTTTTGGGCAATATCGTTACTGACCTGGCGAACAGGATAGCCGGTGATATATGGCATGAAGTGCCTCCGAAAGGCATAATAAAATGCCGCATCAAAAAACTGCCTTTAATGCCCGGGAAATATACATTTAACGCCTTCTGCCAGGTTAATGCCCTGGTTTCTGATATGATATGGAGCGCCGGTATCTTTGAGGTGGAGCCTGGGCCATTTTTTACCAGCGGCAGACTGCCGGATTCAGGTTTTGGGCCGGTATTATTTGAAAATGAATGGACCGTTGAGGGGTCATAGATGCAGATGGACCAAATTAAATTAGACAGAAAACATATGCTTGTCATAGCGGCAGCCATTTTTATCGTATTTATATGGGCGCGTTATGTAAGCGCGCCGTTTTTTATATTTGTATTTTCGGCAGGGCTCCTGATTATGCTGCTGGCCAAGGAGGCGCTTTTATTTTATCTCTTTGCGGTATTTTTTTGGATGCCCACGTCGGTTAGCTACGGGCCTTTTGGAGAATTTTTAAAATTTAAGACGCTTCCTGAGGTGGGCATCTATATCTTTTTTACCGGCTGGTTTTTAAAAAGTATCTTAACCGCAAAGGTCAGGAATGTAATAGAAGATATTTTAAAAACGCCTTTTTCGTTTCCTTTGGCTTTGTTTTTTTTAGGCGGGGCAATCGCCTATTTTCTGAATGATAATACGGGATGGGAAATAACTCAGGATTTATTTGTTAAAAATTGTATTTACGGGTTGACGGTGTACATATTGGCCAACAAAATCATTAAAACCCCGGGGCAACTTAATAAATGCCTGCTGGCTCTGGTGATAGGTTGTTTTATAATAGGCAGCAGGTATTTTTATTTTTTTCAGATAAGGCCTGAAGAACTGTACGACACTGAGGAATCCATGCTAAGGCTCGGAGGTTTTGTCAAATTCGGCAAAAGCACATTCGGCATCACATCTTTAGGCCTGGCGGCTTATTTGGCGGCCATATTGCCGATATCAGCCAGTTTGTTTTTTTCAAAATCAGGCGTTTTACAGAAAACCATCGGGTTTATAAGTTTCGCTTTTTTTTCTTATTTACTTATTCTTACCGGAAGCCGAAGCTGCTGGATCGCTGCCGCCATATCCACTGTTATTGTTTTTGTATTGCATATGAAATATACAAAGGCATATTATTTTAAAGGCATATTATTTCTGTTTTTGGCGTATCTTGGGTCTGTTACTGTTTTAGGCGATAAAATGCTGCCCGAATGGATTTTTAAAAGGGTAGAGACGTTGAGGTATTTTTCCGGGGATATGAGCCTTTTACAGCGCGTAGATATATGGAGAGATAGTTTGCAACTCTTGGCTTTTAACCCGCTGGGCATGGGTTTTCAAAAAGCTTTTAACGTAGGCTCTTATTTTACCACGCCGCATAATATCTATCTTTCCATAGGATTGACTAACGGCATTTTGGGCCTGGCTGGATTTATCTGGTTTGTCGCGGCCTGGTTTAATGGGATGTTTTTGCGACTAGGATCAGAATCAATTTCAGACAAGGCAATCATCATAGGGCCTATCGCGGCTATAGTTTCTTTTTTAATCTGCGGTTTTTTTGATTCGTACAACTATTTTTTCCTCAATATAAGCACTATATGGATAATTTTTGGGGCATCATCATTTCTTTTAAAGGATAAGGGATAGATTTATTATGCTTAAAATAAGTGTGGTAACACCTTCGTATAATCAGGCCCAATTCCTTGAAGATACTATAAAGTCAGTCCTGCACCAGGGCTATGCCAATCTGGAATATATTATAATCGACGGGGGTTCGACTGACGGAAGCGTAGATATTATAAAAAGATACGCAGATAAACTTAAATACTGGGTGAGCGAGCCGGACAACGGCCGCGGAGATGCGGTTAACAAAGGGTTTAAACACGCTACAGGCGATATTATGGCATGGCTTGGTTGCGGCGATCAATATTTTCCATGGACACTGAGAGTCGTAAATGAAATATTTACTGCCCTGGCTCAAATAGAATGGTTGACTACAAGCGCCTTCTTTTTTTGGTATAAATCAAGGATTCCTAGTTTTGGGGGATACGAAAGCGGTTTTGGCAAAGAATTATTTTTTAACGGCGCATATTTGCCAGGGCGTTGGACTATACAACAGGAATCGACTTTTTGGAGGCGGTCGCTTTGGGAAACCGCCGGCGGTTATGTAAACAAAGATTTTAAAATGATGCCGGATTTTGAATTATGGGCCAGATTCTGGCAGAAGGCGCAACTTTACACCACTTCTGTGCCCTTGGGCGGCATAATGGTGCATAAAGAACAAAAGGGCTACTTCCCGGAAGCTTATAATGTAGCCAAGTCTGTTTTAAAGGGATGTCATCACAATAGCGATATAAAAATGTTTTATCATAATGTATGTTATGCATTATCTCGGATACCCATATTGAGGCGCTTGATAAGATCCACAGCTTTCACGGTTAATTACAACTGCGGTAATGATCGGTGGATAATCGAAAAAATACGTGCACGGATATAAAGGGAGGTTTTAATTATGTGGAATAGCAGGCGGGTTTTGGTTACAGGCGGGGCGTCTTTTGTAGGTTCGCATTTGGTTGATGCCCTTGTTAAGCGCAAGGCAAAGGTTAGGGTGGTAGATGATTTAAGCAGCGGCAAGCTTGAAAACATAAAAGGCCATATCAAATCAAGCAAGGTTGTTTTTTTAAAAGGCGATCTTAAGGATGCGAACGTCATAAAAAAAGCCATCAATGGGATAGATACAGTATTTCATTTAGCCGCCGATCACGGCGGACGCGGATACGTGGATTTGCATCAGGCTGCCTGTGCCTCAAATATGATGCTGGACGGCATGTTGTTTGACGTGTGCAGAAGGCAGGGCGTAAAAAAAATTGTATATGCCTCGTCAGGTTGCGTCTATCCTAATTACCTGCAGACAGACCCGAAAAAAATTTTATATCTTAAGGAAAAAATGGTTGGTCCGCCGTATGACGCCGACAACATGTACGGTTGGGCCAAGCTTATGGCAGAAATGACTTTGAAGGCGTACTATAAGGACTATGGCATGAAGTCAGCCAGTTGCCGTTATTTTACGGTATACGGCGAGCGCGGGGTAGAGAACCATGCGGTTATTGCCATGATTGCGCGCGCTTTTATCAAGCAGAATCCGTTTTTTGTATGGGGGACAGGAGAACAGATACGCAACTGGACTTATGTCGGCGATATAGTCGAAGGCACCATACTTGCCGCGGAAAAAATCAATGACGGCACAGCGGTAAATCTGGGAACGATGGAACGCATCCGTGTTATAGACGCGGTAAAAGAGGTCCTGCGTTATACAGGCCATAAGGCCGCGATCAATCTTCAGCCGGATATGCCAACAGGCCCATATAACAGGGTTGCTGATAATTCGCTTGCGAAAAAGCTTTTGGGATGGCGGCCAAACGTCAAATTTATGGACGGTTTCCACAGGACGATAAACTGGTATTTTTC
>Ga0210044_10008956_pt1 | contig 12339 bp, 7 predicted proteins | sample CryGey13umfilter_2_FD_183959 | JGI IMG/M metagenome (GOLD analysis project Ga0210044, IMG submission 183959) | Groundwater microbial communities from aquifer in Utah, USA - Crystal Geyser 4/9/14 3 um filter (SPAdes) (version 2) | ecosystem: Environmental > Aquatic > Deep subsurface > Groundwater... | reverse complement strand
TACATTCTATGGTCGGGAATTTTGCTGATATTCATTCCGTGCACCAGAACCTGCCCACGGTCAAAACTTTCCGCGCCGAAGATAACCTTTAACAGAGTGGTCTTGCCGGCACCGCTGGGTCCGGTTAAAAAAATAAATTCTCCTTTATTGACGGAGAAGGTGATATCCATCAAAGCCGGGGTCACCCCCCCATAGGTTTTGGAAACGTTATATAGTTGGATCATTCGGGCGAGGAGTTAAGAGGTGGTGATCCAGGGATCAAAAAAAAATCCGAAGCGGTTGTTGATGACTCCCGCCTGCTCAGCTTCAGACTTTGGGTTTCTGGAAGAGATGGGTGAATTCGTCCTCAATGATGAAGTCACTTTCGCCAGCATCATCCGTCAGGAAGTCCTCTGGAAGTGTCGCTATCATACCCGGACCATAAAATTTTTTGATTTGTTCGGCGGAAAGCAATTCAAAATTGATGAAGGTTTTGACTATCAGCCGTTCGTTTTCCATTTCATAAGCGAAAACCCCTGTGGGGCAGGTCAGATAGCCTTCATGCTCTCCATAAGAAAGCAGGCCATCGTTCATGTGAGCATCGAGGAGCAACACGCAGTTGTCCTCCGCCCTGGTTCTTTCGCTGAACCGGTCGATGCAGTGGGAGGTATAAAAAACCTGAGGATGCGAAAACGATTGGGTCAACCGGCCTTTATCGGTGGATTCGGTTCGCGCGGGAGATACCAGCGTCACAAAACCCTGTTTAGTAAAATCCACCAGACACAAAACGTCCTTGCCAAATTTCCTGCTTATTTTCCGGGTCATTTCATCCATAAATTTCTGCCTTTTACGGATGGAGATCCTGGCTTTGCTACGGAACTTTTTCTGAAAGGCGGTCTTCAGAAAGTTTTCAATCTGATTTTTTTTGTACTGATATTCCCGATCGTCAGGCATTTTTCAATATAATTCCCTATTTGCCATACATGATTCTACATTATATAATTTATCATACCTCTTTTGAAAAGTCTCAACATTATTAAAACATTTGTTTTCTTTGATTTTACTTCCAACTTCCCGGCTTTTTCGAAGAATTTTTCAACCAGGGTTGCAGACGGTGGAAACTGCCTGAGCCGGCTGTGCTAAAATAACAGAATGAATAAAACGATCCGTGTTTTTGCAATACTTCTGCTGGCGACGGTCATCTTTCATACCATCTTGAATTTCATGGTGGATAATATTGAAGATTTCGAAACGACAGCTCTGCCTCCCAAAAAACCGCAAAAAAGAATAACCTCTTCCAATCCGATCCTGACCATTGACGCAAAATCAAAGGACACCTGGGTTCTGGTCAGTTTTTCCACCGGGAAAATGCTCATTGTCAATGATCTGGACAAGGACAAAGATCAGCTGAACCTTGTGGACTGGGATCTGGGTTTTCAGCGGACAAAAATCATCACCAACAGCGGTGTGACCAATCCCAGCGGCAATGTGGGGGTGATCAACTTGGGAGCGGTTGATTTCAATAGCATTCACGAGGCTCCAGCAGAGCCCCTCGTCCAGGACAGCCGGTCCTTCGGCAAGGTCCTCAACAAGGCCATCTCCGACTGGTACAATTACAGAACCCGGACTCACAACATCGAATCGAAAAAAAACGTTTACGTGGTCAAAACCTCCAGTGGCCGGTTCATGAAAATGAGAATCCTGAACTACTATTGCTCGAATGAGGAACAGGATTGCCGCAGTATGATGTGCACCAGAGAAAATGCGGCCTGCCTGACCGTGGAATACGTTTTATCTTCGGAGGAGAGCGCGAAATTCCCAGCTGCGCCTCCCGTAAAAATAGCCCGGAACAGTTAATCTAACCCGCTTGCAAAAGTAATTCATTGAACCCTGTCTCGTTCGGACTATCGATCCTTATCTTTCTTGTTTCCTGTCAGCGGGGGCCCGCGGATATGGCATTCATTCCTTCAGGAGAATTTACCCTGGGCATTGTTCCCGCCGAAAACGCCCCGAGGTTCCTGTCTGAACGAACGGCGGGACAAAACGCCCAGCCGCAGCAGAAATACCCCCTGGACTCTTTTTATATAGACATCCACGAAGTGACGTACGAGGATTTCATGCGCTTCAAGCCCCAGGCCAGGTACGATGTGGTTAAGCCCCATGAGCCTGTCCGCGGCATCAGCTGGTACGAGGCGGATGCCTACTGCCTCTGGGCCGGCAAACGCCTGCCCAGCGAATTTGAATGGGAAAAAGCCGCCAGAGGCTCCGATGACCGGTTATTCATCTGGGGAAATGAATTCCATATGGATTGGGCCAATCTCGGGAAAACGGTGCAACCGGTGGGCAGTTTCAAAAAAGACGTGAGCCCTTATGGACTCCATGATATGAGCGGCAATGTTTCGGAATGGACGGCAAGCTGGTACCAACCCTATCCTGGCTCCACTCACAAGGACGAAAACTTCGGAGAAAAATTCAAGGTGACACGCGGAGGGGGGATTCTGAAACGGGAACACGGGTTCTTGGAGGAGTTTGTCACGATTACTTACAGAAATTTTCTTCCCCCGGACAACCGCTTTTGGGATACCGGATTCCGCTGCGCTCTTTCGGCTCCGCAAATGTCTTAATTTGAAGAAGTCCCCCGGTTTTCTCCCCTGAAAAATGGCATTCCCCCCGGTGTGCCCGGGGGGAATGCCGACCGGGTTTGTCGTGGCTGATATCTATTACAAAGAAGAGGGATCTTCCGGGAAAGGACGGGAAGAATTCTCGTTTCCCGAGTCAACCTTCTCGGTTTTTGGGGAAGCCGCTATGGAAACTCTGGATTCAAAATCCCGGGTTTCGTTTACAGCCGGGGCGCTTCCTCCAGCAACAGAGGCCGACGCTTGCACTTGATCGCCCTGGCTCTCAGGACCCTTTGCTCCTCTTTCCGGTGAACCGGGTTTTTCCACCCTTCTCCTGCTACGGCCCCGGTAAGGACCGCTCCTTCTTGAGCCGGACCTGGTGCGAGGGTGGCGATTGTTCCGGGAAGCTGGTTTTGGCCGCCGTTCTCTTGATTTTTCATCAGCCGGGCTGGCTTCTTTTCCTTCATCCGTTCCGTTCACCGTATCCAGGGCGCCAGGTTCCACCTGCCGGGCCTCTTCCTTTTCAACAGTCTTTGGTTCTTTTTTCAGCGTTTCCTGAGGAGCTTCCTCTTCCTTGTGTCGCTCCAGGATGTTGTAGGTGAACTCTTCGTAGGGCAGACCCGCTTTCCCATGGAACTCGATGCGGAATTTGTGCTTTTCCTGCAAATCCAATAAATACTTCAGCTTGTTGTTCAACAGGTAATCCTCAACTTCCGGGGAAACCTGCACAGCCAGCACCTTCACTCTTCCAAGGGCAAGGTTTTCCTGAATATTCCGCAAAACTCCCAAAACCAGAGCGCCGACAGATTTGACATGACCCATCCCACCGCATTTACTGCAGGTTTCAAAAACGCCTTCCTTCACAGGGGGAGACATCCTCTGCCGCGACATCTCCATCAGGCCGAATTTCGATATTCTCGAAAGGTTGACCCTTGCCTTGTCTTTCTTGCAGGCGTTCTTAAGGGTCTTTTCCACCTGTGTCTTGTTTTTCTTCTGAAACATATCGATAAAATCGATAACGATCAAGCCGCCCAAATCGCGTAGGCGCAATTGCTTTGCAACTTCTTCCGCGGCTTCCATATTGGTTTTAAAGGCGGTCTCTTCAAGCTGGCTGGCGCTGGTTGTCTTCCCGGAGTTGACGTCAATGGAAACCATCGCTTCCCCAATATCAAAAACAATGGAACCGCCGGAAGGCAAATGAACCTTGCGGTCGTAAATGGATTCTATCTGCGCATCCACCTTATAGTGGGAAAACAGAGGTCTGGTTTCCTGGTAAAGCTTGACCCGGCGGTACAGCCGCGGCATCACCAGTTTGACAAACTCCCTGACCGCCTTGTAAGAACGAACATTATCGATGATGATCTCGGAAGTGTCCGCTGTAAAATGGTCCCGCACCGTACGGACAACCATGTCGGGCTCGCGGTAAACAAGATACGGCGCTTTGTTGGTTTCATCATTCAATGCCGTTTCAATATTTTCCCAGATTTTCATCACCATCTGCAGATCCTTCTGCAACTCGCTCTTTGTCCGGCCTACCCCCGCTGTACGGATAATCACCCCCATATTGTCGGGCAGATCAAATTCGGTGATAATCTCCTTTAACTTTTTCCGCTCACTTTCGTCTTCAATTTTACGAGAGATCGCACTTGCTTCCTGACCTACCATCAATACCAGGAATCGACCGGGAAGACTGACCCAGTTGGTCAGCGAGGGACCTTTGGCATCCCTTCCCTCTTTTACCACCTGGACGAGCAGTTTCTGCCCCCGGACCAAAACATCCTGAATTCTTATTTTCGCCTTTCTTTCGCCAGTCTGGACATAGGAATCTCTTCTCACATCCTTGAAGGGCAAAAACCCGAATTTTTTGCTCCCAATATCCAGAAATGCCGCTTCAATAGCCGGTTCTATACGGTTTATGACACCTACGTATATGTTTCCTTTGATTTGTTCGTGGGAAGAGTGTTCTACAATTAACTCATCGACCTTCCCGTCTTCCAGAATAACCGCCCTGCATTCTTCGGGATGGTCTGCATTGATTAACATTAATTTATTAGGCATTTTTATTTTTTCTCGCTGATTATTTGCCCTGGTGAACAAAAATGATCCCGGCATCTGTTATAATAAACTAAATTCAACTTGATTACAAAAGTTGTTCATTTCCATATAATTTGTTAAAATTCAAATAGATAAGAATAGATTTCCTGAGTTCCAATCCCGCGAAAGGGACTTCTACCGCCTTCTTTCTCTTTAAGCGAGCGGAGAGGTTTTACACTTTTTTAAATTTTTGACCAGCAGAATTTTAATGCGTTCCAATCGTCAAATTAATGACTTTCAATGTGAGCGACAGTTCGTGGTGAGCGCCATGGGTTTTGGCAGACCCTGATTTTTTTTGCATCCGCTTTTTAATGTGGGTTTTGCGTTTTTTTATCCTGCAAGTATAGTGACGGTCTCATTTTCAAAAAACTTGAATTTCGCGTAAATTTTACACTATTTCTTTGGACTGGGGATAATTTCAGATTTTCAGACCCCGCTGTTTCAAGCAAATGCTTTAATCAAAAACCTTCTAACCTGTAATTTTGGTGCTGACGATGTTGGATCCCATTGGCATGGTCTCTCTGGACACTTTAACCCCCGATGATTTAAAGGGAAAAACAATTTTCATCCGGGTCGACTTCAATGCCCCCCTCATTTCTGTCAAAAAAGGCTATTACCGGGTCGCGGACGATACCCGGATACGCCGTTTTCTCGACCTCACTTTCAAGAAAATCCATGAACTGACAGACGGGGACTGTCAGATCATCATCGGCTCCCACCTGGGCCGCCCTCATAAAACGAAAGACCATACCGGATGGGATGGAATTTTTAATATTCAATTTGTCAGCAACCACTTCGACACGCTCATCCGTAACCGCTACGGAGATACTTATACCATTTTTCCGCCAGAGATCATCGACTCCCATATGAAACATTCTCTGGAAATACTGGCGCACCACCGCATGCCTATCGGCGGAATCAAATTTCTTCCCAACCTCCGCTACCTGCTGGAACCGAAAAACCCTGAAACCTACCGCGAGGAGTTTATCACCGACATCGCAAGAGTGGCGGACGTTTATATCAACTGCGCTTTCGGTTGCAGCCACCGGGTAACAAGAAGCATTAAAATGCTCCCCAATCTCATGCGGCAACAAGGAAAAATTGTCGTATCCGGCAATTTACTCTACGAGGAAATCAAAGTTCTGGGAAATTTCGCCAAAACGATTCTTGCAAACCCTAAAAAAACTCTGGTGATTGCCGGCGGCTCCAAAATCGAGGACAAAATTTCCATTCTGAAGCAATTTGTTCATTCCCGGGTGAAACGCATCCTCATCGGGGGAAAAATGGTGAATTCTTTTATTCTGGCTCTTAAAAGAAAAGACCGGGTGGCCCCCTTCGGACTGCAGGACATTCCTCACAAATTGGTGGGTAAAAGTGAAGACGATAATCAGAACTTGTTGAAAGAGGTCAAACTGGCCGAAGAAATCCTCGATCTTGCGGAAAAAAATGATGTCGAAATGGCATTTCCCGAAGATTACAAGGTAGTCTCCAATTATCAGGATAGCACGTATGAAATAAAAAATGCTCCCGATTTCAACAAGGAACTTCAGTTGGATCTCGGCCCCAAAACCATCGACAATTATTCCAAGAATATTCTTTCAGCCGATATTGAGAATGTTTTCTGGAACGGTCCGCTCGGGGCTTACGACCACCCTGTGAGCAATGCTTTCCTGGAAGGGTCTCTGGAAATGGCCAAGCTTCTTTTTGGCGCGGCTCTTATCAACCCGAAACTTTCCGTGGTGATCGGAGGCGGCGATTCCGCCGCCATCCTCAACAAGGCAAGCATTAACGAACTGAAAAACCTGATCAAAAAACAAATCGAGAAACAACTCCTTCCGCCCATCAACCGCAATCTTCTGACCATTGGCTTTGTCGAAAACGACAGCTATATTCTCTGGAATTACTTTACTTCCAATTTCTTTGTATCGACCGGAGGGGGAGCCGCTCTGGAATTTCTGGAAGAGTTCCTGAAAGATGAGGGGAAATCGCAAATGGCTTCCTATCTGCAGGGGACAAGCGCATTGATGGTACCTGCCGCAACCTGATCGTTCAGGCAGGCCGAATCTTCCAAAGACTCTAAAACAGGAATCAGCAGACCGGTCATTTTTTCGGCTTCCTCCTCCATCTTTTCGTAGCATTTGAGGGTTTCACCCGCCAGCCTGCCAACGTTGTCTCCCTGAAAGTTTTCCTTTCTCTTGCTGAAGATATCGACGATCGGTTTGACTTCCGGGTGGGAGCATCCCAGCAGTTCCATCTGATCGTCGATCCGGGTTATTTCCTCTCCCAGAGCCTGAACTTTTTCAACCGTGACTTTTCCCCGGCACAGCCGGATCAGATTTTCAGCTGTTTGCTCTCCTTTCCGGCTCAACCGGATCAGATCCTTCAACGCATCCATTTTTACCCTCAGAGAATACAACACGCCTTGCGTTTTAACGCAGTCGTAGTCCTGGCGGAGTATGCTTGCAATTTCATCTTCCCCAGATGAATTGCCATATCCCCCGGTCTCTCCCAATGTGTTGAGCCACAGCTTTGTGTAGGCACATCTGAATATATCATCCAGCCCAAGGGGATGCCGGACAAGAGGCCTTAGCGCGAGGCGGTTGTCTGCTCCATAACGGGTCTCAAATATATTCAATTCACCCAGCGCCCCCATGCCCTTAGGTAACCTCCAGACACCTTCTTTTTGATGTCCCTGCATCATGGAACACAAATGAAATGGTTGAACTTTTTCGATGCAAACCACATTATTGCACTCCACCCCATAACTGCAGGGAGCGCAGGAGATCCTCGCCTGAAAAAGCAGATGCCCCGGCGAATAGGGCCCTGTCTCGAACGGGTGCGCATGGGCAAAAAATAACCCGACGATGGTGGTGCCAAGAGCGGCGGCGATATGCATGGTTCCCGTGTCGTTGGTCACCAGGTAATCGCACCTGTCCACCAGTCCGATCAATTGCGGGATATCGGTTTTGCCCGTAAGATCGACGATGCGTTCCTTCCTTTTCGCCGCAGCCAAAATCTCTGCGGCCAGCGGCGACTCGGACAGAACGCCAAACAGAACGATACGGGCGTCCATTTTTTCGATCAGCATGTCCGCCAATTCCGCGAAAGACCGTGCCGGCCAGCGCCGCCCCTCCAGACTGGAACCCGCCTGAATCCCGATCAACAACTCATCCCTGCCAATATTCTCGCGCTCAATAATTTCATTGGCCGAAGACTCCACTCCCCCGGAAACGAGGATACGGAGCTTCTGCTCTTCAGGCCGCACATCTCCACTGCGGGTAAAAATTTCCACCAGATTGAAGGGATTGTAAATCCGGCTGAACAGTTCAATGCCGAAATACTGCATCCAGGGATGATGAGTCCTGCGGTCGCCCGTTTCATTGCAATGAAACCCGCATACGTTTTTAATCCCCAGATAAAGAATCATCAGCGCACTGAGCCGGGAATGGCTGAGATTGACCACCATGTCAAAATCCCGCTTTTTGACATCTGCAAGAAATTGCTCCAGATACCGGTAAATGACCACCCATGAAAAATTCTGCCATTTTTCTTTATGCGTGAACTGACGGACATCCATGACAATGGAATCATCGATACCCGCAATATTGGGTGCAAATCCGGCAAAATCGCTGGAAACCATCAGCGTGATTCCGGCTTCCGGGTATTTGTCACGCAAGCCGCCGATCAACGGCGTGGCCTGCACAAGGTCTCCCATGCGGGTCAGGCTCATAACCAGAATACGCTTGACCACTCTCACACCTCTTCTTTTACGAGCTGATTGAGCATCAACAGCAGGGTTTCCGTTTGCGTCAAAGCCCCTTTTCCCCCGGCAATACGATCGGTAACCGTTTTCAGTGAAAAATTCGGCGTCCCCCGGAATTGCTCCAGGTAGCGGCCCAACTCCGTTTCAGCCCCGGCCTGTTCCATGAAGTAATCGACCGCTTCCTTTCTTACTTCGATCCGCTGTTTAACCGTTTCAAACTGATCCAGAAAAATATGGATCAGCATTTCCATCATCCGATGCTCCAGCGTGTGCTCCGCCAGCACACGCTCATAGCCCTTCCTGGCAATACGTTTTCTTTCATCTGCGTGTTTGAAATAATAGCCGATTTTCTCCTTCAAGTCGGGCACACTGTTGAAGGTGACGATCTCCTCGCCAACGCGAAAGACGTCATCCAGTTCGGAGCGTTCATCGACCAGTTGGAATGCCGAGCAGGCGGCAATCTCAAAAGTACGAGGATTCACAAAGTCGCCCTCGGGATTGATATTTTCATGGTAAGTCGAGGAATGCAGGTTCAAATTGATTTGCCCGCCATTATAAATTTTCACGGATTCCTCCGTGGACACCCGGCAATTATTATTCTGCACCCTTTCTCCGATTTTCGAATCCAGATCCCACTCGGTTCCCCAGATTTTAAAATCAAATTTCAGCAATTGAGGAAAAGTTTTTTTGCGGTTGTAATAACCGGCGCCCATGAAGGAGAGCTCCGCCCCGTATATTTTCTGCTCCTCAGGCGTCAGTTGAAGCGGCTTGTGAATTTCCGGGAAACCGCCTTGCGGCAGGTAATAGCAGTTTCTGGCTCCGGCGGATTTGAGTTTCTCAAAAAACTCACCCTTCTGAATGGCGAATATAAAATCATAAGAAGCGGCGATTTCCTTCCAGTAGGTGAGAGTGCGAAAATCCTCCACAAACCAGAAGGCAATGGGAATATTCAACACCTTCAATCTTTCCAGGGCGGCGGGAGTCAATGGCGCCTGGGCCAGAGCGAGAATCAGATCGGGCTGAAACTCAGCGGCCCTGGCCGCCGTCAGCTCCCCCATCAGATTCATGAACAAATTGGAGAGAACACCGGCATGTTGTTTGACTTTGGTAATATCCTTAATGGAAAAAAAGCCGTCAGCGAATTTTTCACATTGCACCGAGCGCACCTGATGCCCAAGGTTTTCCAGGGCCTGGGAGCAAAACCGGGCCGTGGGAAGAGAGCCGCCATAAATCGGATTCACAACCAGAATCTTCAGTCGTTTTGAGTGCAGGAAGTCCGCCAAGCGGCGGCCCTTTTCCAGCCGCTCAAAATACTCCTGAGATATGCGCACCGAGGCAACGTGCTCAAGAATATTCCATTTTTCTGAATTGCCCGTTCGAGCCAGTATCTTCGCCGGCTCCTCGTCGATGCAAAACCGCGCTCTGGGCAGGAAAGGCTGTAAATCCACCACCGCAAGAAACTCCCGAAACATTTCCATGCAGGGTTCGATCACCGTAATGGAGCCGGAAACCCGGTTCAGGGTTTCCCGCACATGATACCCAAATCCAAGTCCATAGACGATGTCCGGCAGATCTTCATGAAAAGCATGCGCAGAAACCAGCCGGACGGCCTCCTCAATGGGCCGGTAAACGCTGTGCAGGGAAACAGAGCCAACCTGAGGAACAGGATGCCCATCTCTGGACGTCACGGTTTTAATTTTATCCGAAGGCCGGGTGCTTGCCACCCTCCTTGCCAGCGCCGGATCATGACTGCGAAGCAGTGACAGATTTTTTTTGAATTTATCCATGCTCGGTTAAAATCCGTTCCATGTTAAGAATCAGAGCGCCACAGGTTTCGGTTTCTTTTTCAAGGCAAAGACACCTGCTTCCCGTTCCATCCGCGCCTTGAAATCGAGGGCATCCTGGTAGCCAGAATCCAGCGCCAGAATGGTGTCCAGTTGATCCAGAGCCTCTGCCAATCTGCCCATCTTGTATTGAACCCCGGCCAATCCAAAAAGCATGGATATGCTGGCGGGGTGAATTTTCAGATATTCCTGCAAAACCTTTTCGGCGTCTTTAAAACTGTTTTCTTCATAAGACAATTGCAGCAGGTTTTTCATGGCCGGTTGATTTTCCACATTGCTTTCCAGAGCTTGGACAAAGCAGTCCATCGCCGCCCGCTTCATTCCCTTGCCGCGAAAAGCCATGCCCAACCCGGCAAGGCCGCGGGCATTTGCCGGTTCAATCTCCAGGGCCAGGTGAAACCGCTTGATGGCTTCATCCCAGTGTCCCCGTTGCAATTCCAGAGACCCCAGGCCCATCCGCGCGGAAAAATTTTCGTTATCGAAGGCAATAGCCTTGCAGTAAAGAAACTCGGCATGCTCCGGTTTTTGCAGGTGCATCCAGCAGTTCGCTTCTCCGCAATAGGCCTCATGGCAATCAGGAACACGCTTATACAGATCGCGGTATATTTCGATGGCCCCCTGAAAGTCATTTTGCAATTCCCGTTCCCTGGCCCTTGCCAGCGCTTTGCCCTGCAAAGAGTCTACAAACCCGGATTCTCCGGCTCTTCCCCGGTTTTCTTTTTCTACGGCTTTCAGCTTCGCACCGATTTTATACTGAAACACGAAGAAGCGTCTGAGTTCCTCGGGAGAAAGGTCGTTCAGGATCATGCGCCCTATAGTGAGGCTGTTGGAATCTTTAAGGGTCAATCGATGAAATTGCGGGTCCAGAGTTTCATCGACCGCAGCGATGGCAAAACCGGCCTGGAAAAACAGTTTTTCCATTTCCCTGAAGGTGAAAAACCGGAGATGCGTCTCATCCAGAATCCCTTCCTTCTGATACGTCCAGTTGCCTTCCGCCAGATGATGAATCAATCCGAAATACTGCACATTGGGAATACTGGCCACCACCGTTCCACCCGGTTTCAAGTGTTTACCGATTTTCTTGAGAACCGCCAGCGGGTCCACAAGATGTTCCAGCACGTCGGCAAACAGAATGCAGTCGAAGCATTGCTCTTCATAGGGGAGTTCCAGCGTCTCGATATTTCCCTCAACCACGTCATCGAGAACTTTTCGGGCCAGACCGGCGGCTTGCGGGTTCTGCTCCACTCCCGCGACAAACACGCCCTTGCGTTTTTTCAATTCTTTCCCGGTCCCTCCCGCGGCGCACCCGATTTCCAGAATGCACCGCGCGTCTTCGGGAATGAGCGGAAGCAGGTCTTCCCTGACATTGTGAAAATACGAATCCGGTTTTCCCTGAACCGGAACGGACGTCGCGATCTCGCGGAAATACTTATCGAGTATCTCAAGCATCCGTTTTGCCCGGTGATCATACGTGTGCCTGCCGATCACCTCTTGACGTCCCTGTCCGGCAATCCGCTCCCGCTCTTGTGGATGATCCAGATAATGCTGAATCAAATCCAAAAGGTTATCATCCGAGTAAACCACAAGATGTTTCCCGTTTTCAAACAGTTCGTCCAATCCGCTTGCGGGGGCCTCATCCGTCATCAGCATGCTACCGCTGCACAGGGCCTCGAATACCCGCATGTTGAGATCGCCGTTCACCGCATTGTTGAACACAATTCTTGAGCGGGAGAATACCTCCGCCATTTCATCCATGAATTTGCGGTCGCAGTGCAGTTGAAAACGCTGGCCGATGGCATCCAGCAACTGTTTTCTCCGCGTGTGAGCCTCCGTAACAGAACCCACAAAACCAACTTCGTATTTTTTTTCTCCCGCAACGGCGCCATGTATCTCCGCATCACAGGCCAGGGGAAGCCAGAACACATGAGGGCAGCCGGTGGCCCGCAGGTCTTCCACATACGCCTTTTGCGCCAGGAAAACGAAATCGAATTGCCGGGCGATTTCCACATGGCGGTCGAAATGAATGTGCGTGTCGATGAGA
>Ga0210044_10008953_pt1 | contig 12339 bp, 9 predicted proteins | sample CryGey13umfilter_2_FD_183959 | JGI IMG/M metagenome (GOLD analysis project Ga0210044, IMG submission 183959) | Groundwater microbial communities from aquifer in Utah, USA - Crystal Geyser 4/9/14 3 um filter (SPAdes) (version 2) | ecosystem: Environmental > Aquatic > Deep subsurface > Groundwater... | reverse complement strand
GAAGCCGACCCCCAGACCCGACGCCCCGATCGGCTATTCGATGATGGGGGTCGATCAGGTGGTCAACCTTTGCCTGCAACGCTCGAACCGGATCAGCAAGCTGATCCCCTCGCTCAAGCGCACCCCAACCGACTGGGCGGCACTGATGCGCCAGACCGCGACGGTGAACCGCGACACCGTCCTAGCAAGAGGCAGCCTTCATCGACCTGCTGATCCATCGCCGCTTAGGCTGTGATCTGGTGCTGATCGACATCGAACAGACCGGCCGGGCTCTGTTGCAACAGAGCCACGCACCGTGCATTGCGCGGTGGCGGCGTTCTTTCCCGACCACTTCACCGAGGACGGCCTGAAGGGCTGATCCGGAAACCGCCGTGGTGATCGGGATCAGGGCGGCGCAGGCCTGCGGTCATTGCCGCAGAATCCGGCAAGGGCGGCACCGGCTGCAGCGCGGGTGGCCTGCGGGGGGCCGCTGGCGTCGATCCGGGTCCAGCCCAAGGCCGGGTGCTGGCCCGCAAGTTGCGCGCGCACGACCTGCGCATCCGCATCCGAGGCGTCGCCCCGGCGCAAGGTCACGCGGGCAACCAGGGTTGCTTCGGGGGCACCAAGCCAGAGCCCCCGGAATGGCCGGCCAAGGCTGGTGGCAAGGGCCGCTGCCGCCGCCTGCTGGACCGGGTCAAGGAAGGTGCCGTCAAGCACGACGCTGTGACCCGCGGCCAGGATGGTGTCGGCGCGATCCAGCATCCGGCGATAAACGGTGGCGCGGGCCTCGGCGGTATAGACCGGCTGCGCCACCCGGGCCTTGCGTTCGGTATCGGTGCGCAGGTGGATGGCCCCGGGGCAGGCACCGATCATCGGCGCGATGTCGCGCGCCAAAGCCGTCTTGCCGGTGCCCGATACCCCGCCAATGGCGATCAGGACGGCTGGTGCGGGGTGCAGAAACCGGATGGCATGCGCCAGGTAACGCCTTGCCTCGTCGCCCGAAGCGTCGCCAGACCCGGTGGCCCGATCGGTTTGCACCCCGACCATCGCCCGAATGGCGGCGCGGACCGCAAGAAAAAGCGGCAGCGCGGCAAGCCCTGCGTCCTCGGCACCATCGGCGGCCAGAAGGTAGGCACGCAAGACCATATTGGCCTGGCGCTCAAACTGCCGGTGGCACAGGTCCATCACCAGGAAGGCCAGATCGTAAAGCACATCGCAGGTGCCCAGCCTTTCGTCGAATTCGAGCGCATCGAACAACACCGGACGACCCTCTATCAATACCACATTGCGCAGGTGCAGATCGCCGTGCGCCCGCCGCACATGCCCGGCAGCCGACCGGGCGCGCAGCGTCGGGGCCAGATCGGCAAGGCTGCGGCGCGCCCGGTCGAGCACGGCGGCAATCCGGTCGTGGCCAAGCTCGCGCCCGAAATCCGCCAGCACGCGCGCCAGTTCGCCGATGATGTCGCCGATCAGCCGGTCCCCGGCCTGGCGGCGGTGCGGTGCCGTGGCATGGTAGTGCTGCACCACCTGCCCCAGGGTTTCGGCGATCTGGTCGGTCAGGCCACCGCGCGCCGCGATTGCGCTCAGCTCGCAGTCCGCCGCAAACCGGTGCATCCGCAACACCCATTCAACCGGCGGGCCGTCGCCATCAAGCGCCAGTTGCCCATCCCTGCCGCGCGTGACGGGAACCACATCCCGATAGATCATCGGTGCCGCCGCCCGGTTCAGATCGAGTTCGCGCCGCAGCATCGTTTCGCGCCGGGCCAGGGTGGAAAGGTCCATGTAATCAAAACGCACGGCGCGTTTGATCTTGAGCGCGACAGCGCCGCACAGGAATACATGCGCGCCATGGGTCTGGATATGGCTGATTGCTGCCGCCACCGGATAGGCGGCCTTCGTCAGCAGGAAGGCAATGACATCCGACTGGTCGTCGGTCCCGGCGTGCGGCATCAGAAGCGACTCGGTTGAGGGCGATGAATGGCAGCGGCATCATGGTGCAACCGGTCGGTCAAGTCCTTGACCGGCATCAATCCGGTCCGCCAAGGGACGGCACCGCAAACCGCAGCCAGATTGGCGCAACAGGGCGCCATCTGCACGCGGCAAGCCCGCATCAGTTCCGGTCCCGCTCGGCGGGACGAACGCGCGGCACCCGTGACGCCGCCGCATCCAGAATGTCGCGCACTTCCAGGTCGCTGACCTGCGGAAACCTTGCGTAATGGGCGCCGACCGCGATGAATGGTTCGGGCCGGGACAGGCAAACCACCTGGTCCACGATTCCGCGCAAAGCCGCGACGGCGTCGGACGCGGCCACCGGCACCGCCACAACCACCTGTGCCGGAGCCTGTTCGCGGACCGCCGCGATCGCGGCGCGCATGGTGGCACCGGTCGCCATGCCGTCATCAACCAGGATCGCGATCTTTCCGGCCAGACCGGCACCGGCGCTTGCGCCAAGCCAGAGCTGGCGGCGGCGGGCCAGTTCGGCCCTTTGCGGAACGGCCAGATCTTCGATCCCTCGTGCATCAAGCCCGAATGCCGTGGCCAGTTCGCGGTTCAGGGCAAGGGTTCGCCCCTCGGGGCCGGCCACCGCCGCGAGGGCAAGTTCCGGGTTTCCGGGCACGCCGATCTTGCGCACCAGAACGATGTCCAAAGGCAGATCAAGCGCCTCGGCCAGTTCTGCCGCCACCGGCAGGCCGCCGCGCGGCAGGCCGAGAACCACCGCCTCCCGCCCGCGGTAGCGCGCCAGCCGTTTCGCCAAGGCAATTCCCGCAGACCGCCGGTCAGCATAGCGCTCGGTCATGGTCGATCTCCTCGCCCCCGCGTCGCAACACGGGGATGCCGTGGCCTAGTTTACCCCTTTTCGACCCGACCTGCATTGATCGCCGTCATGGACCGCGCCCGAAAGAGGTGATTGAACCCCGTCGGGCTAGCCGCAGACCCAATAGTCCGCCTCATGCCACGATTTCATGGTCCGGATGTTGCGCGGTGGTCGGCCGCACACCCGGCGCGCGAGATCGGCCCGCCTTGACCCGACCGGAACCGGGTCCGCGCCGACGGAAAAGCTCGGGGTGCCAGGGCAGGGTCAGCCCCACGGTGGCGGCCCGAACGCCATGCTTGCGGTCGCCGCTGCGGTCTTGAAGGAATGAACAATGCGCGTCTGCGGGGCCAAGGGCGACACGCTCCCATGGCGATGGTGCGCGCGCTATCGGCACCAATCGGGCCTTCTTCAGCCATTTAAAAATCAAGTTCGCGGTCATCGAATACCGCCGCGCGGCGCGAGGCACCTCTCAGGTGGCGAACAGGTCTTGCAGCAGGCCGGCCATGGCACGGTAGAATCCGGTCTGCGCCCGGGCCTCGATGCGGCGCGCCAGGGCATCGGCCCATTGCCCCGGATGGGCGGCCAGAAAGCGGCGGGCGATGGCGGCGGATTTGGCGGCCCGCGCCGCATCGCCCGCAGCCCACGCCTCGGCCTCGCGCGCCGTCAATTCGGCCAGAAACGTCAGTTCGACGCTGATGTGGTCGGCCGGTTCACCGGCCCCTTGTGCCAACTCAAACCCGACATCGCCGATGAAATGGCGCACCGTGTCGGCACGGCCCTGATCGAGTTCCTCCTTGGCCCCCGTGAACAGCCCTTCGTAGAGCGAGATCCGATCCCCGGCCTTGGCCGGGGAATGGAAAAGCTGCGTGTAATCGACCGCCAGCGCATGGCGCAGGGCATCCGCCGGCTGGGTGGCAAAGGCAGGGCCGGGGTCGGCCCCGGCCTGCGCCAGTGCGCCAAGCATCGCGGGGTCGCGCAGCCGGGCGATCTGCCCGCCGTCCAGCGGGCGGCGGAACACCTGCGCCAGCAACCCGTAAAGCGCCGCCCTGGCGGCAAGGGTGCTGCCCGGATCGGGCAGCACGGTTTCAGGGGCGAGCGCGGTCATGCCGCAGCCACCTTTTCGACCTTCACCACGGTGTCGTTCCAGCGCAGCTCGCCGCCGATCGGGTCGGCCTTGTTCGGGATGATCCAGTTCGGGTGCACCCCGCGCTTGTCGTCCCACCAGATCCGCTTGACATCGTTGTCGGCAATCTCCGAGCGCACTTCGGTCGGGATTTCCACTCCCGAGGCGTAGCGCCCGTATTGCCAGTGGCCACAGTGGTTCGAGATCGCGATCACCCCCGGCACCACGGCGGGTGTGACCCGCGCCTTGGTGGTGATGTTTCCCACTTCCGAGGTCACGCGGATCAGATCGCCATTGGCAATGCCGCGCTCGGCTGCCGTCACCGGGTTGAGCCAGGCCGGGTTGTCGTGGTAGATTTCAGTCAGCCACTTGCAGTTGCCGGTGCGCGAGTGGCTTTGCACGTTGACCTTGTAGGTGGTCAGGATCAGATCGTCCGGCGCCATCGCGGTATGCTCTTCGATCGGGTAGTAGCTGGGCAGCGGGTTGAAGCCCTTGTCCTGCATCAGCGCCGAATAAAGCTCCATGAAGCCGGTCTTGTTGAGCTTGTCGGGCGGGAAGCCGCGATAGACGGTGCCCGCCATCTGTTGCCCGACATAGCCTTTCCAGGCATCCTTGGTGGCGTGATAACCCTGCGCCTTGGCTTCTTCGATCGACGCGGCCTTGGATTTGGTCCAGTTCCAGTAAACCCCCAGTGCCTCGTCAAGGATCACGCCTTCGGCGGTGATGGCGTCGGCCGAAATCTTGCGCTGATAGCTGTAGAACGCGGGCGCGGCAGCCGGGTCGTGCCAGACGCCGTGTTTCTTCATGTAGTCAAAGCCGCCGATTGCCTGGATTTCGGGCGTCATCTCGCAGGACTGGCGCACGAAATCTTCCTTCGAGTCGAACCCCAGCGGCATGTCGAGCCGCTTGGCCAGATCGCAGATCACATCGCAGAAATCGCGGGCCTCGCCCATCGGCGGCACCAGCGGCTGGCGGAAGTAGTATTCCGCAACTTGCGTCGGCGACGTGTTGTCTTCCCAGTCGTAGCGCTCGAGATAGGTCGCATCCGGCAGGATCATGTCGGCCAGCGCCGAGGATTCGTCATAGTAGGGCGAACAGGCGATGGTGAAGGGCAGCAGGGTTTCGTCCTTCAGCACGTCGATGTTGAACTGGCAATCCCCCTGCGAATAGACCGGCTGATAGGTGAACCACATGTAGACATCGGGCCGACCTTTTGATCCGTCCTTGATCAGCGGAAAGATCTGGTGGCTGATGCCGTGGGTCGGGAACGCCGCCTGACCGTCGAAACCGTCCATCAGTTCGAGCTTCTTCGACTTCGGCTTTTCCTTCGGCCCGGTGGGGTATTTCCAGTGCGCATGCACTTGCTTGAGCCGGGTGCCGGGGGCATCGACGTTGCCGGTGATCGAGGCCAGCATCTGCATCGCGCGTTCGGCCTCGACCCCGTAGGCATGGGTGATCGGGCCACGATAGCTGATCAGGCACGAGGGCTTGCCCAGGGCAAACTCGCGCGCGATGGCGCGGGTCTTGGCGGCCGGAACCCCGCTGATGCCTTCGGCCCATTCCGGCGTGTATTGCGCGAGATGCGCCTTCAGCGCCGCAATCTTCTGCTCGGTGCTGGCAGCGGTATCTTCGGTGGCGCGCACGAAACGCAGGAACTCGCGCCCGTCGCCTTCATAAAGCCCGTCTTCCATCACCACGTTGCACATGGCAAGGATTACTGCGGTATCGGTGCCCGGCTTGATCGGCACCCATTCCGACGATTTCGCCGCCGTGTTCGACAGTCGCGGATCGAAGGTGATCATGCGGATCTTGCGCTCCACCAGGGCGCGGGTCAGGCGGTGCGCGACGGCGGTGTGGTTGGTGTGGGCCTCGAACACGTTCGAGCCGAAGTTCAGCACGAACCGGGTGTTGTCGAAATCCCAGTTGTCATAATGCGCGCCCCAGGTCAGCTCCTGCGCCACCCATTTGCCGGCCTCGCACATCGCGGTGTGATCGCCGATCGTGGCGCTGCCATAGGTCGGCATGAACACCGAGGTCATCATCTTGGCCGCGCTCGATTTCATCCGGCCATACTGGAACATGAACTTTTCCGGCGTGCCGGCCTCGCGCAGGGCGCGCAGGCGGTCGGCGATTTCGGTCAGCGCCTCGTCCCAGCTGATGCGCTTCCATTTGCCTTCGCCGCGCGCGCCGACCCGGCGCAGCGGGTAAAGCAGGCGGTCCGGGTCATAGACATGGTTCACCCCGGCCTGCGCCTTGGCGCAGAGCGTGCCCTCGGTGCGGATCGAGTCGAACTGCGGCGAGATTTTTTGCAGCTTGCCGTCCTCGACATAGCCGATGATCGAGCAGCGCGAGGTGCATTGCAGGCAGGCCGAGGGAATGGCCACTCGCGGCTGGTAGGTGATGGGCGAGAAGTCGAGGTTGCCCTTGACCAGCGCATCCGCCACCCCGGCACCATGCAGGTTCTTGTCGGTGCCGGCAATCTTCCAGGGGAAGTTGAGGGCCGCCGCCGGACTGGCCGCAAGACCCAGCGCCGAAGCCGTGGCACCCAGCTTGAGAAAGTCGCGTCTGTTTGTCATGATCTGTTCCTCACAATCCGACGGGGCCACTGATCTGACCGGCAACCACCACGACATAGCGCAGCAGCAGCCCGCCGAAGATCACGGCAGCAGCGATGACGAGCTCGGTGTAACGCGAGACCGCGTATTTCTTTTTGTAGATCAGGTCGGGGATGACGTGGTAAAGCTCAACCAGCCCGGGCAATGTCAACCCGATCAGCACCACCCCGCCCCAGAACTGGGTCGCCAGCGGCCCGCCGGGCAGAATGGTATCGACAGCGTGGCGCACATCGCCCACGGTCAGATACGAGAACATCACGAACAGGAAGATCGACAGCAACTCGAACCCGATCAGCATCGAGTCGGCCGAGGCCAGCAGATAGCCCGACTCGTGCACCATCGCGCGGTGTTCCGGCGTCAGGCCGCCACGGGTGATCAGGGCGCGGGCAAAGACGATCAGCGCCACCCCGGTGGAAAGGGCCGAGAACATGAACATCAGCGCCAGAATCGGCGAGTTCCAGAACGGCCGCGACGGCATCGCCCCCAGCAGAACCCCGGTATAGATGCAGACCCCCAGCCCCAGCGGCACGTTGATCCAGGCCAGCGGCACCCGCCATTTCAGCCGGTCGCCAAAGGGCATCGGCGCGGTCCGCAGGAAGCTGTAGCCATACATGCTGCTGGTCACGATGAAGGCCACCAGCAACCACGAACCTACCGACATCGGCGACAGGTTCATCACCAGAAACAGGTTGATGAAGCGCAGATAGTTGCCATGCTCGAACGAGCCCAGTTCCAGCACGATCAGCGCCACCCCGAGGATCACCGGAATCGGCCCCAGCAGCGCACCATAGCGCGCCACCTCAAGGTGTGGACCGCGCGCCCCGCCGCCGCCGCGCAGCAGCATCGAGGCGCTCACCGTGGTCGCTCCCGCGCCCATGCCGGCCAGGAACAGATAAAGAATGACGGGAAGACCCCAGGTCAGATCTGCGGGCATGATCATCTCCTCTCCAGATGACGGCGGTTGGTCTTGACATCGACATACATCTGACCGGGGCGCTGCTCGGAGGCATCGGCAAGATCGGCGGCGATGTAAAAGACGTTCGGCCCGGTGCCCATCTGCGGGCGCAACACGGTGACCGGGTTGGTCGCCACCAGTTTGGAAACCTCGCTTTCGGGGTCGTTGATGTCGCCGAAGATGCGGGCGCGCGACGGGCAGGCCTCGACACAGGCCGGTTCCAGCCCCTGGCTGACGCGATGGATGCAGAAATCGCACTTGTCGGCGGTGCCGGTGTCGTCGTTCAGGTAGCGCATGTCGTAGGGGCAGGCCTGGATGCAGTATTTGCAGCCGATGCAGATATCCTTGTCGATCACCACGATGCCGTCTTCGGCGCGCTTCCAGGTCGCCCCGGTAGGGCAGACCGAAACGCAGGACGGCTCGTCGCAATGGTTGCACAGGCGCGGCAGGAAACTGCGCGAGACCTCGGGGTAAGACCCCTTCTCGATTTCCTCGACCCAGGAGCGGTTCTCGCCCAGCGGCACCTTGTATTCGGCCTTGCAGGCCACGGTGCAGGCGTGCACGCCGTAGCAGCGCCGCGCATCAATCACCATCGCGTATTGCTTGCGCGGCGTTGCAGGCGCAGCATTTCCCGCGCCCCCGCCTACTGCCGCAACCCCGGCTGCCGCAGCACCGCCACTGGCGGCGAAGAACTCGCGACGGCTAAGCGTTTGCTTTACTGAATTTTTTACGGGGATCTTCGTCACCACCCACTCCTTTTCGCAGTTGAGTCGTCCGCTCAGCGACGTGACACCGGCCTTTTGCACGTGCAGCACCATGTCCGCTTTGATCTGGATCAATTTGCGCCCGTCAGGCGGCGGGAACATCGGCCACAGCGCAGGGCCGGGCCGCTGGCATCGCTGCAACGACAAGCCGATTGACCCCGCCGAATTCATCGAACGCTTTTGGTTGCGCGCGAGAGGGTCTTGGGAAGGCATGATGGCCGCGGTTTCCGGTTCAGGGCGGGAACGGCGGTGCCGAAGTCTGCCACGGTGGCGGCGGCATAGGCCTGCCGGGGGCGGTATGGAAACCGGCCGCCTTGTTCTTCTTGCGACGCCAGGCAGGGCTGGGAGATTTACAAAGTGGATTGGTTATTGAAGGTTTGCGATCGTGTCCCCCGGGCGCGGTGCGGCTTGTTGGCAGCCAAGCCGGGGCACACGATCACCTGTTTCGCAAACAGCCATGTTACCTGACGGGAGATGACACTTGTATCACCACCATGTCGGCACATTGCTGCGGTTCGGGGAAGGACGGCAATCAGTCGATCTTGCAACTTCAAGCCGCCAGGCATGGCCGTCAATCGACGTTGCAAAGCCGATTTTCATCGTAACCATTCACCCCGTGAGTTTCCAGGGTCGCCACCCGGGTCGGCACCACTCCAGGGTCGGGATCATGACGAGACAGGCGGATCGCATGCGCCTTTGCCACAGCGTTGACATGTTCACCATGCCCTTTCTGGTTCAGCTTCCGCGCTGCCTTGTATGCGAACCGCATGCCCAGCAGATAGCTGCTTGCGAACAGCACCGAGAACAGCAGGTAAGCCGCAAACGCTGCCACGGGCCGGTTCCACAACAGCACGCCCGTGATCATCGGCGCTGAAGCCAGCGGCAGGATCACCAGCGTCGTCAACGGGTTGGCGATGTGGCGGCGATCACGGCCGAAATGCGCGATCTCGAGGGTGCGCATCACCAGCTGATGAAAGTGCAGCCGGTCCGGTTGCCCGGCTGGCTTGCCCGACCGCCTGCGACGGTAAATGGCAAGCATCGTATCGGCCACCGGCCAGAACAGCACCAACATGATCGCCCAGGTCGTCACTGCCTCGGCCCGTGCCAGCAGGGCGATGGCAAGCCAGGCCAGAACATGGCCGATGGAATAGGCCCCGGCATCGCCGAGAAAAAGTTTCCCGAACGGGAAATTCAGTGCCAGAAAACCCAGAAGCGCCGACACCATGAACAGCGCCGCGGCCCCGACCGACACATCGCCTGCCTTGGCGGCAATCGCGGCCAGACCAAAGGCCGTGATCACACCCACCCCGGCAGCCAGCCCGTTGACGCCGTCAATCAGATTGAACGCATGGCATACGCCGCTGGCCGCAAAGATCGTGAACACAATGCCGAAGGGGGCAAAGGCAAACAGCAGGTTCACCAGCGGAATATCGGCGCGCAAAATCCAGAGCCCAAGCACCATGACGCAAATGACACTGGATGCAGCGGCGGCAAGCAAGCGGCGCAGCGGCCTGACAGCATAGCCCAGATCTTCGGCGATACCGGCCAGAAAGATCGGCGCAAGCGACAGCGCGAACAGCGACCACTGGACGCCGCGCCCATCTGGCAGCAGAACCAGAAGTGCCACCAGCAGCGCCGCGACGATACCTACCCCGCCGATGCGCGGCGTCGGGATCCGGTGCGCCGATTGCACGGCCGACGCACCAGACGCCCGGGCGCTGCGGGCACTGTGGTATTTTTTTGTCCATACGATCAGAAAACTCACGGCCAGAGACAGGGCAAAGACCAAAAGCAACTTTTCTTCTGCAATAATTTTCACAGCAACATCTTTCCAGCAAACCCTGCCCGACGACTGCTGCATGACGTCAACCACCACGCTTTGGCCGCTACCATGACCGACACGGCATCTGTAGCGTTCGTCAGTCTAGCACCTGTGAGCAATGCTTTCATCCCCCCCCGGCGAAAAATGGCGTCTCCCCGGTTCGGTTGGCTATTTGATGCCGAACTTGTCGCACTGACAAGGCACTACGCCGACCATCCGGGTTTTTCGGGAAAACCGCCGCCCTGTGGCCCGCCCGGTTCGCGGACCTCGGCGGGAGGCGTCGGGCGCGCCTGAAAGGGTTGTGACTTCAACCTGCTACACGGAAATCGACGGCAGCCTCAGGCGTCGACATGGGGGCAACGCGACAGCCGGCCGTGCCCGGTTTCGACCGCGCGCTGGCCCTGATGATGTGACCGCCCCACGACGGTAGCGACGCGCCAAGGTGGGTCGGCAAGGCGCCACAAAGCAGCGCGGTCAAGTCGGAGATCATCACGGTCGGGCATGATTCGACGAAGAATGCATTGCAGGGCTCGCGCGTGAAGCGATTGAACCAGCGGATCCATCGTAGCGAAGAATCGGGCTGCCAACCTTGCCGCCGACCTTGCCGCCGACCTTGCCGCGCTGCTTCAGGCCGCCGCCGCTGCGGGTGCGGGTCAGGTTGATGATCGAGGTCGTCTGATCGCAGCCGGAATTGCAAGCATTTTCCTTGCACCACCGGGCGTTGGGCGGCGGGAGGTCGGTCTTCAGCTCATGCGCGAGATTCGCGCCGACATTCTGGACGATCTGGCGGCGATGGTCGCGCAAACCGACGAGGCATGGCAGGCTTGGGTCACAGATACGCTGGGCGGGAAAAGTCACCGGCCCGGACTTGCGGGGGTGATGTCGCAAGATGTGATCAAGGCGTTGGCGGCAGACGGGCGCGCGCCGGTCTCGGTGGAAATCATGATCCAACCGGGCTTGCTGGCCGGACCAAAGGCGAAACGTCATAATCTGGCGGGCGATGCCCTGGCAGCAGATCAGTGGCTTGCCTTGCCGGAGTTGCTGCGCAAACCGAAGGCGGTGCTGCGCGACAGCCGATCCGGAAATCTGATCTATTTGCTGCAACCTGATGGGCCCCGCATGCCGCAACTGGCCGTGGTGGTGGATTACCAGATGAAGATCGCACGAGTCACAGTTGTCACCAACATGGTGGTCTCGGCCTATCAACCCACGATCCAGTCGCTGAGGGGGCGATTGGCAGGCGGTTTGTCGGAACTGCTTCTGGGGGTGATCGAGTGATGGTGGGTGACGGAGGGTCGGGGGCACCCCTCATGTGCAGCAATCCGCTCGCGCGGGTATGGCATCCATGGAACCCGTTTTCCAGGGTCATCACCCGTAACAAAGATAGCCGCTCCCATCGCACACAACAAGGACCATCAGCCATGAAATCCATCACCATCGGCCCGGCGACCCTGATCTGCGGCGACGCTCTGGCGCTGCTTGAGGCGGGCAGGCTGGGGTGTGATGCGATCATCAGCGATCCGCCCTACGGTATCGGTTATCAGCACGGGGGGGGGGAATGGGATCGCATCAACCACCTATACCGGCACGACCATCGGCGACGATGCACCGTTCGATCCCATGCCCTGGGTGCGCCATGCAGGCGACAAGCCGATCGTGCTGTTCGGGGCCGATCATTACAAGGAGCGCCTGCCGCCCGGCGGGCGGTTCATCGCCTGGGACAAAAGCTGTGGCATGGGCGCGGCGGCTTCCTTTGCGGATGCCGAGTTCGCCTGGACCAACCGGCGCAACCCGCGCGCCATTTTCCGGCATTTCTGGATGGGGGCGCTGCGCAGTGGCGATCCGGTCGCCAATTCCCGCAACCGGCGGCTGCACGTCAGTCAAAAACCGGTGGAGCTGATGGCCTGGTGCCTCGATCACGCGCGGGTGGGCTTGGGCAAGCGGGTGCTCGACCCCTACATGGGGTCGGGGTCCACCGGCATGGCCTGCATGATGACCGGGCGGCAGTTTCTGGACGGGCTTTACCCGGACGCGTTTCTGGTGCTGGCAGAGGTGGTGTTCGAGGTAAACCTCGATTTTTTCGCCCATCAGGTGCTGCCTGCCTGGACCACAACGATGACCCGGCTGACGGCGGCGATGGCACCGGCTGGGGCACAGTCTTCGCCTGGCTCGCCCGAAGAGGGCACAGCCTCGCCGCCTGCCTTGATCTGACTCCGGCCCAGCTACACGCCCTGGTGGCGGGGCATCTGGCAGCGGATGCGCGGGA
>Ga0210044_10008947_pt1 | contig 12349 bp, 7 predicted proteins | sample CryGey13umfilter_2_FD_183959 | JGI IMG/M metagenome (GOLD analysis project Ga0210044, IMG submission 183959) | Groundwater microbial communities from aquifer in Utah, USA - Crystal Geyser 4/9/14 3 um filter (SPAdes) (version 2) | ecosystem: Environmental > Aquatic > Deep subsurface > Groundwater... | reverse complement strand
CGCTCAAGGTCGAGGGGCGCAATAAGAGCCCGTTCTACGCCGCGATCGTGGCGCGCGCCTACCGCAAGGCCATCGACGACTGGTACGCGGACCCCGACGCTTGGACGCCCGAACCCTATATGAAGGAGCTGAGCACCGTCGCGAGTCGCGGGTACACCCTTGGCTTTCACGACGGCCGCCTCACGGAGCACGCCCACGACTACGACGAAGCGCGCTCCACCTCGGAGTGGATGTTCGCGGGCTTCGTGCGGGCGTGGGAGGGCGAGGACCTGGTCTTCGAGCTGCGCAACTTCATGCGCGCCGGCGACGTGCTCGAGTTCGTGCCCTGCTTGACGCCCGAGCACCCCGACCTCGACACCATCCGCATTCGCTTGTACGACTTCACCGACGCCGAGACCGGTGAGGTGACGAGCCAGGTGTCCGCTGGCCAAGCGAAGGCGATCCGCATCCCGGCTGCAGCCTTTCACGCGGAGGCGCAGAGCACGCTGCGGCAGCGCTTGCCCGCGCTCGCGGTGGCCCGGCGCGAGACCCCTGTGGACGACCCCACGCGCTGGCCGACCAAGACGCGCCGCTTGTCCATGCAGGTGGAGACGGGCGAGCTCGACGAGGAGCGCTACCGCGAGGGTGCGGAGCGAAATCGCGAGCAGGCGACCGTCGTAAAACCCCGTCGCAAACCAAAGCATGGGACGGAGAGCTGCTGCGGGCGAGGCTGCAACGGCTGCTTGATGTTCTGGCATGACGAGCGCTTTGAGGACGCCCGCCTGCGCATGGAGGATCAGCTCGGCCGGCGCTTGCCCAAGCCGGAGCGCGGGTAGTGGGCGGGCTGGTTCGGCTACAGTCGCGGCCTGCTGCTTCCCGCCACGCGTCGAGGCTGTCTAGGACGCGCTCACCTCGCTCCTCGTCGGTCTCTGCGTAGCTCACCGGCCGCGTGACGCGCTCGATCGTGGTTCCTTGTGTGGGCGACGAGCCGACTGGCGCGGGACCGTAGCTGAGCGCGTCGTTTAGCACATCGTCGAGGCCATCCCAGGTGACCTGAGCGTCTGAGCGAACGTGCGTGTTCATGATGTTCGCCGGATCCCGCGTGTGATCGAGCCAGATGTGGCCAAGCTCGTGCACGAGCACGTCCTCGCGACTCGAACGGAGCCGAATCGAGCCGGCGTGGCAGGTGTTGTCGGCGCTCGACGCTTCGCAGGTCGACCAAGAGCATGGGCGTGACCTGCCACCGTACATGCCACGCGGGCCCAGCAGGCTGACCTGCCAGCGCGCTCGCGACCGAACATCGAACCTCCCGTGGGGGCGCCACCGCCCTCGGCTTCACGGTAGCCGGGGCGTGCATCGCCTCCTGACGCTGAACGCGCATTGAGTGCGGCGGGAGGATTGACTTGTTCCATGACCAGCCTGTTGGTTACGCCAAGGCCGGGTAGGTTTACGAATCCTCACTTTGGAGGCGGCATTGGCCGAGCAAGTCATTTACGCGTCCCGCGATCTCCAGCGGTTCGACGAGCCCGTCGCGCCTGTGTTCATTGTTGGCTCGTTTCTCGGAAACTTGGTCATCACGAATGAGCGGGTGTTGTTTCTGTCGAGCGGCGGCGCGGGCTACAGCCAAGTCATGGCGTCGGTAGTCCTCGGTGTTCTGACGCCAGCGTCGCTCCGTAGCTTCGAAGCATGCGTGGAGAATGCTGGCGGTTTGTCGATTCCATTGAATTGTGTGGTGAGCGCAGCGGGGCACCGTCGCTGGGACTTCGGGCGCTACTTGCGGATCGACTACGTCGATGCGGTGTGTGTCCCACGGCAGACGTCGTTCATTCCGCGTGGCGTGGCCGGGTCGGGGTGGATCGACGAGGTGGTTACCGCGATCTCTTCCTAAGCCCACGCTCCAACGGGCTGTTTGCGAGAACGCAGCGCCTCCGTAAACCTGAACAGCCCCTCCGCGTCGCTGCGCCGCACGAGCCGAGGAACAAACGTCGGTATAGCCCGAAATCGGCCTTCAAGTGCTACGTCCCAACCTCAGGCGTTTGGTTATCGCTCCAGCACCTTGATCTCGGCGATGTTGACGTTGTGAAAGGGCTCCGTGCCACCGCCGAGGCCGCCGGTGTAGCGCTCGAAGTGCTGTAAATAGCTCATGTTTTGGCCGTCGCTAAGGGCCAGCTCGACGAAGCGTCCCCCAGGAAGGTCGACGGGTACGAAGCTCGACTCGCCCCAAACCTCCCAGCTCCCGAGGTGCGGCATCAACACCGGGCCGACGTCGACGCCGTCGACGCTCAAGCGCTTGTGACCGCCAGTAATGCCCGTTGATACAGGTCCAGCGCCGTTTCCGTAGACCACCGAGATGAGGTAGCGCCCGGTGTTCGGCACCGAGTAGTTCGCGCGAATGGTGTCGCCTGGAGCGCCCCACTGAGCCCAGTGTGGGCGCCCGTGGTCGTTGGCGTAGACGCCTCCGGTGGCGCGGAAGCCGTCGACGCTGATGCTGTCGACGCGCTCGTAGGCCTCGCCCCACCAACACACGGCGCGGCTGTGGTGCGAGCGCAGGCCGGTGCTGGGCCACACCGCCTCGGCGGCGTAGCAGGGCGAGGAGCTCGCGTTCGGGAATGGATCGGTCCACGAGCGCGCGCTCAAGCCGTCGACGACGCGCTCGCCGTCCCGGTAGATCGTGAGCGTCGCTCCTGTGGGGGGGGCGTCGAGCTGCACTTGTACGTGGCCATTGTCGAGGGTCAATCCCGTGATGTTTGGCTCAATGGGCGCCTCCCACGCGCTGCGTGCCGCGGTGGGAAGCACGACGGTCGGAGCGCTTGGGGTGCCCGCGCCGCTCGTGAGCGTGAGCACCAGCTTGTTGGTGCCATCGACCAGGTGGCTCGCGCTGATCCGGCCGTCGCCAAGGTCCACGCCGTTGAGCTTCGCGGAGCTGAGCACCATCGCGCCGTCAAAGCCGCGGCCTGGCGCAGGGAGGCGCAGCACGACGTCGATCAAGCGCCCGCGGTAGGGGAAGCCGTGCAGCGTCAGGGTGTCGCTGCCTACCAGCAGCGTGTCGCGAAGTTCTCCCGGAAGATACGGTCTAAAGCGAAGGCCATCCGCGCTTGCGTCCATCCCGAACAGGGTGTCCACGACCATCGAGAGGTACCCAGCGACCGACCAGAGCTGCCGGCGGCTGTTCACCACCGGCCCCGAGCGCGGGCCGTCGTCCACCCAGGTCGCGCCCGTCAACCACTCGAAGTTCTCCATATTCGATAGGTTCAACGCGGCGGAGCGAGCCATGCCGAGCGCGTCGTGGGTGACATAGGCCGCGTGGTCGGTCTTGGCGGAGGCGCGCAGGGAATAGGCTGTCACAAAGGGCCATATCGCGCGGTTGTGGTAGATGGGCGCGTCCGGGAGCTGGGGCCACTGCACCGGCGGTCCGACCGGGCTGCGGGGGTAGGCTGCGACCGCTGTCGCCGCGTGCGCGCCGCCGAGCTGGGTGGCGGCGAGGCTCGCGCCGAGCAGGTCGAGGTGATGCACGGGGGCCGGATCGAGCTCGGTGGTCTTGAAGGTGGACCAGCCGCTGTCGTCGTCCAGCCACAGCTCGCGGTCGATGGCGGTGGCGAGGTCGTCGGCCCAGGCGCGGTAGGTCGTCGCGTCCGCGCCCTGCGAGAGCTCCGCGAGCAGATCGAGCAGCACCCAGTGGGCGACGTTGGTGGAGAGCGCCTTGCTCATGCCGAGGTGCACTGTGTCGTTGGCCGTCCAGCTCGGGTAGGACTGCTCGCGCCAGTCGAGGAAGCTCTGCTCGCCGCGGTACAGGCCGTCGCGGGGGTCGTAGGCGACGGTGCGGTCGAGCTCGGCGGTGTTCTTAAGCGCCTGCCGAGTGCGCTCGGCGAAGGCGGTGCGGGAGGGCTCGTCCAAGAAGCGCAGCGTCGCGCGCGCGCCGAGCGCCCAGATGGCGCGGTCCGTGCTGATCGGCCAGCTCCCTCCGCTTCCGGTGTCCTGCGCGATCTGGAGCTGGCCGCCGCCGACGCTGGTCTTGCGCTCGGAGAGCTTGAACTCGAGCGAGGCGCGCGAGCGCTCGGGGTCCAACCACGCGAGGCCGAGGTCGACGGCGTAGGCGGTGTCGCGCGTCCAGACGTAGCTCCACAGCTCTCCCGTCTGCCAGCAGTCGCAGGCGAGGGGCGCGCCGTTCGCGAAGGAGCCGTCGCTGATGCTGGCCACGGCGTCCAAGCGCGCCTCGTGCACCGCGAGGGCGAAGAGCGCGTCGAACACGTCGCTCCCCGAGCGCAAGGTGGGCTGGCCGGCGAGCTCGTCGAAGTCGACCGCGGTGGAGCCGTCGTCGCGCTGGGGGCGCGTGGAGCTGAGGTGGTAGCTGCGCGTGCGCGACGCGCGGCTCGTGACGGTGACCTGGGCGCACTCGGGGCCCTCGCACAGGCGGTCGGTGTGGGGCGTGGGGGCGTCAGCGTCGCCGGTCGTGAAGCGAAGAAGCTCGTGCTGACCGCCATAAGCGACGTCCGCTGTGTAGGCGGTCCCGGCCTGGAGCGGCGCGAGCGGGTAGGCCGCGACCACCGCCGCGACCGGGTCCCACACGAGGTCGAGCGCCGCGGTGGGGCTCAGCGTCACCGTCAGATCCGCGGTGGGGTCGGCGTTTACCTGGGCGAGGGTGAGGTAGAGCGCAGCGTCGGTGCGCACGGTCGCGGCCCCTTGGGCGGGCTGGCTCCACGTCAGCAGGGCCACGTCGGGCTCCGTGTCATCCGGCGGCGGATCCGCGTGGCAAGCAGCGAGGGACAGCAGAGCGAACAGGGAGAGCGTGCGTGGCATGCGCGCAGCCTACGCCCAGCGAGCGGCGCTAGGGAGCGCGCTTAGTTGCACGTCAGCTCGGTGAGGCATGTGCAGGCAGGGCCGGAGCCATACGGGGACCAGTTGAGCTGGGTGCAAGCCGTCGGTGGGCCGCCGATCTGGCCCTCGTTGTAGTAGAAGGTGGTGAACGTCCCCGTCGTCTGCTCGATGAAGCTCGCCGCGCCCGTGAAGCCACCGATGTGGCAGTACGCGTCCGCGAACGCTTGCGTGTTGGTGGTGCAGTTGCCACCGCAGAACGTGCCGTTGGGCGTCTGGCCGCACAGGGTGTTGAGGCGGACGGCGGCCACAACCGTGGTCTTCGCCTTGGCCGTCGGACCGGTCATCTCGCCGTCGCTTGCGCTCACGATGCAGACCCAGACGTCGCCCCGGCTGGATACGGTCGCTGGGATGCTGTCGCCCGGGTAGGCTGCGCCAAAGGTGGGCCCCGTGTACGGCGCCCCGTTCAGCTCCCACACGAACTGGTAGCGCGTGGGGTCTTGGTCGAGGTCGGTGGACTCGGACGCGATCAAGCAGTTGATGTCCGCGCTAGCGAGCGTCTCGCTGGGCAGATCGAGCAGAGGCGCCGTGGGCGGGCTGTTGAGCACGGTGATGGGGAGGGCGGCTACCCCGCCGCCGTCCACGTCGCCGTCGTTCGGGGTGACGCGGAGGCCGATGGCGTCGTGCTTCTTGAAGGCGGTGCCCTCCAGCTGGGGGCCATTGCCCGCGGTGACGCCGTTCACGGTCCACACGTAGGCGTAGCTCACCGCGTCGCCGTCGACGTCGGAGCTGCTGATGGTGGCGCTGAGGAGGGCGTTGGTGAGGGGGTTCGGCGGCTCGATCTTCACTTCGCTAGTGACCGGCGGCGTGTTGATCGCGACCACTGTGTTGCTCGACACCGCTGGGCCAGCGTCCGCGCCATCGGTGGGGATGACGCGCACGAGGATGGAGTCCCCCTTGCGGAACATGGAGCTGTCGAGGGTGGCGGCGGTGCTCACCTCGACGTTGTTCACCAGCCAGCTGTAGAGGTAGACGACCGCGTCGCCATCGGCGTCATCGGCGCCAACCACCGTGGCGGAGAGCGTGTCACCTTCGGCGGGCGCGGTGCTTGAGAGCATGGCGCCGAGGACGGTTGGGGCGGTGTTCGTCACCAGCACGGCGCCGCTGGAGACGGGCTCCCCGGTCGCTTCGCCGTCGAAGGGCGTGACCGAGCACGCGACGCTGTCGCCTCGGATGAACAGCGACGCGTCGAGGGTCTGCGTGTCCGCCACCACGACGTCATTGACGGTCCACTCGAACAGGAGCTGGCCTTCGTCATCGTCGGCGTCAAACCACCCGATAGCGTCACAGCTTGGCGTATCGGCGGTGCGCAGCCGCGCTGGCGTGATGAAGGCCTCGGCGAGCTGCGGGGGCGAGTTCAAGACGGTGATCGGCCCAGCTTCGACGGATGGACCGTCGGCGAACCCATCGTTGGCGGTGACGCGCAAAGTCACCGTTTGGCCCTTGGCGAAGAAGCTGCTGTCTAGCGAGTCAACGTCGGAGTCCTGCGCGACGTTGCCGTCCACGAGCCACTCGTAGCGGAGCGTGACGCTGTCGCCTTCGGGGTCGCTGACTGAGAGTGTCGCTACGAGGGTGTCGTTGGTGCTCGGCGCGTCGGGGGCGAGGACGAGGTCGGTGATGGTGGGCAGCCCATTGCTGACGGTGGTGCTCACGACGATCGGCTCGCCGTCGGCTTCGCCGTCGTTCGGGACGATCGTGGCCTCCCAGACCTGGTAGCGGAGGGTGGCGTCCGCCGGGATGGTGCCGGTGGTGTACGTGGTAGCGTCGCCGTCGACGGTCCAGGCCCACGCGAAGCTGACCTCATCGCCGTCGACGTCGGTCGCGGACGTGGTGACCACGATGTCTTGGGTGGCCCCAACGGTAGCGGCTACAGACGCCGCGCCAACGGGCGGCGTGTTCGCGATCGTTACGCTCGCAACAGCGGTCTCGCCAGTGAGGTCGCCGCGCGAAGCGACCGCGGTCGCCTGCCAGACCTGGCCCTTGGCGGTGCGCTCCGCCGGTACGGTGCGCGCGCCCGCGAGGTCGTCCTGAGCGACACCGTCCGCGCTCCAGGTGAGGCTCACCGCGATGTCGTCCGCGTGGAGCACGTCGGCGGCGGCCAGGGACGCGATGACGGTGAGGTTGTCCGTCGTGCGGGCGGGGTTGGGCGCGAGGTTCAAGGTCATCGCGCTGGGTGCGCTTGTGCAGCCCGTGAGGGCGAGGGCGATGACGATGGAAGCAAGGGGGCGACGCGGTGACATGGATACCTCGGCTCGGCGACGGCCTGCGACTAGCCACCCCTAATCTACACGTAGGCTCTATCTACAGGGTGTGCTAGCTACGAGACTACCTCGTTCGCGATGGGCGGTGAGATGGAGGTGCTGATGTTGTCCGCGTTGTGTGCGCTCGTGGTGGGGGCTTCGCTCGCCGCAAACCCGTCCGATATGCCGCGGTCGCTCGCGCGCGATGGCGCGTGGCATGAGCGCACGCTCGCTTGGCGCGCGTCGGATCCGTGGGTGGCTGGCGCGGCTGCGGGCGCGCTCGCGGTGGCGGTGGCGCTGCCTCGGCCCGACGTGCGCGAGCTCGTACCCGGCACGGCGCGCGTCGGCGACCGCCTCGGGGATTGGGGGGCGCTCTCCATGCGCGCCGAGGTGAGCCGTGGCTGGCGGACCTATAGTGATATCGTCGGCTTTGGGACCGGGTTTGGGGCGGCGGCGGTCTTCGTGCCTTACGAGATCGGTGGCAGCGGGGCGTGGCGGCGCGATCTCGGTCGCGCGGGCATCGCTTTTCAGGCGGTGACCCTCAACTTGGCGCTCACCGACGCGCTCAAGAAGTCCGTGGCGCGCCCGCGGCCGTTTACGGAGCTCGCTCCGGACGCGCTGCAAGGCGCTGGAGCGAGCGGCGCCCACCTCGCCGACGCCTACTACGAGGTCGATGGGAGCGGGGTCGTCACGGGGTTTCGCGACGTCGACGCGCTCTATTCCTGGCCGAGCGGTCACACCTCGGGCGTGGCCGCGGGGGCCTTCGCGGTCACGTCGATCGCCTTGTTCTCCAAGGTGGCTCGTCGCCCGAGGGACTACGCCTGGTACGCGGTCCCCGCAGCGCTGACGGTCCTGGAAGGCCACGCTCGCGTGCGCGCTGGCGCTCACCATCCGTCCGACGTGATCACGGGGGCGGTGATCGGCGCCGCTTGCGGCGTGGGCGTGCCTGCGGCGCACCTGCGGCGCGACGACGCGGCGAGCGACGTGAAGCTGGTGCTGGGTGCGGACAGCGTCACGCTCGCTGGGCGCTGGTGATGAGCCGGTGCGTCAGCGCCTCCTTTGGCACGGAACGCTGAAATAGCGGATTTCGAGGGCGATTGATGGCGGGCGCGCGGTGTGGAAGGATGTGCGCGCCCACCATTGACGCCACGCCAACGGTGCCCAACACAGTGCGTCGCATGCCCAACCTGGAGCCAACATGTCTGAGACCCGCTGGTACACCGACAACGCCCTGAGCATCGGAAAGACCCCCCTCGTTCGCCTAAATCGCGTGACGGATGGTGCCGGCGCCACGGTGCTCGCGAAGATCGAGGGCCGCAACCCCGCGTACTCGGTCAAGTGCCGCTTGGGTGCGGCCATGGTCTGGGACGCCGAGGCGCGTGGTGTGCTCGTCGCGGGCAAGGAGATCATCGAGCCGACAAGTGGAAACACGGGCATTGCCCTGGCGTATGTCGCAGCAGCTAAGGGCTACGCGCTCACGCTCACCATGCCCGACACCATGAGCATCGAGCGCCGCAAGCTGCTCGCGGCCTTCGGCGCGAAGCTGGTGCTCACGCCCGGCGCGCAGGGCATGAACGGCGCGATTCGCCAGGCCGAGGCCATCGCCGCCAGCGACCCCGAGCGGTACGTGCTGCTCCAGCAGTTCAAGAACCGGGCGAACGCCGCGATTCACGAGGCGACCACCGGCCCCGAGATCTGGGAGGACACGGCGGGGCAGGTCGACATCTTCGTCGCGGGGGTGGGCACCGGCGGCACCATCACCGGCGTGTCGCGCTTCCTCAAGCAGACGCAGGGCCACCCGCTGCACACGGTCGCGGTCGAGCCCGAGGGCAGCCCCGTCATCGCGCAGGCGCTCGCTGGAGAGCCACTCAAGCCGGGACCCCACAAGATTCAGGGCATCGGCGCTGGCTTCATCCCCGATGTGCTCGACCTCTCGCTCATCGACGAGGTGCAGGCGGTGAGCAACGAGGACGCGATCCTCTACGCCCGTCGCCTCGCCCGCGAGGAGGGCATCCTCGCGGGCATCTCCTGCGGCGCAGCGGTCGCAGCGGCGGTGCGCGTCGCAAAGCGCCCCGAGAACGCCGGGAAGACGCTCGTCGTCGTCTTGCCCGACAGCGGGGAGCGCTACCTCTCGTCGGCGCTGTTCGAGGGCGTGTTCGGCGCGGACGGGCTCGCGCTGTGAGCCCGCGCTCCAGGGGCCACTGGGACCTCGGCCGCGTGGTCGCTGGCCTCTCCCGAGAGCGCGCCCAACAGGCCGAGGGCCTCAACCCGCGCTGCTGGGACCTGCCCTCGCGCGAAGCGATGGCCCACGTCGTGGACAGCCTTCGCGCGGCGCTCTTCCCCGACCACTTCGGGCCCCGCGGACTAGGCCCCCAAGGCGTCGACGCCTTCGTCGGGCACACCTTGGACACGGCGCTGCGCGCGCTGCAGACCCAGGTCGCGCGCGAGCTAGCGCTTGGGGCCGACGGCGATGAGGACGAGCGCGCGGACGCCGTCATCGCGGCCTTCGCCGAGGATATCCCCTCGATTCGCCGCAGCCTGGAGTGCGACGTACACGCTGCCTTCCGCGGCGACCCTGCGGCCACCAGCCTGCACGAGATCTTGTTCTGCTACCCAGGCGTCACCGCCATGACCCACCATCGCATCGCGCACGCGCTGCACGTGCGCGGCTTGCCGCTCGTGGCCAGGGTCATCGCCGAGCGCGCGCACGCCATCACCGGGGTGGACATCCACCCGGGCGCCACCATCGGCTCCAGCTTCTTCATCGACCACGGCACCGGGGTCGTCATCGGCGAGACCGCGGTCGTCGGCGCCCATGTGCGGCTCTACCAGGGCGTCACCCTCGGCGCCAAGAGCTTCCCGGTGGACCCGAGCGGCGCGCTCGTCAAGGGCCTCGCCCGCCACCCGATCGTCGAGGATCATGTGGTCATCTACGCTGGCGCCACCATCCTCGGCCGCGTGACCATCGGTCATCACGCCAGCATCGGCGGTAACGTCTGGCTCACCCACTCGGTGCCGCCCCACAGCCGCATGATGCAGGCGCAGCCGCGCAGCGACGTCTTCGACGGCGGCGCGGGGATCTAGCTCACCAATCACTCGGGCGAAGGCGCGCTAGCCCGTGGTGCTCGCGGGCCTCGTCGCAGGTGGGGTCGCGCTCGCCGTGCTCCCAGGAGGCCTGAACGTCGACGCAGGGGGAGGGGCGGTGGGCGTAGATGGCGCAGCGGGAGCGCTCGCCGATGGCGCCGCCGAGGGCGACGCAGCGGGGGGCGTCGCCTTCGGTGCCCTTGAGGACGCGGTGGCGCGGGGTGGGCGCCGCTACGACGTAGGCGCGGAGCGCCTGAGTGACCTCGGAGCGCGCGAACTGCACGGGCCAGGTCGCGCAGCAGGCGCCGCAGGTCAAGCAGGGGTGGGCCACCTCAGCCCTCCGGTGGGAAGGCGCGCACGAAGTCCTCTTGGCCGAGGGTCTCGACGGCGCGGGGGCCGCGGGCGGCGCGCACGAGGGCGATGGCTTGTTCGGGGGCGTGGCCCCGTCGCACGAGGGCGCAGGCGGCGATGAGCCCGGTGCGCCCGAGGCCGCCCATGCACTGCACGACGACGCGCTCGCCGCGGTCGACGGCGTCGAGCAGGTAGGTGACGGCGGTCTGCGCTTGGGCGAGGGTGGGCACGCCCTGATCGGGGATGGGGAGGTGTAGGACCCGCATGCCGACGGCCTCAGCGCGGGGGAGCAGGTCCGGGACGCCGGCCCACGCCAGCTCGTGAGCGGGCAGCAAGCACAAGAGGCGGTCGAAGCCGTCCTCGCGCAGCGCGCGCAGGTCGCGGCCGAGGTCGCGTCCGCGGTCGCGCCGTCCGGGGCAGAGGGTGAGCGCGACGGTGCCCGGCCCGCCGAGGACGCCGTCGGGGAGCGGATCAGCGCGGAGGCGGTCGCTTCGGTCCAGGTGCGCGCACAGGCGCTCCGACCAGACGGAGGCGGCGTAGAGCGCCCAGCGCTTCTGCAGCGCGTCCGCCTCGTCAAACCACAGGGAGCTCGCCGCATAGCGCAGCAGGGCGACGTGCAGGTGATCGGGGTCGCGGTCCTCGGCGACGGCGCGCGCGACGTGGCCTCGCAGCTGCGCGACGGTGGCCCAGGCGCGCAGGAAGGGCGGCGTGAGCGCGGGCGGCTCGGGCAGCGGCGCGGCGAGGTCCTGCACGGCGGCGAGGGCGTCGGTGAAGCGCATCGCCTGCAGGAGCGCGGCCTCGTCGGGCACGGGCGTCATCAGGAACTGCAGGTCGGACTCGAGCTTGGCGAGGTCCTGCACCGCGTGTCCGCGCTGGGCGTGGGCGAAGTCGATCAGCCAGACGTTGTCGTGCTCGTCGCGCAGGATGTTCGCGCCGTTGAGGTCGCCGTGCACGAAGGCGACGGTGCGAAAGTGCCCGAGGGTGCGGTAGACCTCGTCGTGCGGCAGCTCGTAGAAGCGCGCCGGGTGCGCGATGGCGCGGCCGTTCGCGAAGCGCAGCGTCGGGCCGTCTTCGCCCCAGAGCTCCTTGACCCGCGCGCGCAGGCCGTCGCCGCGGCCGGCGCTGAAGTTGTGCACGTCGAGGAGGGCGAGGCGCTCGTGCGCCGCACCGGCGAAGAAGCGGCCGAGGATGTCGCGAAAGACGCGGTCCACCATGGGCGCGACGTCCTCGCCCGCCTCGTACAACGGCTTGAAGGCGCGCACGCCGCTCTGGCCCATGGCGGCGAAGGCGTACTTGAGGCCGGCCCGCCCGCCGAGGTCGGCGAAGCCGCGCACGGAGGGCGTGTCATTGCCGAGGATGGGCTCGACGCGCTCAAAGGCGGCGCGCTCCTTGGCGATGTCTTGGCGCGGGCCGAGCTTGAGCACGGTGGGCGCGAGGTCGTGGCCGAGCACGTCGCGGGCGCGCACGCGAAACACGAGCGAGCCCGAGAAGCCACCCGCGAGCGGGGCGAGGCTGACGCGCGCGGCGTCGCGGTACAAGAAGCCCGTGAGCGCCTGGTCCTCAGCGCTGAGCGTGGCGCCGTCGATGAGCGGCGAGGCGCCGGCGGGCAGCGGCGGCAGCTCCACGTCGGGGGCGTCAGGGTCGAGCCAGGTGCACAGGTCGCCGACGCTGTCGAAGACCCGCACGCCGAGCAGCCGCCGGAGCTGCTCCAGCGCGTGAACGTGCGCCTCGCGCGAGGCGGAGGCGGTGAGCGCGGAGCAGGTCGCGAGCTCGGTCACGCCGAGGCGTGTCGCGAGCTCATAGAGCAAGAAGCTGACCTTCGC
>Ga0210044_10008946_pt1 | contig 12349 bp, 9 predicted proteins | sample CryGey13umfilter_2_FD_183959 | JGI IMG/M metagenome (GOLD analysis project Ga0210044, IMG submission 183959) | Groundwater microbial communities from aquifer in Utah, USA - Crystal Geyser 4/9/14 3 um filter (SPAdes) (version 2) | ecosystem: Environmental > Aquatic > Deep subsurface > Groundwater... | reverse complement strand
CTTTGGAAATCAATCATTCCTACAGTTGACAAAGTTGAACCGTCATTAGTTTACCGAGGAACGAAAGTTGTAATTTATGGTAGGAATTTTGGCTGGAAAAATGAACCGGAAATCAAGTTATATAAAGATAATAAAGAAATTATCCCCGATGAAATTACTGATGATAAAGTGGTTTTTTCTGTACCCCTGGATTGGTCATATGGCAAGCAAACATTCCAAATTGAAAAAATCGTTGGATGGGATGGAAAAGATATTAAAGTACAAACTGACAATTTTTCGGTTAAGATAATCCCTGTAACTGGTACTTATACAAAAGACGATGAGGAATATTTTAGATTGCTACCAAGTCTTTCCCCGGAAACCAGAAAGAGAAATGGATACGAATAGAAAGAGATAAGATTTACGATTTATGGTTTAAGATATAAAAATCAAATTAGCATCTTTAAAGTTTCTTTCTTTAACTGTTTGTAAAAATTTCGATACTGTTCGGGTAAAAATTGGTTTAGATCATTTTTCAGTTCTTTTTCATTATAATTTTTGACTATTTCAATTAATTTTGATCGGTTATATATTAATTCCGGATAATATTTAAATTTTAGCGTAATCATTTCATCATCAATGGTTGTTTTTTTCGTCAACATAAACCAAAGATCAAATAAATCTCTTGGTTTATTTCTTTTAAATAATGCTCTGATCTTTTCAGACAATAATTCTTTCGCAGATAAATGCACCACTAATGGATAAGGGGCAATTGGGTAATCAAATGGAATTAAAACACTAACTCCTTTTGTTTGTGGTTTTTCCCGTAGTGAAATATCAATCCGGATTGATGTCTTATGTTTCGATTGGTAGGGAAAGAAAAACAATCGATATTTCAGAGAGTCCAATTCAAATCTTTCTGGAACAGGATTTTTAACATATTCTAATCCTATATTTGTTTTATTTTTGAAAAAATCAAATACTTCTAATAGTAATTTTTCCGTATCCTTCCAACTTAAAATACTAGTAAAATCCAAATCCTCGGAAAATCGAAAAGATTGATAAAGAAAACGTATCGCGGTCCCTCCTTTAAAATATACTTTTTGAGAACCGGATAATTGATAAAATTTTTGTAAAAATAATAGCTGCCAATATTCCCGTTCAACCGTGACACGATCAATTTTTTCTCTTTGTGACTTTTCCAAAATAAAACTATAATTTAACATTTTTTTTTATAAATTTAATTAAATGATCATCACCATTTTTAATAAAATAATCAAAAATAGGTTTATTATGTAAATGATTTTTTATATCTAATAGAGTGTTTAACGTTCTTAATCCATTGAAAGCAAAGTAAACATAATCAAAAATTGCTTTTTCTTTTGAAGCAATTAAAAAATCATCAATTTTAATATAATCTTTAAACTTACCCTTTTTAATAGATGAATAAGAATATTGTTTGTTTTTAATCATTAACGTCCGCTGTTTTGAAATTGTAATTGAGGTAATTCTATATGGAAACTGATCGATTATTCCGTAATAGGACAAGGCTGATTCAAGTGAAATATATGAAGGCGCAACTAAGAAATTGGCAACCGTGAATTCGTGAGGAGGATTTTCCGTTAATAAAAACTGATATTTATCACGAGCCAACCGTTCAACAATTCGATCTTTTCTTAAGCGGATTAAAAGATGTTTTGTTGTATTGTTGTTTTCTAACGAGAAAATTTTTTTTGTATCATTTATTGAAAAAAGTACAATTCTTTGACGACGAAACTCTTCAATAAACCGTAATTTAGTTATTCGGTTCACATCCATATGGTGTATATATTACTACACCTTTTGACTTCGTGTCAAGAGCAATGACCACAGACGTCGATGACCACAGACGTCGACCTACGAGGTCGACAGACTTGGCATCTAAAATAAAAATCTTCTATAATAATTCATATGTTCTCAAAAAGTATCTTTGTTTCCATCATCTTCATCTTCAACGCCCTGATTCAATTGATGAGCCAAATTGCCATTACGCGCATTTTTGGCGCTAAACTTGACCTGGATATTTTTTTAGCAGCTGTGGCAATTCCAACCCTGATTGTGTCAACCGTTTACGCCACATTAAACGATGCTTTTCTGCCAATCTACGGACAGAAAAAAGTCAAGGATCCAAAAAACGCCACCACCTATTTATTCCAAACTTTGACCAATCTGGTTGGCCTGTCTTTTTTGATTGCATTGATAATGAATTTTCTTTCGCTGCCAATAAGCAAAGCTCTTTATGCCAGTCGGGGAGGGGAGTTTGTCAGCGCGGTTGCAGTCCAGATGAATTATATGTTTTACAGCATGCCTCTGGCAATTGTTGCCACCATTCTTGGGGTACATTATTATTCAAAAAAGAAATTCTATCGTTTTCCTTTTGCTCAATTAGTTGGTAATGCAACTAATCTACTAATGATTATTTTGCTACAACCTTTAATTGGAATCTGGTCTATGGTTTTTGCATTTGTTGCTAACCTCTTTTTCCAAATTACCATTCTTTTTCCGCTGAAAAAACTTTCCCTTCCTAATAACTATTCACTAATATCTAATAACTTCTATTTATTAACTCCTAATCTATCTTCCCTTCTCAAGCTTTTATTCTCCTGGTTCCCCCTTATCTTGGCCTATTCCGCCTTTCGCAGCGAAACAGTGTTTGTCCGTGCTTTTGCATCCTCACTTCCTACCGGATATATGGTTTACCTAAATTTGATTTTGAAAATGTTCACCTTGACAACCGGGGTCGCAACAATTGGACTGCAAGTTTTGCTGTTGCCTCACTTAGTTGAATATTTTGCCGATGTCAGACATCATCCAAAAGCGATTTTGTTGGTTAATCAATCTAAGCTTATAGCACTGATTGTCTCAACTATTATTGCGTTTATTACAATGCTGATTGCCCCAATATTAATTAATCTGCTTTTTGTTGGAGGAAAGTTCAGTACTCAAGACGCTAAAATCACTATTTCCATGTTGCCATTGTTTGTGATTCCGGCAATTGCTTGGGGAAGTTATGGTGTGTTTTTCCAGCCAATTTTAGCTTTGAAAAAATCATTTCACCTGGCAGTTGTTTGCACATTATCACTTGGGTTGGGGTGGCTGGTTGGCGCTGTTATCAAATCTTTGGCTGGCCCACTTGCAGGAATTAGTGTGGGATTGATTGTCTGGCTTGGATTTGGGATAATAGGAGCAGAACTCTTATGGCAAATATACAAAAAGAAAAATCTGAACTACCAAGCGCCACCATTGTCATCCCCACCTACCAACGAACCCATCTTGCCCTGAAACTTGCCAAACAAATCCGTTCTTTTCATCCGGATATCCAAATTATTATTGTTGGACAGGAAACTTCGGGAAATAAAAATCAAAAAGAAATTGATGAATATAAAATCGAGTATTATCAATTAGCAAAAGCAAATACATCAATCGCTAAAAACACCGGTATAAAACATGCAAAAGGAGAAATTATTATTTTTTTAGACGATGACGTTGAGATCACCAAAGACACAATTAGTAACCATCTAAAACAATATGTCAACAAAAACATTGTTGGAGTTGCCGGTCGAGTAATCAATGACAGTGATAACGTCCCGACTAATACCAATGTTGAAACCGGAAGAACTAACAGGTTAGGAACCAAGTTTAGCTATCAATTCTGGAGCACAAAAAAACAAACCGTAGATTTTGCGTATGGCTGCAACATGTCTTTTCGTAAATCCGCACTAAACAAAATTAACGGTTTTGATGAAAAATTTCCTAAAATCTTTGAAGAAGTTGATTTGAGTAAACGAGTAAAAAAATATGGTGATATTATTTTTGAACCCAATACTTTAGTCTATCATTATAAAGCGCTATCCGGAGGGATCCGTCCTGAAGAAAAAAACAATAAAAACAAACTTATTTTTGAAAACTACGGACGTTATTTAGCAAAAAATATTCTTTTTCCATTTTCACTAATCCCTTTATTTCTTCGAACTGTGTCTGCACTAAAGATATCTATTTCTACTATTGGTGCTTTATACAGTGGTTATTTTAAAACTATCACGCTTCAATTAATTAATTTATTGAAGCAGAACGTTTGGTTGATGTTGTTGTTCGCAATAATTATATTCCTGAGATTTTGGAAAGTCCCCAATTTTTTTCTTTTCACCTTTAGTGAAGAATGGCAAGGAACATTAGCTTGGGAGCAAGTAAAAAATTTTCATCCGATTTGGATTGGAGTTAGTCAAGCAAATATTAATTTCTATCTTGGATCTGGCTTTATTTATCTAAACTACCTTTTATTTTTAATCAAAAATGGAGACCTTGTTGTTCTTGCCTATTTTTCTGCCTTATTGGGAATTGCCACAGTTATTGTTTTATTTTTTGTTGTTAGAGATCTTTTTGATCGTAAAATAGCATTCATTACAAGTATATTTTATGGATGTTCTACGCTAATAAACTACTATGATAGACGGTTTTGGAATCCATCATTTATCCCTCTTATTTCTATATTATATGTTTATGCTCTAATTAAAACTAATAAAGATACGCGTTGGTTTATTCTTATTGCTATTTTAACAGCCGCTTCTTTTCATTTTCATTTATTATTACTGCTTTTCATGATTCCAACAATATACTCAGTCATTAAAAATTTCAGGAAAATCAAATGGTATACCTGGGTACTAATGGTGATTTTTTATCTAGTGATAATTTCCCCACTTATAGTTTTTGACCTGAACCATAATTTTGACAACCTGTTAGCTCCTTATAAAATAATTTTTGAAGGGAAAAAAACCGGACTTTACTTTTTTAGTTTTGAAAGCATTAAAAGTCATATTAACTCTCTTGTGTCGACCTTAGGAAGGATATGGTTTATCCGACTAAATTCGAATCTTCAAGATATTGTCCTGGAAACTAATACTTATAAAATACCGGGTAATATTTTCTTAGCATTGATTTCATGTGCTGCTCTCTTCTGGTTTTTTATTAAAAATAGAAAAAATGGATATCAGATTTTTTTTATATCAATCGTGTCAATATTATTCGCATATATCGTTTATCCAAGTTATAACCCGGAGTATTACTTAATGGGATTTTTGACTCTTTTCACAATTATTATTGGTTTTTTTCTAAATTCTTTACCAAAAAAGTTAATATGTATTGTTATTAGCTTTTTTATTTTGGCAAATTTGTTAACAGTGCTAACAACAACGAACGATTATGGACTAACAATGAAGAAACAGTTTATTATGAAAACAATGAGTTATGTTAATAATAAAACTTTTAGTTTGGAAACAGCAGGATCCTTACCTAATCCTCAATTTGCATATGCTGGTTGGAGATTGTTATTTAAAATTTATGGAAAAACACCCGCAAGAAGCAATATAGACACTGAATTGGGCTGGATTTACGCCGATGAAATCTCTAAAAGCGATCCTGAATTACACGTCATTGTTTCTGAAAATCCATTAAGTCTTAATCACAAATTAATTCAACAATTTCAGGAAGGAAAATATTATGGCTATATCTATCAAAATAGTAGATAAATCATGAACAAACTATACAATAAAATAAAATCAAATTGGTTTTTATTAATTATTATTCTTATTTCAGCCTTTTTCCGTTTCTACAAAATAGGAAAGTGGTTTACTTTTAATTTCGATGAGGAATACCAAGTTCTTCTCGCTTGGGAACAGGTGAAAAACTTCCACCCGATTTGGATTGGGGTGAGCGCATCCAATGTTGGCTTTTATCTGGGACCGGGAGTTACATATTTATGTGCTATATTACTTCAAATTAGCAAAGATCCACTTATTTTGGCCTACTTTGCCTCATTACTTGGAGTAATTACTACTTTGAACATCTATTACGTCACATCCAAACTCCATTTCCAAAAAGCTGGCATTTATGCAACTTTAATATATTCCGCCTCAACCTTTGCTGCTTATTTTGATCGGCGTTTTTGGAGCGCCACACCGATTGTTTTTATTTCTATCTGGTTTTATTTTAGTTTGGTTAAGGCACAAAAAAATATCCGCTGGCTTGTTTTAACTGCAATATTAATGGCCTTATCTCTTCATGTCCATCTCTCTCTTTTATCATTTTGGCCAATTGCATTATTTATTGTTTGGACAATACGTAAAAATATCAAATTGAAAAATTGGTTATTGATCATTGGTTCTTATTTATTATTTATCTCTCCTTTAATAGTTTTTGATTATTTTCATAACTTCGATAATTTAAAAATGCCTTTGCGTTTTGTGCAAAAATTTCTTTCCAGTAATCAAGGTGGTGGAAATGTTTTTGGGAACTTACCGGCTTTTTATAAAGTCCTATCCAACTTCTGGTTTTTACGGTTTAACACAAACATCCAAGAAGAGTTTGGATTGGGAATTCATGGCAACTCAAGCCCAGCATATTTAATGCTAATATTATTTTCGCTCGTAATAATTTTTTGGTTGGTTTATCAAGCCGTTGTTCAAAAAAAATACCGAATCTTACTTATGAGTATGTTGCTATTTATTTTTGCATTTTTAACTTACTCCGCCGGAACAGTTCAATATTTTCTTTTAGGATTTCTTGTGCTTTTTGCTATTAATGCTGGACTTTTCTTTTCTGCCATCCCGCAAAAATTATCATATGTAATTATTGGAGGTTATATTATTGCAAATTGCCTTGTCTTATTAACCACCACACAAACTCAGTATGGTTTAATGATTCGTAAACAACTAATTAAAAAAATTTATCCGTATATAAAAAATGAATCATTTTATTTGACAACACTTTCACCTGACAAACGCCAATATCATTCTTCAGGCGGTTGGCGCTATCTTTTTAAAGCGTATGGCAAAACCCCGGACGCATCATATGCAGATAAATATTTTGGGTGGATCTATTCTGATGAAATCAAGTCTAACCAACCTAAATTGAATGTGATAATTTCTGAATATAAACCGGATAAATTACCCGGGAAACCAATCGTTTCATTTCAATCAGGAGTTTATTATGGATATGTAATTAAAAATTGACACAATGTCATTCCCTCGCTCGCCTCGCTGAAGCTTTGGCGAAGCGGGTAGGAGGGAATCCAGACATAATATGCATTATTAATAAGGTAATAATCGACTGGATCTCCCCTGACGGGGATTGTAACCTATCTTCATGGGGATAACGCTTGATATAAAAAACATATGACAAAAATAAAAATGCTTCAATTAATTAATTTATTGAAGCAGAACTGGGCAATCCTGATTTTATTTGCTCTAATAATCTTTCCCCGCTTTTACAAGGTCGGGGAGTGGTTTTTCTTTGGTATTGATGAAGAGTATCAGTCACTTCTAGCACTGGCGCAGATCAAGGACTTTCATCCGATTTGGATTGGCCTTTCCGCTGCGAACACAGGTTTTTATGTTGGCCCGGGTTTGGTTTATCTTCACGCAGCGCTTTTATGGATCAGCCATGGTGATCCATTAATTTTTGCCTATGCTGCTTCAACAATTGGGGTGATCACAGCTGTTGTTTTTTATTTAACTGTAAAAAATTTGTTTAATAGAAAAGTTGCAATGATTACAACTGCTTTATACAGCTGTTCTGCATTTGTTGTTAACTATGATCGACGCTTTTGGAACTCAACTCTGGTTCCTCTGGTTGCAATATTAATTTATTGGGCATTGGTCAAACTTCAAAAGGACAGGCGTTATTTAATACTTCTGGCTTTTCTTTTGGGTTGCCTCTTTCACATCCACGCATCCTTGTTTTTATTTATTCCAATTATCTTATATTTCACCATAAAGTCAATCTATTCTACCTTTAAAAAAAACCAATCACAATTAATTTCTTTCCTATTCTTAAATCTTAAATCATTAATCATATTTCTCATTATTTACTCACCGCTTTTAGTCTACGACTTTGTCCACAACTTTGATAATCTAAAAACTCCTTTGCGAATGTTAATGCAAACGCAAGGATCAAGTGGAGGACTACCATTTATACAGCATTGGCAAGTTTTCAGACAAACCATTTCTCATTTTTGGATCAGCAATCTCAATCATCCATTTCACCAAAATATTATCGCATATTTATCAATCCTAACCATATTAATTTTTCTTTTTAAGATCAAAAAATTTCATGAAACTATCTTGGCAATTATTGTTTTTGTTTATTTACTGATGTTCTTTCTTTTTCCCGGTGCAGTTTTGGAATATTATTATTTAGGCTTTTTTCCTTTCTTTAGTTTGATCATCGCACTTTTCCTGAATACTTTTAATCAAAAAATCTATCTTCCCTTTTTAATAATTATTATCTTTTGTAATTATATTTTTTTTCTTAACCAAAATCCTGTCACTGGATTATCTGCGCAAAAAGAATTAATAATTGTGACATCAAAGGTATTAAACGGACAACCATATTATTTAGATACTACAGAAAATTATTTACATTTTGGCGGCTGGCGCTATCTGTTCACGGTATATGGACAAAAACCCGCCCGCTCCCGCGCTGACGATCATTTCGGATGGATTTATCCAAATGAAATCAGCAATCAACTTGTTAAAAAGAAAGTAATTATTACAACTCTCGGATACGTGATCAAGGGTGAAAAACCAAGTAATATTGTTCAGTATGGAAACTACCAAGCACTAATTTTTAATTTCCATAATTAATACTAAATTATGAAGAAACTTAGCTTTTTTCTCCCTTTTTTTCTACTCTTGATACTTGTTGTTCTTCAGATTCATAATTTTATTCTTTTTCCCGTAAGTCGCGGTTTTGATGCTTTAAACCATTTAGATTATGTTGGTTATTTGCGAACCAATCACTCTATTCCGATGGCCCATGAAGGATGGGAACTTTATCAACCGCCATTATATTATCTTTTATTATTTCCAATAACAAATCCTTTATTTATTCGTTTTTTAAATGGATTTGTTTTTGTTGGTTTATTAATCGCAGTATTTTTATTTTTTAAAAAAATAACAAAAAATACATTTCTTGGAATAATTTCAACAGTCATTATTGCTTCTTTGCCGGTTGTTATTTACTCACTCCCTGCAATTAGTAATGAATTATTTTCAGGAATGATTATTAGTTTTACTATTATGTATTACGTGACGTTTGCAAAAAGATTTGCGCTATTCAATCAGATTATTTTTGGATGTTTACTTGGTCTTTCACTGCTATCAAAAGCAACTTCATTCGTACTACTCTTCTGCATAATCGTCGATCAAATAATTCAACATAAAAATAATTTTGTAAAGCTAACAAAACATTTACTGGTAATTCTAGGTTTTGTATTAATTATTTCCGGATGGTTTTATATACGCAATTTATTAATGTACCAAAATCCGTTTACTACGTCGGTTGATTTTCCCAAATTTCACATTGTACAAGGTCCAGGATACAGGGACATTAAATTTTTTACTGATATCTCAGGCTTTCTTTCATTAGATTTATTTAAGGCACATCATTATTCATTATGGTCTGGCACATATTTCAGTTGGTTCTATGATGGACATAATGTTATTGTTCCAGTTCAAGCATTTTCAAAAGCAGGAGCCTTATTAGTAATCGCGTCTGTACCATTGTTCCTTATGTTTATTTTTGGACTAATCAAAGAACTAAGTAAAAAAGATAAGTCATATTTAATGATCCTATATCCAATTGTGTTATTTCTATCTTATATTGCATACACCATAAAACTCCCGTTTTATTCAAGCGTTAAAGGCGTTTTTTTAATTAGTTCAATTATCCCTTTTACTTATTTTGTTATCCGATTTTTAGCACCGTTAAAAAAATATTATGTTGTTTTTTTGATGTATATGTTATTTTTTGTTTTTATTGTGGTTAAAAATTTCTGGATATTAAAAGATTGGTATAATTAATCAATGAGACAAACAATAACCGCAATCATTCCTGCCTTTAATGAAGAAAAAAATATTGAGCGTTGCGTCAAAAGTGTTTTGTGGTGTGATAAGGTGATGATTTTGTGGATGGGCAATGATAAGACTGGAGCGATAGCTAAGGCACTTGGCGCTGAAGTGATTGAGATGAATAAAAATGCTAAGCCGGACTTTATTTCTGTTCAAAAAAATATTAATTGGGCAATTGATAACGCAACCACCGACTGGATCTTTCGCATTGACGCTGACGAAGAAGTCACTCCGAAATTAAATTCTGAAATTGGTTTTATTCTTAATTCTAAATTCATAATTCATAATTCTCCCGTTGCCTATGGTCTTCCCCGCAATCAATTTTTTCTCGGTGCTTTTCTCAAGGGAGGGGACTGGTATTATGACCGATTAGTGCGTCTTTTCCGTCCCAAATTCGCCCGATACGACCCAATTGTTCCCATTCATGAACAGTTCAAAGTAACTGGAAAAATTGGATATCTGGAAAATCGGCTTAATCATTATTCACACCCCACATTTAATGATGTTATAAAAAAGTTTCAACTTTATACTGACGCAGAAATACCGCAAATTAATAATCCTGTCTGGCTTGCTTTTATTAAAATGATTTTTCTCCCTCTTTATGTCTTTTGCAGATGGTTTTTTTGGCATCACGGATATCGCGATGGATGGAGAGGGGTAGTTGCGGGAGCGCTACGTGGCTGGTACGAATTCTTACGCTTTTGGAAGTTCTTATCTTGTTAATGCCAAAAATTGGCAACCTGCCCGGTTGCCGAATTTATGGTGAATAGATTCTTTCAACTATCCTAGAAAAGTCAAGAAAACTACGACCGCGAGAACTAATTGATATGCAGTTATTTTCTTCATTAATCATGTTAATTATTTTTTGTTCATTAATTCTTTTTTGCATGGCTTGATTTTTTATCACATAATTTTCAATAAAATCTTTTTCTAAATCACTCTTACTCAATCCTTGGCAGTTTTGAGTTTGTTTTGAAGTATTTAATTTGTTTAAAACATACATTGTCACTGAACGTTCAAATGTCACCGGAAAGACCACAAAAAACACTATATTAATAGAAAAACTCATCACTATCGAAGTGACTAATGTTTCAAAATTTAGTTTTGATTTATTACGAAAGGTAAGTAATAATATGAGAGTAAGGAATGTGGCAATAAAAAGTAATCCTAGTCCTCGATAAAACATTACGCGTTGACTAATGAGTAGAGGAGTGTGAAATAAACAAAGATAAATTGAAGTGAACAATAAAAAAATTCCTAAATACTCAAATATTACTCTTCTCAAAGAATTCATAAGTCTTAAATCATAAATCTTAAATCGTATCCTTAACCTTCTTTCCTTCCTAACTACTATCTACTAACTCCTAACTGATTTATTTATTATTCATTATCCCTCTCCTTATACAGCTTCTGGCTATCCTCTAAATGCTTTTGAGTATTAATTCCGATTCCTACATATTTAAAATCCACATCCAATGCAATTACAGTTTTATTTTGAACAATAGCCAAATCAATAAACTCATTAATGTAGTATTCACCAGACACCGAAGATTTATTTATCTTATTTTTATTTTCCAATAAAAAGTGATAATCAAAACAATAAAAACCTGCGTTTAGTTCCTGCACTTTTCGTTCCTCTGTCGTTGCGTCTTTTTGCTCAACCACTTTTTTTATATGCCCGGACAGTCCTCCACGCAAAATTCTTCCCCATCCTAATAAATCAGGATCAGAATATTTTGTTGTGATTAAAGTTACAGTGGCTTTGCGATGCTGATGGGTCTTTATCATTTTTCGAACCACTTCCGGAGTATAAAACATCATGTGATCGCCATAACCGACTAAAAGTTCTGTTGGACTTAAACCGCGTTTTTTTATGTCTTCCACCACTACCTGAACCGCATGTCCTGTGCCTAGTGGTTCTCCTTGATCAAGAAAATCAACTTGATAATTTTTTAGAGCTTCAATCACACTTTCTTTAAATACACCAACCGTCACAATCGTCCTATCAGCCCATCCTTTATATACTTCAACAGCATATTGTATTAATGGTTTTCCATTAAAAAGCAATGTAGTTTTGTTGCTTGTCTGAGCATTTATGCGCGTTCCTTTCCCCGCTGCTAGAATTGCACCAATTATCATATGTTAATAGCTAACTTTTATTATAAGTTTTTTCTAATTCAACTATTTTTAACTAATTTTGACTGATTTCAACCGTTTTAAATCTGCCTCAACCATCATCTTTACCAGTGCATCAAATGAGGTCTTTTTTTTCCATCCAAGCACTTTTTGCGCTTTATCAGGTTTTGCTTTTAAATTTGGCACTTCAGCTGGTCTTTTAAATCGAGGATCAATCGTCACATATTTTTTCCAATCATTAATCCCAGCTACCAAAAAAGCTTTTTCTACAAATTCGCCCACTGAATGAT
>Ga0210044_10008944_pt1 | contig 12350 bp, 16 predicted proteins | sample CryGey13umfilter_2_FD_183959 | JGI IMG/M metagenome (GOLD analysis project Ga0210044, IMG submission 183959) | Groundwater microbial communities from aquifer in Utah, USA - Crystal Geyser 4/9/14 3 um filter (SPAdes) (version 2) | ecosystem: Environmental > Aquatic > Deep subsurface >... | reverse complement strand
GGTACACATGGAACATAACATCCTTATGTCAAGGATGGGTTAATGGCAGCTATCCAAACTATGGTATGATGATTAAAGCTGAGAAGAGTATAGAAGATACCGTTGCTGCCACTAAAGATTTGTACTTTTACGCTTCAGATAATGCCACAAAGCATGAGCTTGCGCCAAAACTCGAACTCAAAATAAGAAAACCTGCGGATTTAACAATCACAGGCGACAAATCAGGCGATAAATTCGGCTACTCTGTCTCAGGAAAGGATTTAAACAACGACAGCTTCTCTGATATTATTGTTGGTGCGCCATACAAGGATAACGGCACAAACACTGATGCTGGCGCTGTTTATGTTTTCTTTGGGAACACCACAATGCCGTCTAGCACAAATGCATCCCATGCTGATAATGAAACATTTGGGAATGAAACAAACATGACGCTTGGTTTCTCTGTTGGGTATGCTGATTTAAACAAGGACGGATACAATGATATTATAGCTGGTGCATACAATTACTCATCAAGCAAAGGAAAAGTATATGCGCTCACATGCAGGAAAGCAACACTCACTATTTCAAACTGGACAGACAAAGCATTTGAAACACCAACTGCTGCGCCAGGCACAAATGATATTCTTATGCTGAACATGACCCTGACAGCATCGGAATGCACAATAAGGGTTACAAATATTAGGGTGAATCTCACAGGAACAGGAGGGGATACCAATGTTTCTGCGTGCAGATTGTTCCATGATGCAAATGGTGATGGCGCCTATGATGCTGGGGATGTGTTCCTTGGAAACCAGACATTCTCAGGCGGCTCATTGAACTTCACATTATCGTTTGATGTTGCATACGGCACGCCTGAGAAACTCTTATTATTGTTTAATATCTCAGGCTCTGCAACTGTTGATAAGACTGTTGGCGCAAACCTGACAGATTGTTCTTTTATCTCTGTTGTGCGCCCTGATAATGTATCAAACTATAATTTCCCAGTAAACTCAACAGATGTTTTGATAACATCTGCTGGGGACAAGCTAACAGTAACAGGATTATCCATGGCGCCAGATTTTGTGAACCAGGGCGCTACGAACAGGACAATGCTGAATCTGACGTTTAATGCATCGAATGAAGAGAACGGGCAAATCACAATAATGTCAATAAATATTTCACGAACAGGAACAGGAGGCAGTACTAATATATCAGGTGCAACTATCTATAATGACACAAATGCTGATGGAATACTGAATGCTGGTGATGAGCAGCTTAACACAACACAGGTTTTTTCAAACGGTTATGTTGTTTTTGGAAATCTGGACTTTACTGTTTACTATTCATCTGGTAACTACACAATTTTTGTTGTATACAACATCTCATCATCTGCAACAATTGATGAAACAGTTGGCGCAAATGTTACAAATGAGACAAAAATCAGTGTTTCAAGCCCTGATTCTGTTAATGCTTTCTCAACAATATGGTCTGATAACTCAACAATTATTGAACCTGCAAATATAAATTATACAATCAGGAACGGGACAACTGGGTTAGAGGAAGGTGTTGGTTACAGGAAATGGGGCAACTGGACAATAGACCCCGGCGACCCTCCTACAAATAGTACAAACTGGCTTAGAATCAGGAACACGAACTGCTTAAATGCAGCTCAGCAGGTTCTTGTGGATTTCAGCAACACAACGTTTAACCAGACAGATGGCTCTGGAACCATTCCAATAGATGGGAACATAACATTCTGGTATTTCTTCACAAACAGCAGCAGTGACACAAACGATACATGGACAGGTGCAAGATACAACACAACAAACCTAACAGATGGCGCATACACATTCACATTTAACAAAGTGGGTGAATATATCTGGATTGTTTACAGGATGGAAGGCATTCCTGAGATACTTCCTGCCGGGGATTATACTGCGAGTTTCACTGTGACTGCTGGGTAAAAACAAACATTTTATAAAGATGAGAATGACTAACTTGGTTCTATGATTACTTTATTTTTTGCTACTTTGAAACTGAGCTCACTGCCATCCTTGATATTCAGGGCTTGCGCTATTTCTTGAGGTAGTCTAACCGCGAGGCTCCCACCTGTAAGAAAAGCTCTCCTTTTGAATAGATTCATCATGCGGTCGTGCTCTCCGCCACTAACCCACTCCTCTTCGCATTTAGGACAGACCTCTACTTTTGCAAATACACCTTTGAGCAGCTCTCTTCTGTCTTCTTTTAGTTTTGTATTGCAGATTGGACAGTTTGTCATATTATCACCACCTCTTTTTCTTAACTTTTTCAACGGTTATTATCCATAACGTATTATCTCTAACTGTGAATACGAAACGGATTACATATTTTTTCAGTTCGCTTTGCAATATCCCCTTCTTTCTCAGGCTTTTTTATCAGAGTCCCAACTTTGAAACAGCGACTCACATCTTTTGTATACATGCCAAATCTTTTCATTAACATCAGGCTGGCATGCTTTTTGAACTTCACAGGCATTTTATGGATTTCAACCAAGCTCGCCAACTTATAATATACATACAAAGTATATATGTATTTTGGTTTAGTCGGCTTTGGCTCATAATTCATCTCTTGCTACAGCTAACCGTACCAAGTTGATTTATGAAGTGCGTCTGTCCCTTTACAAAGTTAACCCTGATGGGAATTATACTGCGAGTTTCACTGTTCAGGTTCCTCCGTAGTCGTCGACCTATAAAAAGGGATATTGGGGGCTTAAAGTGATATATTTTTAAATAGCCCAATCCGCATCTGAAAATATGGTGTGAAACTCCGCAACATGAATGTTGCGGCTTCTTTCTTCGAAGGAACTCACGAGAGACACTCAGCATGAATGCTGCGGCTTCAAACCGGTTGCGGAGTTTCAGTGATAAATCTTCATGGTCACTTATTACCACTTCCTGATAGCATCATAATTTTTCAATGAACTTCTTTATGAACATGAATGCATCAGCTCTCACTCTTTTTCTCGCCTCCTCATCCTTGTCATGGGGGTAGAGGAAATTAGCCACCCAACTTGGACCATCAACTTTTATATCCCTGAATTTTCCTTTTATGTTTTGAATGCCCTCTGATACTAATGGTTCAGCCAGCCATGGTTTGACTTCGAGTGCCACATCTGCAGGACCACCTTTGTAGTTTGCAATAAGTGCATAGATATCGTATGCATCCTTCTCGCGATATCTTTCGCCAAGTGCAATTCCTTTGGTACTTAACGAGCCCACAATGTCAGCCATTTTGAATTTCACGATTGTCTCACCATCTTTGGGAAGGATGCCACTCAATTCATACTTCATATTATGTTGAAAGACCGCTTCGCAACCACGCATCATTCGCGCTCGCAAATCTGATTGAATCTTTCTATGCCTGTGATGCCCACCAGTTAGGATATTCGGTTGTGAGGTTAGAAAGTCCACTGCGATCGTATATTCTTTATTGGTTATGGGAGAAGGAATTGCTTTTTCAAAACTGTATAGACTGACCGCGCCAGACGGGTATTTTTTGTTCTGGTATCCTCTATCTGATATTAACTCAACTATAGTCGCATATGCATCTGCATCTATTTTTTCAGGGTTGACCGCAATATCTATATCAAGGGAACCTATATGGTTAAAATTATTGGAAGATTTCTGAAATTTTTTAAGGAGAAAGTAAGGCACCCACCCACCAATGAGTACCAGTGAATCAGAATAACTATGTAGTATCACCATAAGTTCAATTAGCGTCGATTTCGAAGCTTCAACCACTTCTGGTGTGTACTCCTCAACTGTTCTAATCATAATCTTCCCCCTATAATTTGATTCTTTCTTTTTTCAGGAACTCAGCCTGCTCTCTTCCTCTTGCTGGATATTTATACAGATCGATATATAACTGTATATCGGAAACAACTTTGAGTCCTTCTATTGTTTGGATGCCATAAAGAACCCCTTCATCGTAAGGTTGTATCAAATGAACTGTTCCACCAAACTCGACAGGGGCCAGCTCGAGTTTCTTCACCCATTCATCAGGCTCCCCGGTTATGTAAAAATGAATATCTGTAAATCTAACAAACGGGGCAACAAGCGACGCTCCGGAGAGGAGCGATAGGCCATAATTTTGCTCGATTTGCCTAGATACCAACCCAATTTTCTCCATAAATTTTTTCGGATTCTTTTCATAGGTAAAATAAGTAAAAATTTTGTTCTTTGAGAAGTCGTAATTGTTTGCCAAAGCATCAAGCAGATCACCAGACTTCTCAACTTTGAGCAGTTTATCGCCGTCTCTTAGCAGGTACCCTTTATCCTGCAGAGCCGAAGAAACTTTATATGCTTGTCCAATACTGACTTGACACACTTCAGCAAGTTCTTTGAGTGTCCATTTTCTTTTTGGCTCTATAAGCAGCGCCCTGACAATCCTAGTTGATTTAGGAGAAAAAATACTGCGTAGGGTTCTTTTTTCCATTCTCACTATGTCTTTACCACTTCTTTCGATGAATACACTATCGAATCGAAGATATACATTCCCAGTCAAATCTATATATCCAACTCCGTTCTGTATACAGAGCTTCTTACCAGCATCGCTGATGTAAGGTGCAATGAAAACTGGATAGCTATTTTCAATTGAGAAAATGAAATTTCTCAACTGCAAAATTGCCTGAGCGATAAACCTCGGTTCACCAACGGATTTTATTTCGCAGACAATCTTTTTCTTCAATGAGCCACCTCTTACATCAATAATCATGTCTACCTTGTGTTTTCCTATTCGATACTGGGTAGATACATTTGAAACCTCAAGCCCGGAGAGTAGTTCCGAAATAGTAGATTTGACTTTAGAGAGTATTTGCATCTCTGATTTAGACAGTGTTTCACTATTATTCATATTTTCACCGTATGGTGAAATGGAATATAAGTATAAAAAGCAATCGTACACGGTAAGATGTCAGACAGTTGAAGCGCCTGAACGTCAACTGTTAAATATAGGATATATAAAAATGGAAATGGTCGTACCGCCATGCGAGGAAACTAGTCTTTCCATGCATTACAGGGACGAGGCTAGAGGAAGCAGATGCCACACACCGAGGTGCGGGGTTCTTCACGATAATACATCTCTACAAGTCCCGAATATCTGCCGGGATGGCACGGTCAGGTTCACTGCGGTTGCCTGAGGAGCAATAGGAGTTCTCGTACTCCTCATGGGTTCAAATACTTCGGAATCAAAGATTCCTCGTATTTTCAAACGTTCTTCGAAGTTTGAAAATCCCATTCCCGGCGCGGTACTCCTCAAACAGCAAATAACGTTTTTTCAATACCTTTTTTTCACAGACAGATATTTGCCCTGATGGGGATTATAGTTATATAACTATTCTTAGTGATGATAGTTATGAAAGATGAGATGTAATGCACATTTTTAGTAAGAGACCAAAACAAATGTTAAACTATTTAGAAACACCGCTATCCAAAAATATATATATTTGGAAAGCCTATTTACTAAATTATGGAAGTGCGTGCCATAGTGATTCAAAATCCTTGGTGGAAACATGGAACCGGGTTCTCTGAGTATGATCCCAGTCTTTCCAAGCAAATGGAAATTGAATACAAACGTAGCCCTATTGATTTTAAAACAGGGAGCATTTACATAATAAAAGGTCCAAGGCAAATCGGAAAAACCTTCTGGATTAAGAGAACAATAAAAAACCTATTAGATACAAAGAAAGTAGATCCAAAGCAAATACTTTACCTTTCATGTGATTCTTTCGTATCAAGAAGAGAACTAAGAAACGCTATCAGTTTTTTCTTAGACTACTCTAGGGGTTTTGAGAAAGTTTACATGTTTCTAGATGAGATAACCTTTCTTCAGAACTGGAATGATGAGCTGAAACACATGGCGGATACTGGTCAATTAACAAAAGGGATTATAGTAGCCACAGGTTCAAGCCCGGTAATAATAGAAAAAGGAGGATATCTTCCTGGAAGAGGGATGGAAGGGAATGGTTTCCTTCTTCAACCTCTTTCATTCAGGGAATTTATTCTGCAAACCACAGAAGCATTGCTACCCCACATAAAAGATATTAAACATAGGCATAGCCTCAGTCAAATGTTAAAAAAACTAAAAAACACATCTATTGATTTAAATGTGGAGATAGATAAAATAAGAAATGTTGCACACGAGATTCTTCCTTTCCAAGAGGAAATAAACTATCTTTTTGAAGTCTACCTACATACAGGTGGTTTCCCTTTCTCTATAAACAACTATCTGAAAAACAATACTAAAAAAATAGATGAGGAGATATATGAAAGAATTATAAGATACATCCTTGGTGATATTTCAAAACATGGGAGAAAGGAGAGCACCGCAAGGCAATGCCTTGAAGAGGTATCAAAAAGAATCGGGGGTCGATATAGTTTTATAAACCTCTCAAAAGACTTGGAGGCATCTCACATTACCATAATAGAATATATTGATATCATGGAAAAATCATTTATAATCCAGGTCCTCTATCCATATGATTTTAACAAAAAAACTCCAAGACCCAAAGCCAACAAAAAAATATTTTTTTCGGACCCACTCATATATTACTCAACCCGAAGCTGGCTTCTAGGTCAAAATGGTTTTGAACTCACAGAAGATTTTTTAATCGAGGAAACAAATCAGGGTAAGATAATCGAGTCCATAGTAGCATCTCATCTAGCCAAAACAAAAGAGCAACCATACATCAAAGAACCCATCACCTTCCTCTGGTACTGGTACAACAAGGGTGAAATAGACTTCATATACAAAAACAACACAAAATACCTTGGAATCGAAGTCAAATATCAGAAAACCACATCACCAAAAGATATCCTAAAAATAAACCAAATAACACAATACATCCTTCTCTCCAAAGACAACTTTGACTACAAAGAAAATACCCTAATTATACCCACATCAACATTCCTAGCGCTACTAAAACAATCCGAAAAAAATCTATGAACAAAAAAAGAAGAAAGAATCTTTAGGTTGAGGATATCTCAGAAACAGACATCTGCCCTGATGGGGATTACACCGCGAGTTTCACTGTGAGTGATGTGTAAAAACAGGGATAGGAAAAGATTTAAATAACAACACAGCATAGTATTATTACTGGTGATAGAAATGGGTGAGTTAGTAATTGAAATCCCTGAAGAACTGAGAGAGGAAATGGAGGAACTACCAAAAGTTAACTGGCAATTAGTTGTGAGAAGATCACTTAAACATGAGTTGAAGGAGATACTTGAGTTAAAGAGGATAATATCTAAAAGTAAATTAACAGAGGAGGATGTTTTGGAATTATCAGAGAAAATAGATAAATCCCTTTCCAAAAGATTTAAAAAATCGCTTGAGGGATAAACAATGTTTCTGGTAGTTGATGCTAACATTGTGCTTTCAGCACTGTTGACAAAAGGCAAATCTTTTGACATATTTATTATGAATAAGCTAATTAAAAAATATGAGTTTATCGCACCCGAGTTCTTGTTCTTTGAAATTGGTAAGAATTTTGATGAGATAGTTAAAAGAAGTAAATTATCCTCAGAAGAACTTGCTAAGGTGTTTAAATTCATTAAAGATGAGATAGAGTTCATACCATTTAAGGAGTTTAATAAGCAGGCAGACAAGGCTTCCTCATTAGCACCGCATGAAAAGGATGTACAATACTTTGCGTTAGCACTCGCATTTAACTGTGGCATCTGGTCTGAGGAAAAAGCATTCAAACACCAATCACAGGTTAAAGTCTTTTCCACGAAGGATTTGATGGAAGAGTAGGAAATAGGGTTAAGGATTTTAATCTTTGTGTTCCAAAGAAAGCCAAAATGATTGAGGAGCAATTTTTCAGAAACAGACGTCTGTCCTGACGGAGATTACTCTGCGAGTTTCACTGTTCAGGTTCCTCCATAATTGTTGACCTAATGTGGTGAACTCCTTATAACTAATTTCACTTGTATATATAACCTGTTTTTAATCATGAGTGGAGCGAATGATTATACGAGGAGTTGCGTAAGCAATTCCGAAGTATGCTCAAAATTTCCCCCCGCCCTCTCTTTTTTTGAGCCATTCAGTAAAGAATATATCTGCAATTTTTCCATTTTCTATTATTCTTTTTTTCCTTAGTTGCTTTATTGCTTTTTGGACATGTGCGGATGATACAAGGTTGTATTTTTCTATAAATTCTTTAGAGTATATGTTTGCATCAGGTTCTTCTGCCAAGCCCATAAGGAGGGTTTTTTGGCTTTTGCTTCTCATGCTGTCCCACAATCCCTCAAAAGTGTCTTTTTGTTTGGTTATTATATTATTTATGGCTTTTATAACAAGTTCTTTTTCCACATTTTTTTCTGTGATATACCATAGTTCATGGCAGAGCTGCTGGGTAGCATAGGGATGACATCTGGTGAATTCCAGGATGCTTTCACAGCATTCATCATTTATTTTCTTTTCTGTATGAGAAAATTTAGTTTTTATAAACTTGAAAAAATCGTTTTTTGGTATATTTTTAATGGTTGCAATTTTTCCGAACTTGTAGAAAGCTCTTCTTCCGTCTTCGAACATCTCTCTAAGAATGCTGACCTTGCTACCTGCAAACAGGTAAGAAACGTTTTTATGATGCTGAAATTTTGAACGCATAAGTTTTTCAAGTTTTACCCCGTTAAGGCTGTTTATTTCTTGGAACTCATCGAAAAATACAATCAAATGTTTTTTCTTATTTAAAGCAGCTTTTTCTGGCAGATTAAAAGTTTCTTCAAGCTGAGGTTGAGAAGCTTTCCTTCCAAATATGAGCTCTAACCTTGTCTCCCCTCTCATCACAGCAACTTTTACAGGAACGAGTTTTAGCAAAACATTTACTGCTTTCTCAAGAGCGGTTCTTATAGGATATGTAGATAGCATTATTCCATTTACTATCCTCTCCGCAAGTTCTTCCTGGGAAAGGATTCCGAAGAGGTCAATGTAGCAGGTGCAGACATCAGGCGTTCTTTTCAATCTTTTCTCTATTTCTATAATAAGGGATGTTTTACCCAGTCTTCTGGGTGAATAAAGTATAATGTTTTGACCTGAGTAAAGATCATGTGCTATTTCTTTACATTCATTTTCTCTGTCCGTGAAATCCTCTCCTGTCACAGGTTCTCCGTATTTAAATGGGTTTTTAACCATCATAATTATACCTATCAGTATATAACCTTATGGTATAATAAACCTTTTGTTTTTTATGGGCGTTCCTCAAAATTAGGAACGTAATAGATTTTTCAGAATTGTCACCGGCAACCCCCACCCAATTTAAAGTCCTTCACCAGGCCACCTAATGCAGCCATCCTAATAAATGGTTCCAAACAAAGGATTTTAAGAAAATCCCGGGATTAAATCTGATACCGTTAAAGAATTGAAGATGTTTCAGCGACGGATATCTGTCCTGATGGTTATTATACTGCAAGTTTTACAAATTGGACTAACGCTCAATCTTTTGAGGTTGAGTTAGATAGTGAAAATAGGTTGTAATTCAATTTGTAATTCGGAAGAACTATGTTCTTCCTCTCGCCGTTTTCAATATAGAAAACGTCGAAGGCGAGGAACTTCAGTTCCTCGCAGTTCATTGTAACTGCTGTGTAAACAAAACTAAAAGAAAGTGATAGGTTAGGTAATGTTGTTTATAAAAAAATATGAGTGCTTGAGAAGCACCTGGTTTTCGCCTCAGTAACATATATATACGCTGGGGTATGTATACATTATACCAGGGTGATATCATACGGATATTTATCGTAGAAAATACTAAATAGGAGAAACACTATATTATGATAATATATAAGGATCTGAAAAAACTCAAAGAAGATGTCACAAAACTCATTCAAGACTCCCAGTACATCATTCAATGGCATCATATTAAACCACTTCATCCAGAAATAGAGAAGATAGACGTAATAAGCACGCTTCTCTACGGAAAATACGCTGTGGATAAACATGTTGAGTGGCGGTATCTGTCTTGGTCCAAACTCACCCTTAGAAAAAAGTTAGTAAGGGTGGTGTTTGAAGTGCGTAAAAACAATGGTAAAAAAATAATAGTAGTCACCGCATTTGAAGAGGAATAAGACATTATGAAAGAAAAAAGTATATATCCTGTAATAACTGAGGAAATGATGAAAAAAACCATGCTGCGTCTGAGTAAACATAAAAAAAGAAGACCGTTGAAAGGTGTGAAAGGCATCACATGCCCAGCCTGCAATGAAAACACCATGGACTACGCAGAGGATCTTGTGTTCGACTGCTATGTTCTGGGTGAAAGAATCATAATACCCAACCTCTCAGGACTACGATGCAGAACTTGCGGTGAAACCGGTTATGATGACCCATCCTCAGACATAATCGACAGGTACATGCATGAAAAAGTAACAGGAGGATACGAGGTCACAGTATCAACACTGAGTGCAGGGAAACTCGGTCTTTATTTCCCTAAAGATGTTCTTAGAACAATGGATATCAAAGCAAAAATAAAAGCGATAATCAAACCCATATCGAAAAAGAAAATGGTAATCGAGCTAGGAGCATAAAAAAATAGGGGTGCTTGAGAAAGCACTGGGTTTCGCCTAATAAGAATATATATACACTGTAGTATAAAAACGTTTTTTATTATTTTTGTATCAAAAAACTTTATAACCACAAAAGGTTATACGGATATTTGACGGAGAAAATATTATATAGGAGGAAATATATAATGAAGATATACACGAACCTGAAACTACTCAGAGAAGATGTGATGAAACTAATACACAGCAAAAGATATGAGATAAACTGGCGTCATATCAGAACACATCACCCCGACATCAAAGAAATAGAAATACTGAACACACTAATATATGGGATATATGGGTTTGATAAAAAACATAAAGAGGAAGGATATATATCCAAAGCCAAGTTTCCCTACAGAACAGGCTGGGTGAGAGTAGCATTCATGGTTAAGAAAGTCAACGGTCAGCTTGTAGTAGTAATAACAGCATTTGAGGAGGAAAAAACATGAGAAAAGAAGAAGAGGATGTGCCTGTAATAACGGAGGAGATGATGAGAAAAACTCAGGAGAGGATGAGGAAGCACAAAAAAACACCAAAAATAACAAAACCATTCACATGTCCGGTATGTAAAACAGGGATGGCGGAATACACTTCGAATCTGTGCTTTGATACAGTTCTGGGTGGAGAGCATATAATAATCCCTAACCTAACCGGGCATAAATGCAGCACATGCAAGGAAGAGTTTTATGATGCCGAGTCATCAGGGATCATAGACAGATCCACAGCTGAAAAAATACCCACTGGGCATGAAGCAACAGTCACAGTAGCAGGTGGTAGAAGACTTGGTATTTATTTCCCTAAGGATATCCTGAGAGCAATGAAAATCAAAGCAAAAGAAAAAGTGCTCATCACACCCATATCGAAAAAGAAAATGGTTGTTGAAATAGGAGCATAAAAAAAGGTGCTTGAGAAAGTACGGGTTTTCGCATCAAAAATATATATGTGCCTTGGTGTATATTTATACATTATAGGATGCCGCCAAAAAGTTTATAAATAAGTCTATATATATAATATTATTAAATGGTGATATGAATGGAAACCCAGGTTCTACATATGCCAAGATTGGACACTGTGCTAATGGTAGAGGACACTATAAAAAAACTGGATTATTACCCAACAAAGAACCAGCTTTGGAGAGCCCTCCCAAAAATGGTCATGTGGCAGACATTCAATATCATTCTAAACTATCTAATAAAAAGCAATAAGATTATAATAGACAAAGAAGGAGAAATAGTATGGATTTTTGCAGACAACCCCAAGATCAAGGAACTTCTAACAAAATCCATTCCCTATAAGAATGTGAAGAAATGACAGAAATACAATTATCCCATGAATTCTCAAACGAATCCATGAAACTACAAAAACGTGCTGAAAAAGGGCAGGGGGAAGCAGAATACTTACTGAAACTGATAGAGAAAGGAATAACCAAACTTGTGGAAAATCATGAGGCTGACCAGAAAATACGAAGGAAACTTTGACCAAAGTATTATGCCCAGAAATATGGGATAAACAACCTTTGGAGGCTGAGACTTGATGATTACTGGAGAATGATTTATACACTGATTGGAGAACAGGTTCGCATAGTAGCAGTGATACTTGAAGGCCTAGATCACAAGGAATATAATAAAAGGTTTGGATACAAATAAATAGCCTGAGAAGAATAGTTCAACAGAGTCCCCCCGATGACTCCGAAAAAACTTTTTTATCTCTATTCTTTTTTGATTTATTTTTTTAAAAAATAGGGTGCCTGAGAAAAGCACCTAGGAGTCCACGCACTCAAACAATATATATGCA
>Ga0210044_10008935_pt1 | contig 12361 bp, 8 predicted proteins | sample CryGey13umfilter_2_FD_183959 | JGI IMG/M metagenome (GOLD analysis project Ga0210044, IMG submission 183959) | Groundwater microbial communities from aquifer in Utah, USA - Crystal Geyser 4/9/14 3 um filter (SPAdes) (version 2) | ecosystem: Environmental > Aquatic > Deep subsurface > Groundwater... | reverse complement strand
TGGTTATCAACAAACAAAAGTGCCGGGTTAGCGAGGGTTTTAGTTTTTGAATGTCGGTAGAAAATACCGACATTCAAAAACTGGCAGTCAGCCGCAAAAGTGTTGGCAATGTGTTTACTCCCCCCCTGCCCCCCTCGGAGAGGGGGGGAGCTAAATACTGCTGACTTTTTTAGCGAAAGCTATAATGTAACAACTTAGCAGACTTGGGCTCCCCCCCTCTCCGAGGGGGGGCAGGGGGGGAGCTTGACATCAACCACACTTTATTGGTTGGCCAAAAAAAAAAACTAAAACCCGCCAAATGGCAACCTTTGAATCTACTGACAAAGAGATTGTGCGTTTTGGCTAAAGTCGAGCTAAGGATGAGGGGTAATTTTATGAGTGAAAAATTGACTTGTTGCAACGGGAAAAAGAAATGGTAAAACACCTATTGGGTTTTCCGTCGCAACAAGTCAAATAATAAAAATTGAAACCCTAACGCTTAGAGGTGCATCAACTATCATCCGTATTCATTAGCAAACACAAGTTATTTTTCGAAAAACCATCTGAATGGCTAACTTTGTCTCTCTTCATCAACCATCAAAAACAAAGCACAGGGGTAGGCCGGGCAGCGAACGATTTTCTCTGTAGGTGAGCATGGCACAGAAAAATAAATCAAATCAATTAGCCTTTAATTTAAGAATTAGAGATGAGCGGATCCCCAAGCTATTTGGAATTCTGCTGCTTTTTATTTCCGCCTATTTGTTTATCGCATTTGCCTCCTATTTATTCACTTGGACCGACGATTACGACGATGTAAACAGCAAACAACTGATAGACCTATTTAGTGAGGGCTTCCAGGCAGCGAACCTGCTGGGTAGGCTGGGGGCTATCGTTTCCAATACTTTTTTCTGGTGGGGGTTTGGTTTGTCCTCTTTTATTTTGGTGTATTTGATGGCAATCTATGGTTTGTCGATGGTGAAACAAAGGCCACTTCGGATACACCGGCTGCTGTTGCGGCGTTCGTTGATATCATTGCTGTTTCTTTCTGTTTTTCTGGAATTTATTTTTGGCGACGCTACTTTTCCATGGGGAGGAGCTTTTGGCGAGGCGGTGAGTGCTTGGATGACTAGCTTTGTGGGCGTGTTGGGAATGATAGTGCTATTCTTTTTCATTTTTGCCGGCATCCTCATCTGGTACGTCAATCCCAATTTTAACAACCTCACACCAAAACAGGCCTTGGCTGATACCCAGCTTTGGTTCAAAGAGATACTCAGCCGGAGATACAGGCGCAAAAGAACAATTACGGCCACGGAAAGTACTGCCCCACTTAGTTCCTCCGGTAGCTATCAGAAAGAAGAAGGCGATACTGTCGACTTTTCTGTGGAGGGAAAATCTAGAAAAGAAAAACAAAAAACTATCCGCCCCGGAGATTCTGATTTTGAAATTGAAGAGTCCTCATATATTGAAGCAAATACACCAACTGGTACTACACAAATTGGACAGGAGTCTTCATTGACCATTGAACAGACTTCGCTGTTTCCGGATATAGCCGCTACGGAAGATAATCTAAACTTCTCTGAACCATATGACCCAACGCTGGAATTGTCAGCGTATGAATATCCTGTGGTGGCGCTGTTGAAAGACTACAATGAGCACAAGATTGAGATAGACAGGGCGGAGTTGGAGGCTAACAAAGACCAGATTGTTGAAACCCTGTTGAACTACAAGATTGAAATTGTAAAAATCAGGGCGACTATTGGACCTACCGTTACACTTTATGAGATAGTACCGGCACCCGGCGTTCGGATTTCCAGAATCAAAAACCTGGAGGACGATATTGCACTCAGTCTTTCAGCTTTGGGTATTCGTATCATTGCCCCTATACCTGGTCGCGGTACTATAGGAATAGAGGTACCCAACAAGAATAAGCAAATAGTAGCGCTGAAAGAGTTGTTGATGTCCGACAAGTTCAAAAGGGCAAAGATGGACCTTCCGATTGCCCTTGGGAAAACCATTGCCAATGAAGTATTTGTAGTGGATTTAGCCAAGATGCCCCACCTACTCATCGCAGGTGCTACAGGGCAAGGAAAATCAGTGGGTATCAATGCCGTGCTCCTTTCTATTTTATATAAAAAACATCCCTCTCAGGTCAAGCTGGTACTCATTGACCCTAAGAAAGTGGAGCTGTTTCCTTATGCAAAACTATTGCGCCATTTTCTCGCTTTCCTGCCTGACCAGGACGAGCCTATTACTACCGAGACCAGCAAGGTGATACACACCTTGAATTCTCTTTGTATTGAAATGGAGAGCCGCTACAACCTGATGAAGAAGGCGCATGCCCGCAACATTACGGAGTACAATGAGAAGTTTATAGCCCGAAAACTGAACCCCAATAATGGGCACGTTTTTATGCCTTTCATCATCCTGGTCATCGACGAGTTTGCCGACTTGATTATGACTGCGGGTAAGGAAATAGAATTACCCATTGGGAGGCTGGCCCAATTGGCAAGGGCAGTGGGCATCCACCTTGTCATAGCCACACAACGCCCCTCGGTGAACATTATTACCGGTGTAATTAAAGCCAATTTCCCGGCCAGGGTAGCTTATAAAGTAACGGCAAAAGTGGACTCCCGCACTATCCTTGACGCCAGTGGTGCCGAGCAATTGGTGGGGCGGGGAGATATGCTCTTGTCAGTGGGGGGCGACATGGTGCGGCTGCAATGTGCCTTCGTCGATACCCCGGAAGTGGAGCAAGTCATTAAATTCATCTCCGACCAGAAGGGGTACCCCGAACCTTATTTTTTGCCGGAATTTCATGATGATAACGACGAAATGACTGAACCGGGTGCTGTTGACTTGAATGATTTGGATGAGATGATCGAAGATGCGGCCCGCTTGGTCGTACAAAGTCAGCACGGTTCTACCTCCATGATTCAGCGCCGGCTGAAACTGGGTTACAATCGTGCCGGCAGGATGATGGACCAACTTGAAGCCATTGGTGTTGTAGGCCCATCGGAAGGAAGCAAACCGAGGGAAGTATTAGTTTTTGATGTAATGGAATTGGAACGGTATTTGGAAGGCATAAAGCATAGGAAATAGGAGGCAAAATCCTTGGCTAAGTGTAAGATTCGTCAAGGAAAAATTCAAGCCCGGTTGACTTTATGTCCACCGGGCTTTTTCTTTTTATGAAATAGCTTCTCATATTTTACCTCGCTCAAAAACAGGCCATTAGGAGGCACACTCCAACTATTTGGAAGTGGCGTTTGTGCATCCATTGCCTGCCGGACTTCTGCCAAGGAAACCTTTCCTAAGCCAGCGTTCAGGCACATGCCTACGATGAGGCGGACCATGCCTCTCAAAAACCGATTGGCGCTAATATGATAGACCATGCGCCCAGCCTTTTCATCCAGCACCCACTCCGAGTGGCTTACTTCGCAAATCATGGTTTTCACATCGGTGTGGGTCTTGCAAAATGGCGCAAATTCGTTGTAGCTCAACAACTGTTTTGCGGCCGCATTCACTTTTTCCAAATCGAGTTTTTTAAAAAAAGGGAAGTGCCAGGCTGTATTTATTTCAAAAGGATTTTTGTGTAAAACAAGATGGTATTCATAACTTCTGCGGGTGGCATCGAACCGGGCATTGGCAGCGGGCTCCACTTCAAAAATGCGGTTGATGGCAATATCGGGGGGCAGGAATCTATTAACCCGTTTGACTAAGCCGGGCAGAAGATTCCCCTCAAAATCAAAATGCAGGAAGTATTGACTGGCATGTACGCCAGCATCGGTGCGGCCACAGCCCACCACTTCTACCGGCGTATTTAAAATAGTGGAAAAAGCATCCTCTATCGTTGCTTGTATGGAAGGTGCGTTGAGTTGCTTTTGCCACCCGCTGTAATTAGTGCCTTGGTATGCCAGTTCAGAGAAATACCTCATGGACGAAAGGTAAGAGGAATTCTGTAAAATAAAAATGCACCTGCAATGGTAGATGGCAGGTGCATCTTTCGGTAATGGCGTTGGCCTTTTCTATCCAATCACAGCGTTGTCTTTAGCCACATGAGCCGCATAGAGCATGGCGGCGCCGGCCAATGCCAGGTCTTTGAGTAAACCACCCATCGAGGCGGCTGCGGCCATTTCGTCACCGCCTGCATTGCTGAGGCCTTTTGCATGAATGAGTAGGGCTGTTAAAATCATCATCAAAGCTAGTAGGACTGTGGCCAACTTATCCATTTTTCCAATGATGATGCTCACCGCTGCTGCTATCAGTGCTAAGCCGGTGATGTAAACGATGATGGCCCCGCCAAATGGAGCCATACTGGCCATAGTATCGGCGTTCATCAGGTGCATAATGCCGAAAATGGCGAATGGAATGGCAAAGATGTACTTGCCAAGTTTGAGGACTGCGTTCATAATCTTGAAATTTTAGTGAATGATGTTGTTTTGATAATTTATGTAGTTATCATCAGCATGGGTGAAATTACTTCAAAATTGCAATAATCCTTGATAATGCAGAATTATTTTAAGCAATCAAGCTGGTGGGCATAGTTATATTTTACAATGGAGTCGTATTAAGGAAGATGAAAGAGGTGAGGAGTAAAAAAAAACCTGTGAAGTAGTTGTTTCACAGGGCTTTTTTTTTTGGCCATAATGTGGGAGAAATCAAGCGGCTTTCAGCATACTCAGTTTTGAACGCTCCAGCCTTTCGAAGGCATAGCTTTCGGTTACCGAAAACTCTCTAATGTTTTTATTTGAAGGCAATTCATACATAGCGTCGGTCATGATAGCTTCGCAAATAGAGCGCAGCCCTCTGGCCCCAAGTTTATAGTCGAGTGCTTTTTTTGCGATGTAATCAATGGCTTCATTGGTGAAGGTGATTTGAATACCTTCCAGTGCGAAAAGTTTTGTGTACTGTTTTAGAAGAGCATTTTTCGGCTCGGTGAGTATGCGCCTCAGGGTTTCGAAATCGAGGGGTTCCAAATAAGTGATGACGGGCAAACGTCCCACAAGTTCCGGGATAATACCGAATCGTTTCAGGTCTTGTTGGTTAACGTAGGCGATGAGGTTTTCTTTGTCCACAGTATCTACTTCGCCGGTTTTGAAACCTATCACATGGGTATTCATGCGGCGGGCAATGTACCGTTCTATACCGTCAAAAGCACCGCCACAGATGAAGAGAATGTCGTGGGTGTTTACTTTTACTAATTTTTGTTCGGGGTGCTTGCGGCCACCTTGCGGGGGCACACTCACATCAGTGCCTTCAAGCATTTTCAGCAGGCCCTGCTGCACCCCTTCGCCAGATACATCGCGGGTAATGGACGGGTTGTCGCTTTTGCGGGCTATTTTATCAATTTCATCAACGTAAACTATCCCCCTTTCGGCCGCAGCGACATTGAAATCGCAAACCTGAAGTAGGCGCGAAAGAATACTTTCCACATCTTCGCCTACATAGCCTGCTTCGGTGAACACAGTGGCATCGACGATGGCAAAAGGTACATTCAGAAACTTGGCTATGGTTTTCGCCAGTAGCGTTTTGCCGGTGCCGGTTTCTCCCACAAAAAGGACATTGGATTTTTCGATTTCAACATCGTCTTTATCGGGTTGCCTCAGCCGCTTGTAATGGTTGTACACAGCGACGGAAAGCGTCTTTTTTGCCACTTCCTGCCCGATGACATATTGGTCGAGATGGGCTTTAATTTCTTTGGGCGTCACATTTTCGGAAAGAATAAAATCTTCTACCGGCACAGAAGCTTTCTGCGCAGGGCGTTTGTTGCCATACAATTCTTCTTCGATGATATCAACAGCCTGCTCAACGCAGACTTCACAAATATGCCCTTCGATGCCAGCAATTAGAATGAGTGCCTCCGACTTGTCCTTCCCGCAAAATGAACACCGGTAATTTTGTTTACTTCTCCTCATTTGTCTTTTTTTTTACGCGTTGATGATTGGTATTTGCCCATCAACTAAACCGGGCTTGCTGCTTTATGTAAAGACCACGAACCCAATATTCAATTATCTGTCATTAATTCTTAGGGTCTTTAGATTTCGTGCGCTCCAACACTTCGTCAACCAAGCCGTATTTTTGAGATTCTTTTGCTGTCATCCAGTTGTCCCGGTCGCAATCTTTTTCAATAACCGCGTATTCCTGCCCAGTGTGGTGCGACAAGATTAAGTACAATTCTTTTTGCATCGTCTTGATGAGATTGTAAGAAATTTCCATATCGGAAACCTGTCCCTGCATTCCACCCATGGGTTGGTGAATCATCACGCGGCTGTGTTGGAGGCAAGTTCTTTTTCCTTTGGTACCGGCACACAATAAAACCGCACCCATTGAGGCGGCCATTCCCGTGCAAATCGTTCCTATGTCGGGCGAAACGTACTGCATGGTATCGTAAATCCCCATGCCGGCTGTGACGGAACCACCGGGGCTGTTCACATACATTTGTACGTCGCGCTTGTTGTCGGTAGAATCCAGGAAGAGCAATTGCGCCTGAATGACGTTGCCTACGTAAGCATCAATGGGGACGCCAAGAAAAATAATTCTGTCCATCATAAGGCGGCTGAAGACGTCCATGACAGCTACCTGCATCTGGCGCTCCTCAATGACAGCAGGCGTAAAAGCACTGATGTCTGGAATGGAGGATTGGGTCTTTTCAGCGAAGGTTTCGAGGTGCATGCGGCTCATCCCCAGGTGCTTGGTCGCATACTTTAGAAATTCATCTTTTTGAAACATAAGTCTTGATTTGATTTTGCCAGTTTAGATTGCTGTGAAAAGTGCGAATCTAATAACGAACAGTATAACGTTTTCCCACACAAAGGGTTGATATTTGTTGTCCCGGAGCAGGGAGGGATTTATTCTTCCGTTTGTTTGGCGGCTTCGGTTTCCGGCGCAACAGCACTTGCCTCAGCATCTTTTTCCTCAGCTTCCAGCTCTTTCATTTTTTGTGTCAACTCTTCTTCGGCGATTGGAACTTCATGCAGAGAAACGGCATCTTTTAGTTTGTAAAAGAGCTTATTACTCAACACATCTCGGGCTATGCTATTCACCTGTTCCGGATCTTCCATGATTTTATTCACCACATTTTTCAAAATTTCCATTTGTTGGTAGCCTCCTAAATAACCGGCTACGCGATGAAATGCCAACTCTCGAATTTCTTGCTCATTCAATTTGAGTTCAAATTGTTTGTAAAGTTTGTTCTTAATAAGGTTCCACCGCATATCATCTGAAAACTTGTCGAAGTCTTTAAGTATGGTGGCGGCTTCTTTTTCGTGGTTGCTTTTAACCCAACGCTTCAAAAAATCTTCAGGCAGCGGCATGTTTTCCCTGTTCATGTCCACCAAACGAATACGCAAATTTCTATACAACAGAGTTTCTGCACTTGATTCGTTTTCCCGGCCGATGTTTTTTCTAATTGCTTCCCGAAACTGCTCTATAGTTGTCACGGCATCATTGCCCAAAACGCGGTCAAAGAAATCCTGGTTCAAGTCTGCCGGTGTCATGCGCTGCACCATTTCTATCACGGCCTCATACATTTTGCCGGTTTCTGTGCCTTCTTCAATATTTTTATCAGAAAAATTTAGGAGGTACTTTTTGACGTAGGTTTCAGTGGTGTTATTCTCCAGATTGAAGATGTTGAAACGCACAGTGTCACCTTGCTTTTTGCCCAGAAGCTCTTTTTTAAAAGCCTCGTCACCAATTTTTTGTACCAAAATATCAAAGGTCGTTTCCCAGCCATTGGCTTTCACCGTATCCCCGTCCAGTTCCACAGCGTTGAAAGTGACGATGTCATCTTCGAGAATGCAGTCCGTGACTTCTGTTTTTTCTCCGAACCGTTGACGCAGCATATTGAGTTGTGTATCCACCTTTTCATCAGGAACTCCGACGGTAAAAAAGTCGAACGAATTATCCTTGTCCACGCCTAAAACCTCAAAAGATGGGGCAAGACCTACATTGAAACGAAAAGTGTAATCTTCCAGGTTGTTTATGTTGAAATCAACAGGTTGGAGGTCTTCAGCAGGCAAGGGTTGCCCAAGGTACCGTTGATCTTCGCCAGACATGACTTCGGCCAGCTCGCGTTGGAGCATGTGGCTGACGACATCGCCAAGGACGCCTTTACCATACATTTTTTTCAAAAAACTGAGACGCGTTTTCCCTTTCCGGAAGCCCTTCATGGCGTGAGTTTCTGCAATTTTCTTGAGCTCCTGTTTTAATTTAAGCTCATAGTCTTTTTTTTCGATGGTTACGGCGAGGAGGGTATTCAGGCTGTCAATGTCCTCCCTAACAACTTTAGGCATGGTTAATTAACTTTAATAAGAAAAAGGTGCAAAGTTAGGAACCTATTGTGGGCATTAGGTTAGAAAGCTTCGGGTTTCAGGCAAATGACATTAACCAGAAATAGATAAAATCAAGAACCTGAAACCTGAAAACGCCTTCGTGCGGATGGAGGGACTCGAACCCCCAAGCCTTGCGGCACTAGATCCTAAGTCTAGCGCGTCTACCAATTTCGCCACACCCGCAATTTATTGATTATCAAAAATAGCCTGCTAAAATTTATTGAAGCGGGGCAAAGATAAACAGGTTTGCGAGAAATAATTTGGGTAGATTATCTAAAATAAATTCCGGCCTTTAACAAGCCACAGGAGCTTTAAATGAGAATTTGCATAGTTTTGTATATGCTATAATTCACGAAGCAAGGGGAATCGTTCTACGCGTTTCAGAGGTTATTATTCAATAATTGAGCACCATGTTAACAGCAACGCCAACCAAGAAAAATGAGGATGAGGAGCAGGTCATTAACAGGGCCTACCGCCGGCTGTTGCGGACGTTGCAGGGCAAGATGGACAACCGCGACAAAGAGCTTGTACGCAGTGCATTCGAGTTGGCGGCAGAGGCACATAAGAAGCAACGGAGAAAGTCGGGTGAGCCTTATATTCTGCATCCCATCGAAGTGGCTCGCATCAGCATTGAAGAAATAGGGCTGGGCCCTACGGCAGCAATTTGTGCTTTATTGCACGATGTGGTGGAAGATACCGATATCACACTTGAAGAAATCAGGCAACAGTTCGGGGATAAGATAGCCCTCATTGTAGATGGTTTGACGAAGTTGGATAGCTCCGCCATAAAGGACATTCCCGCCAAAGATTCCACTGAAAGCCCACAGGCGGAAAATTTCAGAAAAGTACTCAGCACCTTAGTCATTGACGTGAGGGTGGTTTTGATAAAAATGGCTGACCGGCTGCACAACATGCGTACGCTCGGTGCCATGCCACGGCACAAGCAGCTTAAAATCGCTGCGGAAACAAGCTACATATATGCCCCCTTAGCACACAGGCTCGGGCTGTACAACATTCGCTCGGAGTTTGAGGATTTGTGTTTGAAAATTACCGAGCCGGAAGCTTATGAAGAAATCAACCACCAGTTGAATGTAACCCAGAGTGAGCGTGCCCGATACATCAATGAGTTTCTGAAGCCCGTGCAGCAAAAACTCGATGAAATTGGTGTTCCTTACCGTTGTTTCGGCCGTGCCAAGTCAGTCTCTTCCATTTATCAAAAAATAAAAACGAAAAGCACCCCCTTTGAAGAAATCTATGACCTCTTTGCCGTGCGCATCGTGATTGACGTGGAAAAGAAGCGTGAAAAGAGCATTTGTTGGATGGTTTACTCTATTGTCACCGATACCTACCAGGCAATACCTGAGCGGCTGAAAGACTGGGTCACCGTGCCCAAATCCAATGCCTACGAATCTTTGCACACTACAGTCATTGGTCCGGGCGGGCGCTTTGTCGAGGTACAAATAAGGAGCGAGCGAATGGATGAAATTGCGGAACGGGGTTTTGCCGCTCATTGGAAATACAAGGGGGTTTCGAATCAGCCCGACGTGTATGAAAAATGGCTCGACCAGGTACGGGAAATCATGGAAAATCCGAATGCCGATGCCCTCGAATTTATCAGCGATTTTAAGAACAACCTCTACTCTGAAGAGATATATGTGGTCACTCCAAAAGGCGATATGATCAACCTTCCGAAAGGAGGCACAGCACTTGATTTTGCATTCAGCATACACACCGCCATAGGCTACCATTGCAGGGCTGTAAAGGTGAACAACCGCATCGTCCCCATGGGGTATAAGCTCAATATGGGCGACCAGGTAGAAGTGATTACCGATAAAAACCAGAAACCCAATGAGAGCTGGCTTAAAATAGTGGTGACGGGGAAAGCGCGCTCCAAAATACGCGATTCCATGAAAGAAGATCGTCGCCGGAAGGGGGTGTTCGGCAAAGAAACACTTGAGCGGAAGTTCAACAATATGAAGGTCAATTTTGACCAGGGAGTGGACACATTAGTCAAGTTCTTCCATTTCAACACCCGTGTTGACCTTTATTACGCCATTGCAACGGAAGAAGTTAACCTGCTGCATGCCCTCAAGCGATTTGAAGTAAAAGAGCAAAAGCTGGTGGAAACCCCCACCTCCCTGCTGAAGACACCGGCAGAACCTGAAAAGAAAACCGTCTCCACTGCGTCGCAAATCTCTTCCAAGACGAAAATACTCGTTAACGGAGAACCGGCCGAACTCTATCCTTACAAAATAGCAAACTGCTGCAATCCCGTTCAGGGGGATAGTATTTTTGCTTTTCTCACTTCTTCCGAGGGCCTCAAAATTCACCGCACCAACTGCCCAAATGCCACCAATCTTTTGGCGAGGTACGGGTACCGCGTAATGAAAGCTGATTGGGTGATTAGCAGTGACAGCACCTTTGTCGCCGATCTGAAAATAACCGGGGTGGATGAAGGAGTCGGGGTCATCGAACAACTGACGCACAAAATTTCTACAGAACTCGGCCTGAACATCCGTTCCTTCCAGATTGAGGGCGGCGACCAAGGCTACTACGAAGGGAAAATAAGCCTTTTAGTGGCAAACAAAGACCAGCTTAACGTCGTAATGAAAGCCCTAAGAAAAATTGAAAGCATCAGTTCAGTGGTTAGAATCGAGTAGATTCGTGATTCGTTAATCATAAAATCACGATGACTACCGCATTCCTCATCTGGCTCATTGCATCGTCTTTATTGGCTGCTTTCTACGTGTACATCATTGGCAAGTATATGAGGGGCTGGAAGGGAATGCCGGTTTGGAAAGTGCCCGCAGGATTTCAGCCGGTGACGAAAGTGAGTGTGTTGATACCCGCCAGAAATGAAGCCGGAAATATCATCGCCTGCCTCTCCTCCATCGCCAACCAATCCTTTCCAAAGCATTTATTCGAAGTCATCGTATTGGACGACCATTCCACCGACAACACAGCAGCACTGGTTACAGCATTTTCACAAAAACATCCTGCATTCAAACTGATAAAATTGGCGCACCACACTCTGCCGGCAGCGACCCAATCGTTCAAAAAAAAAGCAATCGAGACCGGTGTCCGTTTTTCTTCCGGCGACCTCATCGTGACCACCGACGCCGATTGTGAAGTACAGCCCTATTGGCTTATGCTGCTCGTTTCTTTTTTTGAAAAACAAAGGCTTGAGTTCATTGCAGCACCCGTCAATTTCCATCGTGAAAAGACCATTTTCGAGCGCTTCCAGTCGCTCGACTTTTTGGGAATGATGTGCTCAACGGCAGCGGGAATTCATCTTCGGATGAACAACATGTGCAACGGCGCCAACCTCGCCTACGCCAAAGCCGCTTTCGCAGAGGTGAATGGTTTTGAGGGAATAGACTACTTAGCCACCGGCGACGATATTTTGCTGATGCAAAAAATTGCCGCCAGGCACCCTGATAAAATTGGTTTTTTGAAAAATAAAAACGCCACGGTTTACACGGCCGCCAAGCCCACCATCGCCTCCTTTGTTTCGCAGCGCGTACGTTGGGCTTCTAAATCCACAGACTATAAAGAATGGGCGGTTACTTTCATTCTGGGCATGGTGTTTTTTTATTGTTGGAGCATCGTCATCAGTTTGGCGACGGTGCCGTGGTGGGGGAGGAAAGCGCTTTTCTTGTTTATCGGACTCCTTGCCGTTAAAGCCCTGGCCGATTATTTCTTTTTGAGCATGATGGCGCGTTTTTTCGAAAAGGGCGAGTTAATGAAGAGCTACGTTCCGTCACAGTTTTTACACATTATCTATATTGTGGTCGTGGGTGTTTTGGGCAACGTGGTGAAACGCTATGAATGGAAAGGGAGAAGGGTCAGGTAGCACCTGGAAATACGACGGGAAATTTTTTGCAATTTACCACCATCCCGAAATAGTGGAAGTCAGCCGCATTTACCCGGCGAGGGCCACCATCCAGAGCATCCCGCAATCTTCTTCGGGCCGCCGGCATCAAGACCTAATTTTGCTCGATGTAAAACCCAACAGGCATCATCATATCAATGGGAAAAAGGTATCGGTTTACGAC